>Ga0208507_1000236_pt1 | contig 39223 bp, 39 predicted proteins | sample CryBogCBH12Aug01_FD_184626 | JGI IMG/M metagenome (GOLD analysis project Ga0208507, IMG submission 184626) | Freshwater microbial communities from Crystal Bog, Wisconsin, USA - CBH12Aug09.1 (SPAdes) (version 2) | ecosystem: Environmental > Aquatic > Freshwater > Lake | place: Crystal Bog...
GAACTGGATGCGGGTCTTGGCGTAGTGCAGGGCGCACTGGTAGGAGGCGTCCGCGGCGCCCAGAACCCCCCAGGCGATGCCGTAGCGGGCCTGGGTGAGGCAGCCCAGGGGGCCCTTGAGGCCCTTCACGTTGGGCAGCATGGAGGCCTCTTCGTCCACGAGGACATCCTCCAGCACCAGCTCCGAGGTGGTGGAGGCCCGCAGGCTCCACTTGCCCTTCATCTCGGGGGCGCTGAAGCCGGGCGTGCCCTTCTCCACCAGGAAGCCGCGGATGCCCTCGGGGGTCTGAGCCCAGACGACGGCCACGTCCGCCACGGTGCCGTTGGTGATCCACATCTTGGTGCCGTTGAGCCGCCACTTGCCGCCAGGCTCGCGCACGGCGCGGGTGAGCATGCCGCCGGGGTTGGAGCCGAAGTCCGGCTCCGTGAGGCCGAAGCAGCCCACCACCTCACCCGTGGCAAGCTTCGGCAGCCAGCGGCGCTTCTGGGCCTCGCTGCCGTAGGCGTAGATGGGCCACATCACCAGGCTGCCCTGCACCGAGGCGAAGGAGCGCAGCCCCGAGTCACCGCGCTCCAGCTCGTACATCAGCAGGCCGTAGGCCACGTTGGAGACGCCCATGCAGCCGTATTCCTCGGGCAGGGAGGGCCCGAAGAAGCCCAGCTCGCCCATCATCGGGATCAGGTGGCGGGGGAAGGTCTGGGCCTGGGCATGCTGCTCGATGATGGGCAGCACCTCGGCGTTGACGAACTTGCGGGCCGTCTCGCGGATCATCCGCTCTTCGTCGGTCAGCAGGCCCTCGAAGCCCATGTAGTCGGTGATGTGCGTGAAGGTGGCGTAGGCGCCGGCCATGGGGACCTCCTGGGTTGCCCTGAAGCCTCGGGCAGAAGGAATGAACACGGCGCTGCAGCAGCGCGCCGGGGCCAGTCTACCCCCGCGCAGACCCGGGGCCACCAGGCATCGCGGGCCCGGCGCCAAGGATGGGTGTCATGGCGCCCATTGCCTTGACGAAGTGGAAACTCAGTCCCCTTCCAGCAGCCGCTGGCCCGTGGCGTGGGGCACCTCGTGGCAGTGCCGGCAGCGGGCCTCGTAGGCCTCGGCCGCGCCCACCAGCACCTGGCCGCCGGTGTGCACCATGCGCTGGGTGCGGCTCGCCAGGGCGCCGCAGACCATGCAGATGGCCTGGAGCTTGGTGACGTAGTCAGCCTTCGCCAGCAGGATCGGCATGATGCCGAAGGGCTCGCCATTGGAGTCCTGGTCGAGGCCCCCGGCGATGACGCGCACCCCGCGGTTGGCGAGGTCCTCGATGATGGGGATGAGGCCCTCGTCCATGAACTGGACCTCGTCCAGGGCCACCACCTGGGCCTCGGGGTCCACCAGGCGGGCCAGCTCCACCGTGTCCTTCACGGGGATGGCCTCGTGCTTGCGCTGGCTGTGGCTGGCGATGGCCGTGACGTCATAGCGGTCATCCAGGGCCGGCTTGAACACCTGGACCTTCTGCCGGGCGATGCTGGCCCGCTTGATCCGCCGGATGAGCTCTTCTGACTTGCCTGAGAACATGGGACCGCAGATCACCTCCAGGGAACCCTGGCGCTGGTGCACGAACATCGGGAATCCTTAGTTCAGTCGGGGGGTGGAGGCGGCCTCGGGGGCCGGCGGGACCTGGGGCTTCATGGGATCGGGGAGCTTCATCAGGTCCGGTACGGGGTTCTTCCCATCCAGAGGTCTGCCGAGCTCCTTGGCCAACAGGGTACCCCCATCCTTGGGAGAAGCCATCCTCAGGGCCCAGGCCTGCCGCAGCCGCGTGGGTCCCTCGGGCACCACGCGCACATCCACGGGCTGCAGGCTGGCCAGCCCCAGGTTCATGGAACCCCGGTGGTGGGGCACGTACAGCGCCAGGGGCACTGCGAAGGCCAGGGCCACCAGGGGCCAGAGCAGCGGGCTGGGATCCCAGTCCTTGGGGGAGTGGCTGGCGTCGCCTTCCACGGCCCAGGGGCGCGCAACCTTGGCGGACGCCCCCGAGGCCGCCTGCAGGAGCCCCGCCTCCAGCAGGTCGGCGACGGCCTTGCAGGTGTCCAGCTCCTCGTAGCGGCTGATCTGCACCACCTCGGCCACGGTCTGGGCGTGCTCGAAGTAGGAGAGGACCACCTCCTGCTCGTGGGTCAGGCCCGAGCTGCCGTGCTGCATCTGGCCCCGGCCATCCAGCAGGGAGGACACGTCCCGGTCGATGTCGAGCTGCAGGGCCTGGGCGCCGGGGGACTTGCCGAGGGGCGTGTCCAGGCCGGGCAGCCGGCGCTCCACCTCGGGCCACTCGTCCTGGATGCGCGCGGCCTCCATGAGCACCGTGTCCACGGGGATGGGCACGAAGTGGTCCCGGTCCAGGTCCTGGGGCAGCATGGAGTCGAAGCGATAGTCCCCCTCCACCCAGCGGAAGGTGCGGTGCAGGATGGCCGTGGCCTGGTTGAAGAGGGCGTCCTGCAGGTCCGAGGGCGTGACCTTGCCCGCCTCCAGCAGCAGGGTGCCCATGCGCTTCAGGGTCTGGCGCTGCAGCTGGATCATGGCCAGCAGCTCGTCGCCGGTGAGGCGGCCCAGGCGCACGAGCATGGTGCCGAGGCGGTCCTCCATGCGGACCTGGTTCGAGTCGCAGCCGACGATCTCCCCGTTCTCGAAGAAGACCTTCACGAACTCCTGGCCCTGGGAGAGCACCAGGGTGCCGTTCTTGCCCTGGATCTTGATCATGTTGAACAGCGAGAAGAGGTCGAAATCCCGCAGAGAGCCTTCGAGTGCCATCTCATGCCCTCCCGACGATGAGCTTCAGCCAGGACCGGACGTAGAACAGCACGAGCAGCGCGGCTCCCACCGCCAGCCAGGTGGAGACCGGGTCCGCCAGGATCTCGCCTGGGTAGCGCACCGAGCGGCCCGTGGCGAGGATCATGCCCACCGCGAGGCAGAACGGCATGAACTCGAGGAGGCCCTCCCGGGTCTCCCCGAGGAAGGCGAGGTCGCAGCCCGGCAGGACGACGAGGAGGGTCTTGTGGATCCAGCGGGTCGCCCGCTGGTGCACCGCCACCTCATCAAGCTTCTTCCGGCGGTTCTCCTGGTGGAGGCCATCCCGGAGGACGAAGAGGTGGTGGCACTTGGGGCAGACCTCCACATCCGGGCTGTCGGTGGTGTGGAAGGGCTCTCCGCAGCGGATGCACTGGGTCGGGTGCGCCATGCGGATGCTGGCCCGGACCCGGGCCAGGAAGACGAAGATGCCCAGCAGGGGCAGCATGAGCGTGACGATGAAGACCGGCTGGGTGAGGTGCTCGATGTCGGAGGTCTTCCCGGCTCCCGCGGCGTCCACCAGGGCCTGGACCCGGTCCGGGGTGTCCGGCAGCGGGATCGGGTAGGTGCGGGGCTCCTTGCGGGCGTCATTCAGCGTGATCAACAGCGCGTAGGCATCCGGGGCGGCGGCCTGGGCCTCGTCCCGCTTGGAGGAGCCCAGGGCCGTATCGAGCCGGTTGAAGGCGAGGATGCTCTGGTTCAGGAGTATTTCCATCTTCGGGGCGGCGGCCTGGGCCAGCTCGAAGGTCCGCAGGGCGCCCGGCAGGTCGCCGCCCTGGAACTTCGCGACCGCGAGGTTGTTCAGCACCTCGGCCTGGTCCGGATGGCGGCCCACGAGGCCCTGGAAGGTGGCCTCCGCAGCCTTCCACTCCTGGTTCTGCAGCTGAGCCCACCCGGCGAGGAAGGCCTGGTCCGACGGGGACAGGAACCGCAGGGTCGCGGGCGGGACAGCCGAGACCTGGGGCTGGAGCTGCAGGGTCAGCAGACTGGGCTTCGGTTCCCGGGCCGCCCAGGGCTCCAGTGCGGCCAGGGCGGGATGCAGCAGCTGCAGCGCGAGGATGAAGCCGGTGACCCGCACCTCCGCCGGCAGGAGGAAGGGCGCGAGGAGGAAGAGCCAGAGGAAGGCCGCAATCATCGGATCCAGTCCCAGCAGCACCGGACCGGCCAGGATCAGGGCCCCCAGGAGCGCCGAGAGGGCCGGCGGGATGCGGTGGCGCTTCAGGCCATCCTCCCAGAGGTGCCGGAGGACGTTGCGGTAGCGCAGGCCCATGGTCAGGGCCCAGCCCCAGAGGAGCAGCGTGGCGGTGAGGCGCAGCAGGCCCAGGTGCTGAACCAGCCAGAGCCAGCGGTGCGCGGGGTGCTCCACGCGCAGCCGGGTGAGCCGCATCAGGTCCGGGAAGCTCCAGAGCCAGCCCTGGAGGCCCTGCTGCCGCATGAGTGTGATGCGGGTGCCCAGCAGCGTGGGATGCTCCGGTGCCCAGCGCTCCACGGCCTGGAGGCCGTCCAGGCCAAGCTGAGGCTTGCCCGAGAGGCCCTGCTGCCGGGCCCAGAAGGCCATGGCCTCCACCAGCGGCGACATGTCCATGGTCGAGTAGGTGCGGCGCAGGGCCTCGATATCCAGCTGGACCGCCCGCAGGGCCTCAGCATCGGTCGCAGCCACCGCAGCCATGAGATCCCCGGCGCGGTGGCTGAGGGCGATGGCCGGCAGCGTTTCAACCCGGGCGGCGCTGGCCGCCAGCGGGGTCGGGCCCCCCAGCAGCTCCATCGGCAGCAGGAACGCGGCAGCCACCAGGAAGGTGATCCGGATGCCTCGCCAGAGTTCCATGCCCAACCTCCTGCTGGACTTCGCCTTCATGCGGTGGGGACCTTGGGCCCTTCGGCCGCGGGCTTGAGGTCCATGGCCCGCATCCTCAGCTGGTAGAGGATCTCTTCCAGCTCGGAGGATTCGCTCTCCGTACGGGCGGCGGCGGTCTTCTCCTTGAGGACACCGAGAAGGTCTACGTAGAACCGCGCAGCCAGCGGGTTTGCGGGTGGAGCTTCCTTCATCATCGGATGCGGAACCCCCATCGCGAGGAGGGCCTGCTCCGTTAATAGATGCATCAGGGCGGTCAGGGATGCTTCAGGCACCGCGGGAGTCATGGGATACCTCGAACACTTTCAGGAGTTGTCTTGCGGGAAGCCTACCACAGCCCGATTTTTACTGCACCCTTCGCGTAAACACGCGGGTTTCCTGGCCTCGCACTATGGATAAAGCCGTCTTTTGACGAAAAGCACTCGGCGCTGGCACAGCCCTGTGAAACCATGAACGGGTTTGGAGGAAGACCCATGCGACGCCTACTTTTTGCCCTCATGCTCCCCGTGGCCTGCCTGTCTGTCCATGCTGAAACCACCGGCCGGATCTCCGGAACGATCCTGAGCAAGGAAGGCAAGCCCATCCCCGGCGCCAAGATCAACCTGAAGCGCCTGGACCGCAACTGGAGCAAGGACCTTGTGATCGACAAGAACGGCCGCTTCCTCCAGGTGGGGCTGGAGCCCAAGGAGTTCGACCTCACCGCCAGCGCGGAAGGCTTCGCCGACTTCAAGGAGCTGGTGAAGATCCCCCTCGGCGACGTCCTGGTCAAGAACATCACCCTCCTCACCGCCACCGAGTCCCGAGCGAAGGCCCTGGCCAGCGGCGCAGTCAAGGCCGCCCCCGAGGATCCCGGCGCGGCCCTGGATGCCGAGGGCCGCGAGGCCTTCAACCAGGCCATCCCCCTGTACAACGAGGGCAAGTTCGAGGAGGCCCTGCCCCTGGTGGAGAAGGCCTACAAGATCCTCGCGGACGCCAGGGTCAAGCTCACGGACGAGAAGGCCAAGGGGGAGCTGGAGCCCCAGTTCATCAAGATCGAACGCGTGCTTGGCATCTGCCTGGCCCAGGCGGGCGCCCGGAAAGAGGATGCGGAGCCCTACCTGCTCAAGGCCCTGGAGCGGAACACCAAGGACGAGCGGGTCCTCACAGCCCTCGTCGAGACCAGCAAGGCCAGGCATGACGCCGCGGCCGAGCAGAAATACCTCGCCGCCCTCGAGGCCATCCAGGGGCCCAACCCGGATGTGGTCTACAACAAGGGCGTGGAGGCCTTCAACGCCGGGCGGACCAAGGAGGCCAAGACCTTTTTCCTGAAGGCACTGGAGATCTCCGCCAACTACGCCGAGGCCCACTTCCTGCTGGCCATGGTCGAGTTCGGGGACAACAACCTCAAGGGCACCAAGCAGCACCTGGAGAAGTACATCGAGATCGCGCCCAGCGGCAAGAACGCCGCCACGGCCCGGGAGATGCTCAAGGATCCCTCGCTCAAGAAGATCAAGTAGGCAGGTCCTATCCCAAAGCCTGGGCCCCGGTCGGGGCCCTGACTTTTGGGGGAGAAGCCTAGTTCAGCACGAGGCTGATGGGGCAGTGGTCGGAGCCCAGGACGTCGGCGTGGATGCGGGCGTCGGCCACGCGGGCCAGCAGGGGGCGGCTGGCCAGGAAGAGGTCGATCCGCCACCCCACGTTCCGCTCCCGGGCGCCGCCCCGGGCGGTCCACCAGGTGTAGAGCCCGGGCTCCTCGGGATGCCGCTCCCGCAGCACATCGACCAGACCCGCGGCCAGGTAGAGCTGGAAGTCCTCGCGTTCCTCGGGGGTGAAGCCGGGGTTCCGGGTGTTGTCCTTGGGCCGGGCCAGGTCGAGCTCCTCGGGGGCCACGTTCATGTCACCCACCAGGATGACCTCGTCGCCCGCGGCGTGGTGCTCCGCCACCAGGGCCGCCAGGTCCCGGGCGAACTGCCGCTTGAACGGCAGGCGCACCAGGCCCTGGGAGGCGTTCGGGAAGTAGCCCGCGATGAAGACCAGGCGGTCCTTCCGGGACACGATGATGCGGCCCTCGGCGTCGTAGGCGGCGATACCCAGGCCCTTGGCGTGGCTGAAGCCCAGCTCCTTCTTGGTGAGGGTGGCCGAGCCCGCGTAGCCCTTCTTGCTGGTGGCCGGGAACCAGCAGACGTCGTAGGCGCTCTCCAGCTGCCGGCGCACGGCCAGATCCACCTCCTCCCACTCCGAGCGGATCTCCTGGAGCGAGAGCACGTCCGGCTCGGCCTCCTCCAGCCAGTCCATGAAGCCCTTCTTCAGGACCGAGCGGAAGCCGTTCACATTCCAGCTGTAGAACTTCACAGGTCCTCCACGAAGCGGTCGAGCAGGCGGTCCGTGCGCCAGCGCAGCAGCCCCAGCACCAGGAAGCCCGCCCAGCCCTTCAGGCGGCCCTCCAGCCGCAGGTGGGCGCCGCGCTCGTCGGGCCGGATGTGGATGGCCCCCTGCTCCAGGGCGCCGGCCCGGAGGCGCTCCCAGCGCAGGCTGAGCGTGTCGGCGGCGACCTCCACGGGCAGCCAGCGCTGGAACGCCCGCAGGCTGCGCAGCTCGGCCGGCGAGCCCAGGGCCTGCAGCCGGGCGGCGATCTGCTCGAAGGGGGCGTCCGTGAGGATCTCCGCCTCGAAGGTGAAGACCGGCTGCCTCACTTGACCAGGAAGCCGGGCTGGGCATCGTCCGGCGGCGCCAGCAGGTAGGGCTTGCTGGCGTTGTCGCTGGCGGCCAGCAGCATGCCGTGGCTCTCGATGCCCATGAGCTTCCGGGGGGCCAGGTTGGCCACCACCACCACCAGGCGGTTGAGCAGCTGGTCCGGCTCGTAGGCCTTGCCGATGCCGCCCACGATGGTGCGCAGCTCGAGGCCGAGGTCCACCTTCATCTTGATCAGCTTGTCGCTCTTGGGGACCCGCTCGGCCTCCAGGATGCGGCCCACCCGCAGGTCCACCTTGAAGAAGCTCTCGGCGTCCACAGTCTCGCGGATCTCCGGCACGTCCAGGGTGGGCTTGGTCTCGACGGGGGCCGCGGCGGCCTCGAGTTCACTCATTTCCTTCTCCTTGTCGATGCGCTGGAACAGGGGGCGGGGCTCGCCGATGGGACCGCTGGCGGGGCCGTCCAGGGCGAAGCCGTGGAAGGTCCGCGCCGCCACCTGGTCGGTGTGGCCGAGGCTCTCCCAGAGGCTCTGGGCCAGGGCCGGCATCACCGGCGCCACCAGCAGGGCCGTGGCGCGCAGGGCCCGGTAGAGGTTCGCCAGCACCGCGTCCAGCTTGGGGTCGTTGGCGGGGTCCTTGGCCAGCTTCCAGGGCTCGGCCTTCACGATGTAGCCATCCAGGGCGCGCAGGTAGGACCAGAGGGCGTCCAGGGCGGCGTGGAAGTCGTTGGCGCGGGCCTTCTCCAGGTAGTCCGGGAAGACCTCCAGCAGCCGCCGCGCCATCTCGTCGTCCTGCTCGTCCAGGACCGCCGGGACCGGCACCTGCCCGCCGCGGTAGCGCTGGATCATGCTGAGGGTCCGCGAGGCCAGGTTGCCCAGGCCGTTGGCGAGGTCCGCGTTGAGGCGGTCCATGAAGCCCTCGAAGGAGAAGCCGCGGTCGTGGCCCACCTGCATCTCGCGCATGAAGAAGAAGCGGAGCGCGTCGTTACCGAAGCGCAGCAGCGTGTCGGGGCGCACCACGTTGCCCTTGCTCTTGGACATCTTGTCGTCGCCCATGAGCCACCAGCCGTGGGCCAGGATGGTCTCCGGCAGGAACATGCCCGCGGACATCAGGAAGGCCGGCCAGTAGACCGCGTGGAAGCGGAGGATGTCCTTGCCCACCAGCTGCAGGTCCGGGGGCCAGCAGTTGCCCGGGCAGGCCGAGAGGTAGTTCAGCAGCGCGTCGAACCACACGTAGATGACGTGCTTCTCGTCGCCGGGCACGGGGATGCCCCAGCTGATGCTGGTGCGGCTGATGGACAGGTCCTGGAGGCCGCCCTCCACGAAGCGCTTGACCTCGTTGAAGCGGAAGTCCGGCTGGACGAAGGTGGGGTGCGCCTCGAAGTAGGCCAGCAGGCGGTCCTGGTAGGCGCTGAGGCGGAAGAAGTAGGTCTCCTCCTCCAGCTCCACCAGCTGGTGGGCGAGGCCCTGGGCCTGGAGCTCCTTGGCCTGCAGCTCCGTGACGTAGGCCTCGTCGCTCACCGAGTAGAGGCCCTTGTAGGTGGCTTTGTAGATGTCGCCCTTGTCCAGCAGGCGCTTGAAGAGCCGCTGCACCTGCTCCTTGTGGTCCTGGTCCGTGGTGCGGATGAGGCGGAAGTGGGTCATGCCCATGCGCTGCCAGAGGTCCGTGTAGTTGGCCACGACCTCGTCGGCCAGGGCCTTGGGCGTGATGCCCCGGGCCGCCGCGGCCTTCTCCACCTTCTGGCCGTGCTCGTCGGTGCCCGTGAGGAAGTACACCTCCTCCCCGCGCATGCGGTGGAACCGGGCGACCACGTCCGCCAGCACCGTGGTGTAGGTGTGGCCGATGTGGGGCCGGTCGTTCACATAGTAGATGGGCGTGGTGACGTAGAAGGGCTTGGACACGGGGGCTCCGAGCCTTTCAGTCTACCGGGCCGGGGCCCGGTCCGCGAGGCCGCCGCCCTGACGCTTCCAGCAGCTGGCCACGTGGTCGTCCACCAGGCCCATGGACTGGAGGTAGGCGTACATGATCGTGGGCCCCACGAAGGTGAAGCCGCGCTTCCGCAGGTCCCGGCAGAGGGCCTCCGCCTCCGGGGACACCGTGGGCAGGTCCGCCAGGGTCTGCGGGTGGTTGACCAGGGTCTGGCCGCCCACGAAAGCCCACAGGTAGGCGTCGAAGCTGCCGAACTCGGCCTGCACTGCCAGGAACGCCCGGGCGTTCTTCCGCGCCCCGAAGACCTTGAGGCGGTTCCGCACGATGCCCGGGTCCAGGAGGATCGCCTCGAGCTCGGCGTCCGCCAGCGCCGCCACCCGCTCCACGTCGAAGCCATGGAAGAGCCTGCGGTAGGCCTCCCGCTTGCGGAGGATGGTGATCCAGCTGAGCCCCGCCTGGGCCCCCTCCAGCACCAGCTTCTCGAAGAGCCGCCGGTCGTCGTGGACCGGAACCCCCCACTCCTCGTCGTGGTAGGCCACGTAGGTTGGATCACTCCCGCACCACCCACATCGGGCCCGTGGCATCACCCCTCCTTGGCTTTTCCCAACGCAGAATCGGGCGGCAAGGCCGCCCGATTCTGCGCTGGGCGAAGGCCGATTAGCCCTCGACGACCGTCGCCTTGATGATCCGGTCATTGCCGCGGATGGCCTGCACCACGGCGATGTCGGCCTCGCCCACGCACTGGCCGAAGACCGTGTGGACGCCGTCCAGGTGCTGGACGTTGCGGCGGTCGCCGTTCACCACGAAGAACTGGCTGCCACCGGTGTTCTTGCCGGCGTGGGCCATGGAGAGGGCGCCCAGCTTGTGCTGGTGGGGGTTGCCCTGGGTCTCGCAGGGGATCTTCCAGCCGGGTCCGCCGGTGCCGGCCTGCCCGGAGGCGCCCTCGCGGCTGTTGGGGCAGCCCCCCTGGATCATGAAGTCCGGAATCACCCGGTGGAAGGCCAGGCCGTCGTAGAAGCCGGCCTCGATGAGCTTCACGAAGTTGGCCACGGTGCCCGGGGCCTCCTTGGAGAACAGCTCGAGGTTGATGTCGCCCTTGTCGGTCTGCAGCAGTGCACGGGTCATGGGTCACCTTTCTGGGTCAATCCACCAGGATAGGGTCCCCTGCCCTGGGCGTCAGCAGGAAGTTCCGGGAGGGGGCCTACTCCGCGAGGGGCTGCACGTGGTAGGGCACGGAAATGACGATGATCTTGGGCTTGCGCAGCAAGGTGCCCTTGAGCCGCCAGGCGGTCTGGTTGTGCAGGAGGTTCTCCATCCAGTGGCCGGTCACGAACTCGGGCAGGATCACGGTGAGGGTGTACTCCGGCTCCACCATGCGCATGCGGTCCAGCTCCTGCACGATGGGCTCGACGACCTTCCGGAAGGGGCTGCGCAGCGAGCGGAGAGGGATGCCCTCGCAGTAGCGGGGCCAGTCCGAGCGCAGCTTCTCCAGGGCGGCGCTGTCCCGGCCATGCTCGTCCGGGAAGTCGATGGTCAGGGCCTCCACCTCGCCATGCTCGGCGATCACCTTCGCGTAGTTGAGGGCCTGCACCACCCCGGCGTGGATGCCGGAGACCAGCACCACCACGCGGTTCCGGCGGGGGCCGAAGTAGTCCACCCGGCTAGCCGCGAGGAGGGACTTGATGCGGATGTAGTGCCGGTGGATGTTGAAGAAGGTGAACACCAGCACGGGCACCAGCACGATGACGATCCAGGCCCCGTGCGCGAAGCGCGTCACGGCGATGACCAGCATGACGACGAGGGTCGTCACCGCCCCCACGCCGTTGATGGCCGCCTTGAGCTGCCAGGCCTTGCCCTTGAGGCGGAACCAGCGCAGGACCATGCCCGTCTGGCTGATGGTGAACCCCAGGAAGACGCCCACGGCGTAGAGGGGCAGCAGGTGGTCTTCCTTGGCGCCGAAGAGCAGGACCAGGAAGCCTGCGGCAAAGGAGAGGATGAAGATGCCGTTGGAGAAGACCAGCCGGTCGCCCTGGCTGGTGAACTGCCGGGGCAGGAAGCCATCCCGGGCATGGAGCGCCGCCAGCCGCGGGAAGTCCGCGTAGGCCGTGTTCGCGGCCAGGGCCAGGATGGCCATGGTGAAGCCCGTGCTGGTGAGGTAGATGAACTTCGGCAGGCCGTGCTCGGCGCCGCCCAGGACGATGCGGGTCAGCTGGGACAGCAGGGTCTCGGGCGAGTCCGGCTGGTAGGTGAGCCCGTAGTGGTTGGTCAGGTAGGTGATGCCGAGGAACATGGTGCCCAGCAGCACCACCATCCAGGTCATGGTCTTGGAGGCGTTGTGGGAGACCGGCTCCTTGAAGGCCGTGACCCCGTTGCTGATGGCCTCCACCCCGGTCAGGGCCGTACATCCGGCGCTGTAGGCCCGGGCCAGCAGCCAGAGGGCAGCCAGCTTCGAGGTGCCCTCCATGTGCACCGGGGCCGCGTGGGCGAGGACCACCTCGTGCCCGGTGGCGACGTTCCAGAAGCCCTTGGCCAGCAGGCCCAGGATGCAGAGCACGAAGCCGTAGGTGGGCAGGCTGAAGATCAGGCCGCTCTCCTTCACCCCGCGGAGGTTCATGAGGCCGATGAAGCCGATGATGGCCTCGGCGAGCAGCACCCGGTGGGCCTCCAGGCCGGGGAAGGCGGAGACGATGGCAGAGACGCCGGCGGACACGGACACGGCCACGGTCAGGATGTAGTCGATGAGCAGCGAGGCCCCCGCGGTCTGGGCCGCCACCTCGCCCAGGTTGTCCTTGGCCACCAGGTAGGCGCCGCCGCCGCTGGGGTAGGCGTGGATGGTCTGGCGGTAGCTCACGTTCAGCACCAGCAGCAGGCCCACGATGCCGATGGCCACCCACCAGGACCAGCCCAGGACCCCGGCGCCGAAGATCGCGATGGCCGCCGTGAGGGGCGCCATGATCTCCTGCGTGCCGTAGGCCACGGACGACAGCGCGTCGGAGCTGAACACCGCCAGGGCGATGGGGTTGCTGATCCGGGTCTCGTGGCTCTCCTCGCTGGCAAGGCGGCGGCCCAGGAGGAGGGTGCGGAAGTTGGGCATGGGTGGGCTTCCTGGGAATGCGGGCCAGCAGACCTGAACCGAAGATGCCGCCGGCACCGGCAACCTCGCCTTAACCCCCTCTTCATGAAGGTGAGTCGGTCTGTAGGTTGCCCATGCGGGGCGTTAAGACGGTGTTAGGAATTGGGCTGAGGCCTTCAGGTGGAACCCGGGGCCGGGACGCCTTGGGCCAGAGCGCCGGCGTCCAAACAACAACCTAACGGCCTGGGCCCGACTCCTAACACCGTCTTAACGCCCTTCGGAACCATCCTGGGGCGTTGGCCGAGTTCTCGGATTCCAACCACCCGCCACTCCCGGGCTCCAAACGTCTAAGTCACATCAGTGGAGATTATATGCACGTCATCCTGCCCTGGTTCCTACCCATGGCCCTGCTCAGCGCCTTCCTGGGCTTGGACTCAATTCGAGGTCCACGGGAGATCGACCTGGAGAGTCACTCCGAAGCCCGCTGGTTGATGGTGCTCATGTTCGTACCTCTGCTGATCTGGCTACTGGTCCAATTCAGCCCCTCCAACCAGGTTGTGCCATGAGTCCCACCCTCCTGCTCGCCCTCATCCTCGCCCTGGGCTTGATGGGCTACCTCGTCGTCGCCCTGCTGATGCCGGAGAAGTTCCAATGAGCCCCGCCTGGCTGCAGCTCCTGCTCTATCTCTTGCTCTTGCTGGTGCTCTCGTTGCCCATGGGCAGCTTCATGGGCAGGGTCCTCGAGGGGGAGCGCACCTTCCTCCATCCCGTCCTGGGTCCGCTGGAGCGAGGTCTGCTCCGCCTGATGGGCGTCCACGGGGAGGACATGGGGTGGCGCAGCTATGCCCTCGCGGTCCTGCTCTTCAACCTGATTGGCGGTCTGGCGCTCTGCGCCCTGCTCAAAAGCCAGGCTCTGCTGCCTCTTAACCCGGACCACATGGGTCCCGTGGCCACGGACCTGGCGATCAACACGGCCGTCAGCTTCACCACCAACACCAACTGGCAGGCCTACTCCGGAGAAGCCACGCTTAGCTACCTGACCCAGATGGCAGGCCTCGCCGTGCAGAACTTCCTGTCGGCGGCCACCGGCCTCGCCGTGCTGGCGGCGCTCCTCCGCGGCTTCGCCCGGCGCGAGTCCGGGTCCCTGGGGAACGCCTGGGTGGACCTGGTCCGCAGCACGGTCTACATCCTGCTCCCGCTCTCCCTGGTCTTCGCGCTGGTTCTGGTCTCCCAGGGCGTGGTCCAGACACTCTCGGGCCCGATCCACACCGCCTCCGGGCAGCTCATCGCCGTCGGTCCTGTCGCCTCCCAGGTGGCCATCAAGATGCTGGGGACCAATGGGGGCGGCTTCTTCAACGCCAATGCCGCGCATCCTTTCGAGAACCCGACGCCTCTCAGCAACTTCCTCCAGACCCTGGCGATCCTCCTGATCCCCGCGGGCCTCTGTCACACCTTCGGCCGCCTGGTGAAAGATCGTCGTCAGGGCTGGGCCCTGCTGGCGGCCATGACCCTGCTCTTCCTCGGGGCCCTGGCGGTGGTCTCCAACCTCGAGTCAAGGCCGAATCCGCAGCTGGCCCGCGCCGGTGTGCTCCAACCCGCCGGCAACATGGAGGGCAAGGAAGCGCGCTTCGGAGTGGCCGGCACCAGCCTCTTTGCCACCGCCACCACGGCCGCCTCCTGCGGGGCCGTGAATGGGATGCACGACTCCCTCTCACCGCTGGGTGGCCTGCTGCCGCTCTGGCTCATGCAGCTGGGGGAGGTGGTCTTCGGCGGGGTCGGATCGGGCCTTTACGGCATGCTGCTCTTTGCCCTGGTGGGCGTGTTCATCAGCGGGCTCATGGTGGGCCGCACCCCGGAATACCTGGGGAAGAAGATCGAGGCCTTCGAGATGAAGATGGTCTCCATCGCCATTCTGCTGCCCCCCGCCATCGTGCTGGTGGGGACAGCGGCGGGAGTGCTCCTGCCCTCGGCGCTGGGCTCCATCTCGAACCCCGGCCCGCACGGCTTCACCCAGGTGCTCTACGCCTTCAGCAGCGCCGCCAACAACAATGGCAGCGCGTTCGCGGGGCTGAACGCCAACACGCCCTTCTATAACTTCACCTTGGCCCTGGCCATGCTGCTCGGCCGCTACGGCACCATTCTCCCGGTCCTGGCTCTCGCGGGCTCTCTGGGCCGAAAGAAGATCACGCCCGAAGGACCCGGAACTCTCCCGACCCACACCCCGCTCTTCGTGGCGACCCTGGTCGGGGTGGTGCTGCTGGTGGGGGCCCTCACCTTCCTGCCGGCCCTGGCGCTGGGCCCCCTTGCTGAACAGCTGAGCCTCCGATGAGATCCAACCCGTCCGCCCCTTCCCCTGCCCGGCCACTCATTCAGGCTGAACTGGTTCGCCGGGCCGCCCTCCAGGCCCTCCGCAAGCTGAGCCCTCTGCACCAGTTCAGGAATCCGGTCATGTTCACGGTCTGGGTCTGCAGCGCCTTCACCACGGGGCTGGGACTCCACGCCCTGCTGGGTCATGGCGAGGGCCGCCCTGGCTTCATCCTCGCCATTGCCCTTTGGCTATGGTTCACCCTCCTCTTCGCCAACTTCGCCGAGGCCATGGCCGAGGGTCGGGGCAAGGCCCAGGCCGACAGCCTCCGCCGCTCCCGACGGGATGTGAAGGCCCGCCGCCTCCAGACAGCGGTCCGAACAGGTCCCACCAGCCTCGTGGCTGCTCCCGATCTCCGAATCGGCGACCTAGTGCTGGTAGAAGCCGGCGAGACCGTTCCCGGGGATGGCGAAGTGATCGAAGGTGTCGCTTCCGTGAACGAGAGCGCCATCACGGGCGAGAGTGCTCCCGTAATCCGGGAGAGTGGTGGTGACCGGAGCGCCGTGACGGGTGGCACCCTGGTGCTATCGGACTGGCTGTTGATCCGCATCAGCGCCAACCCTGGCGAGAGTTTCCTGGATCGGATGATCGCCATGGTGGAGGGCGCGAAGCGCCAGAAGACCCCCAACGAGATCGCCCTCGACATTCTGTTGGCCGGTCTCACCCTGGTCTTCCTCCTGGCCACCGCCACCCTGCTCCCCTATTCGATCTATAGCGTTCGGGCGGCCGGGCAAGGCACGCCGGTCAGCCTGACAGTGCTTGTTTCCCTCCTGGTCTGCCTCATCCCGACCACCATCGGGGGACTGCTCAGCGCCATCGGCATCGCCGGGATGGATCGGATGATCCAGGCCAATGTCATCGCCACCAGCGGCCGCGCCGTAGAAGCCGCCGGCGATGTGGACGTGCTGTTGCTGGACAAGACCGGCACAATCACCCTCGGCAATCGGGAAGCCGTGGCCTTCCTTCCCGCAACGGGCGTGGATGGGGAGGCCCTGGCCGATGCTGCCCAGCTCTCGTCTCTCTCCGATGAGACCCCCGAGGGGCGAAGCATTGTGGTGCTGGCCAAGTGCCAGCACGGGCTCCGGGAACGAGACCTCCGCCACCTGGGAGCGCACTTTATTCCCTTCACGGCTCAGACCCGCATGAGTGGTGTGAACCTGGTAGTCGGCGGGGAGGCCCGGGAGATCCGGAAGGGTGCCGCCTCGGCCGTGGAAGACTATCTCAAGGCCAAGGGGGGTCTCTTTCCGGAAGGCCTCCGCCACCTCGTGGAGCAGGTCTCTAAGGCTGGGGGCACGCCCCTTGTGGTGGCGGAGTGCCTGGCCGGGGAAGCCAGAGCCCTCGGCGTCATCCAGCTCAAGGACATCGTGAAGGGCGGCATCAAGGAGCGCTTCGCGGACTTGCGCGCCATGGGCATCAAGACCGTGATGATCACCGGCGACAACGCCCTCACCGCCGCCGCCATCGCCGCAGAGGCCGGTGTGGACGACTTCCTCGCCCAGGCGACCCCTGAAGCCAAGCTGAATCTCATCCGGCAATACCAGGCGGGCGGGCGGCTGGTCGCCATGACCGGGGATGGCACCAACGACGCACCAGCTCTGGCTCAGGCTGACGTGGCCGTGGCCATGAACTCCGGCACCCAGGCGGCCAAGGAGGCGGGAAACATGGTCGACCTGGATTCCAATCCCACCAAGCTCATCGAGATCGTGGAGATCGGGAAGCAGATGCTCATGACCCGGGGCTCCTTGACCACCTTCAGTATCGCCAACGATGTGGCCAAGTACTTCGCCATCCTGCCCGCGGCCTTCGCCACCACCTATCCGGCCCTGGGTGCATTCAACGTCATGGGGCTGCACAGTCCTGAGAGTGCCATCCTCTCGGCCGTGATCTTCAACGCGCTGATCATCGTCGCGCTCATCCCGCTGGCGCTGCGGGGCGTGAAGTACCGCTCTGTCGGGGCCGCGGCCCTGCTCCAGCGCAACCTGCTGGTCTACGGCCTCGGCGGCCTGGTGGTGCCCTTTGCCGGCATCAAGGCCATCGACTGGCTCCTGATCACACTCCATTTCGCCGCCTGAGGTGACAACCATGCCGAACCACTTCCTTGCCACCCAGCTCCGTCCCGCCCTGGTCGGGTTCCTCGCCCTCTCGGTGCTGACGGGACTCGCCTATCCGCTGGCTGTCCTGGGGCTCGCCCGGACCATCTTTCCGGCGCAGGCGGAGGGCAGCCTCATCCGCCAGAACGGCCAGGTGGTAGGCTCCGGTCTCATCGGGCAGTACTGCACCGACCCGGCCCTGTTCTGGTCCCGCCCATCAGCGACGGTTGACGTCGAGGGAAAGCCGCGGCCCTACAACGCCATGGCCAGCGGGGGGTCCAACCTGGGTCCGTCCAACCCCGAGCTGGGCCGGTCCGCCCAGGCCAGGATCGAGGCCCTGAGAGCCCGGGATCCCGAAGCCCGGGGGCCGTACCCGGTGGACCTGGTCACCGCCAGCGGCAGTGGCCTCGATCCGCACATCAGCCCGGCCTCGGCGCTGTTCCAGGTCCGCCGCGTGGCCCGCGCGCGTGGCCTCTCGGAGGAGCAGGTCCTGGATCTAGTGCTCAAGCACACCGAGCCGCCTCAGCTGGGGATCCTGGGCGAGGCCAGGGTGAATGTCCTCAAGCTGAATCTCGCCCTGGCTGAGCTGCGCTAGTCTAGCCCCATGCCCGAGCCCCGCCGGCCTGATCCCGACCTGCTGCTCCGCCAGGTGCAGGAGGCGGAAGCCCTGGAACGCCGGGCCAAGCTGAAGGTCTTCTTCGGAGCCGCCCCCGGCGTCGGCAAGACCTACGCGATGCTGTCCGAGGCCCGGGAGCGCTCGGCGGCGGGGGTCGATCTGGTCATCGGCGTGGTGGAGACCCACGGACGCGCGGAGACTGCGGCCCTGTGCGAGGGTCTGGAGAGCCTGCCCCGCAAGGAGCTGGTCTACATGGGCCAGTTCCTTCCGGAGTTCGACCTGGCGGCGGCCCTGGCCCGGCGGCCCTCGCTGATCCTCATGGACGAGCTGGCGCACACCAACGTCCAGGGCTCGCGTCATGCCAAGCGCTGGCAGGACGTCATGGAGCTGCTGGATGCCGGCATCGACGTCTTCACGACCATGAACGTGCAGCACCTGGAGAGCCTCAGGGACGTTGTCACGCAGATCACCGGCGTGATTGTCCGCGAGAACGTCCCGGACACGGTCATGGCGCGCGCGGACGAGGTCGAGCTGGTGGACCTGCCGCCCGATGAGCTGCTGGTGCGGCTGCAGGAAGGCAAGGTCTACCTCCCCGAGCAGGCGCGCCATGCCCGGGAGCACTTCTTCCGCAAGGGCAACCTCCTGGCCCTGCGCGAGCTTGCGCTGCGCCACACGGCCGAGAACGTGGATGCCCAGATGCGCCGCTACATGGAGTCCGAGGGCATCCGGAAGACCTGGGCCGCGGGGGACCACCTGCTGGTCTGCGTCGGACCGGACGGCCTCTCCGAGCGCCTCATCCGCGCCACTCGCCGCATGGCCGGCGCCCTCGGCGCCCCCTGGATCGCCCTCTACGTGGAGTCCCCGAAGCACTTCAAGTTCAGCGAGCAGGAGCGGAACCGGGTCGAGGAGAACCTCCGGCTGGCGGAAAAACTGGGCGGGGAGACCGCCGTCATCGAGGGGGCGGGCAGCACCGACGAGGACATCCTGGCCTTCGCCCAGGACCGCAACATCACCAAGATCGTCGTGGGCAAGCCTTCGCGGTCGAGGTGGATTGACCTCTTCGTCGGCTCCCCGGTGGATGACCTCATCCGCAAGAGCGGTGACATCGACATCTACGTCATCACCGGCGAGGCCGCCAAGGAGGCCGTCAGCCGGACCTTCCGCTCCCGCATCACCAGCCCGCTGCGGAACTACATCCTCGCCGCGACGGCCGTTGGGGTCTCAACGGCCCTTGCGGGCCTGGCCTTCCGGCGCACGGAAACCGCCGACATCGTGATGGTCTACCTGCTGGGCATCCTCATCGTCGCCACCCGCTTCGGCCGGGGCCCTTCCCTGCTGGCGTCCCTGCTCAGTGTCGCCGCCTTCGACTTCATCTTCGTCCCGCCCTACTTCACCTTCGCCGTCGCGGATTTCCGCCACGTGGGCACCTTCTCGGTGATGCTCCTGGTGGGCGTGGTCATCGGCAATCTCACCGAGCGCATCCGGGCCCAGGCCCGGCTGGCGCGGTCCCGGGAGCAGCGGACCCGGGCCCTCTTCCTCCTGGGCCAGGAGCTGGCCCGCAGCGCCGGGACCACGGCCCTGGTGGCCTCGGCCATCCAGAAAGTTGCCATCCAGTTCCAGAGCCGGGCCGTGGTCATGCTGCCGGATTCCACCGGGATGGTGGAAGCGCCCCAGCATCCCTTCGCTTTCCCCCTGAACGAGGCGGAACGCGGCGTGGCCCAGTGGGTCTTCGAGCACGGTGAACCGGCCGGGCTCGGAACCGTCACCCTGCCCGGGGCCCGCGCCACCTACCTCCCGCTGCTGGGCTCCAAGGGGAACCTGGGGGTCCTGGGCGTCCTGCCCGAGGGCGCCCCCCCGTGGCTCGAGCCCGATCAGCACCAGCTCCTGGAGGCCTTCGCCAACCAGACGGCCCTGGCCCTGGAGCGCTCGCTGCTGGCCGAGCAGAGCACCTCGAACCGGCGCCGGGCCGACGAGGAACGGCTCCGGAACGCCCTGTTGAGCTCGGTCTCCCACGACCTGCGGACGCCACTGGGGGTCATCACGGGCGCCGTGAGCACCGCCCTGGAGACCCCCGAACTGCCCGAGCCCGTGCGCCGCGACCTGCTGCTCTCCGCCCAGGAAGAGGCCCAGCGCCTGCAGCGCCTCGTGAGCAACCTGCTGGACATCACGCGGCTCGAGTCCGGCACCCTGGAGCTGCGCACCGAGTGGGTGCCCCTGGAGGAGGTGGTCGGGGCCGTCCTGAACCGCCGAGAGCTGGGGACTGAAGCCGCGCGGGTGCACACCCAGCTGCCGGAGGACCTGCCCCTGGTGGCCATGGACGCCGTGCTGATGGAGCAGGTGCTGGTGAACCTCCTCGACAACGCACTGAAGTATTCGCCGCCCGGCTCCCCCGTGGAGATCAAGGCCTGGGCCGCCTGGAAGTCCCTCACCCTCGCGGTGACCGACCGGGGGCCGGGCATCGCGCCAGGCGAGGAAGAGCGGATCTTCGAGAAGCTCACCCGGGGCGAGGCGGGAACCAGCCGACCCGGCGCGGGACTGGGCCTGGCCATCTGCAAAGGCATCGTCACCGCGCACGGGGGCCAGATCCAGGCCGTGAACCGGCCCCAGGGCGGCGCCCAGTTCCTGGTCAGCCTGCCCCTGGGCACGGCCCCGGCCATCCCCGAGGAGGGTCCATGAGCGGCGCGCCGCTCCAGGTCCTGCTCGTCGAGGACGAGCCCCAGATGCGCCGCTTCCTGCGGGTGGCCCTGGAGGGCAGCGGCTACCGCTACCTGGAGGCTGGCACCGGCCAGGAGGGCCTGGCCCTGGCCGTGCAGCACCGACCCGACGTGATCCTGCTCGACCTGGGCCTGCCGGACATGGACGGGCTCGAGCTCATGACCCGCCTCCGCGCCTGGAGCCAGACGCCGGTGATCGTCATCTCGGCCCGGGGCCAGGAGTCTGACAAGATCGGCGCTCTGGACGTGGGCGCGGACGACTACCTTACCAAGCCCTTCGGCACCGGCGAGCTGCTGGCCCGCATCCGGGTGGCGCTCCGCCACGCCGAGCCTGGTGCCGCCGAGGACCCCGTGTTCCGGCTGGGCCGCTGGCAGGTGGACCTGGCCAGGCGCCAGGTGCTGGTGGCGGGCCAGGAGGTGCACCTGACGCCCCTCGAGTACGGGCTCTTCACCACCTTGATCCGTCACGCGGGCAAGGTGGTCACTCAGCGGCAGCTGCTCAAGGAAGTCTGGGGCGGCGTGGCGGGGGCCCAGCCCCTCTACCTCCGCGTCTACATGGCCCAGCTCCGGCACAAGCTGGAAGAGGATCCCTCCCGCCCCCGCTACCTGCAGACCGAACCCGGCGTGGGCTACCGGCTGCGCCTGGAGGACTAGGCCGATCCGGAGCAGGCTGCGGGAGGGGCTGTCGCCTACAGGTTCTTGTGGGCCCCGTCGCACATGGGCTTGCTGCCGCTGTGCTTGCAGGCGCAGAACCACTTGTCGCCGGTCACATCGGCGGTGTAGGCCTGGGGCACGAAGCTGCTGCCCTTGTGGGCGCCGTCGCACATGGGCTGGCTCTTGCTGTGGCCGCAGGTGCACCAGTAGTAGGTCTTCCCGGCTTCGACAGCGACCTTGATGGGCGCCTTCTGGGGAACGTTGGGCGTGGCGTCGGACATGGCTTGCTCCTTGGGTGAGGGGTGGCCAGATAAAGGTGTCGTGATACCTGAATTATAGAATGCCTGGCAATGGACTCGTCACCAATGCACGTTGAGTCTTGCAATAGGCTTGCCGTTTTTTATTTTTGTTTTGTTTGTATTTATTATTTTGCGGAACAAAACAACAAACCATATTGATAATTAATTTCTCATTCTGAGTGAGATCCTCCATGCAACCTTCCGACCTCGATCTCCATGAGCTGCTCCAGACCGACCCGAAGGGCGGGGTGATGCACTTCGCGGGGCAGCGCGCCCTGCTCTTCGACGCCGTGGCCCTGGGCATCCTCCGCAAGGAACTCATCGGCACCCTGGGCATGGCCGGTGCCCGGGGCATCCTCACCCGGTTCGGCTACGCCCATGGCTGGCGCACCGCCGAGAGCGTCCGCAGCCTCTTCCCGGGGGTGGACAACGAGGCCCTCCACAACCTCGGGGCCCGGCTCCACTCCCTGCAGGGCGTGGTGACCGTGGAGATCACTCCCCCCGGGCGGACCGACCCGCAGGACCTCATCGACGACATCTGGCACGACTCCTATGAGGCTGAGCAGCACCTCCTCCACCTGGGGCAGTCGGACGAGGCCGTCTGCTGGACCCTGTGCGGCTTCGCCAGCGGCTACCTCTCCTGCTGCCACGGGCGGGAGATCATCTGCCTGGAGGACCGCTGCCAGGGCAGAGGCGACGCCGTCTGCCACGTGACGGGCCGGCCCCGGGAGCACTGGGGCGAGGCCTTCGCGGCCCAGCTGCCCTTCTTCCAGTCCTCCTGTCTGGACACGGCCCTGGCTGAAGTGACCGCCGAGCTCAAGCGGGTGGAGCGGCAGCTCCGCAGCCGCCGGCAGGAGCTGCGGATCACCCGGGAAGGCCCGGTCGATCCCAGCGGACTCGTGGCCCAGAGCCCCGCCATGGAGAAGGTGCTGGAGCTGGCCCGCCGGGTGGCGAAGGTGGACTCGACCATCCTCATCACCGGCGAGAGCGGGGTCGGCAAGGAGCGCCTCGCCCGCCTGATCCATGACGAGTCGCCCCGCACCGGCGGTCCCTTCATGGCGCTCAACTGCGGCGCGGTCCCCGAGGGCCTGCTGGAGTCGGAGCTCTTCGGCCATGCCAGGGGAGCCTTCACGGGCGCCTCCCAGGACCGGCCCGGGCTCTTCGAGGCCGCCCAGGGGGGCACCCTTCTGCTCGATGAGATCGGCGAGGTCTCGGCGCCCATGCAGGTCAAGCTCCTGCGGGTCCTCCAGGAGCGCGAGGTCCGCCGCGTGGGCGAGAACCGCAGCCGGCCCATCGATGTGCGGGTGCTGGCGGCCACCAACCGGGACCTGGTGGCCGAGGTCCAGGCCGCCAGGTTCCGGCAGGACCTGTACTACCGCCTCCGCGTCATCGAGCTCCGGGTGCCGTCCCTGCGGAACCGCCAGGCGGACATCCTCCCCCTGGCCCGGCTGTTCCTGGCCGAGGCCGCGGCGAGGACCGGGCGCAAGGTCACCGGCTTCACCCCGCGCGCCGCCCACCAGCTGGTGCGCCATGGCTGGCCGGGCAATGTCCGCGAGCTCGAGAACGCCGTGGAGCACGCGGTGGTGCTGGCCCGCGCCAGTCGCATCGACCTCGAGGACCTGCCCGACGAGCTCACCCTGCCCCTGCCGGCGGCCTACGCCCCCGGCGACACCCGCACCCTGGAGGACGTCGAGCGCGACTACATTCTCGCGGTCCTGGAGGCGGAAGCGGGCAACAAGATCCAGGTCGCCCAGAGGCTCGGCATCGGCACGGCGACGCTCTACCGCAAGCTGAAGCAGTACGGGGAGGCCAAAGGATGAAGGTCTGAGGCGACCGCCCCGGCGCGGCCGGAGACAAACGGGGAGATTCATCCGATCATGGGGAGCGATGGCCACTCCTGAACCCGACCAAGACCACGCTCCCGATGCGGATCCCACGCCCCTGACCGAGGCGGCCGGGCCCGGTTCAGCCACGCTGCCCGCGGGGCAGCCGAGGTCGTTCCTGGCCCACCTCCGCGAGCTGCTCGACATGATCAAGTTCGAGCACACGGTGTTCGCGCTGCCCTTCGCGCTGCTCGGTGCCCTGAGCGCGGCGCAGGGCCTGCCGCCGCTGCGGACGGGGCTCTGGATCCTGGCGGCCATGGTGGGGGCCCGCACGGCGGCCATGACCTTCAACCGCCTGGTGGACGAGGACCTCGACGCCGAGAACCCCCGCACCGCCAGCCGCGCCCTGCCCGCGGGCCGGGTGTCGCGGGCCGGCGCCATGCTGTTCATGGGCGCGGGCATCGTCCTCTTCGGCCTCGCCGCGGGTGCCCTCGGGCCGCTCACCTGGGCGCTCTCGCCCCTGGCGCTGGTGATCATCCTCGGCTACTCGCTCTGCAAGCGCTTCACGGCCTGGGCCCATGTCGTCCTGGGCCTCTCCCTCTCGGGCGCGCCCCTGGGCGCCTGGATCGCCGTGGCGGGCCGCATCGAGACCCCGGCCCTGTGGCTCTCGGCCGGCGTCCTGGCCTGGACCGCGGGCTTCGACATCATCTACGCCCTGCAGGATGAGGGCTTCGACCGGGCCCGGGGCCTGCACTCGATCCCGTCGAAGCTGGGGGTCCGCCGCTCGCTGTGGGCCTCGCGGGGGCTCCATGTCCTCGCCCTCGGCTGCTGGGCCGTCTTCAACCTCCAGGTGGGGGGACACGTCTGGCCCTGGGGCGCCTGGGCCACGGTCGCCACCATGCTGGCCCGGGAGCAGTGGCTGGTCCGCAGGGGCGACCTGTCCCGCATCGACCAGGCTTTCTTCACTCTCAACAGCCTGGTGGGCTTCGTCTTCTTCCTCGGCCACGCGGTGGAATACGTCCTGGCGAAGGCGCTGCCGCCGGTTATTTAGCGGGTCTGCCCGGAGAAGAGGAATCGCCACCTTCCGGCGACCGGGGTATGCTGGTGGGCCATGCCTACGCCCAAGCCCGAAAGTCGCCGAGCCCTGCGTCTCAGCCGCCCAGACTCCATGCGCTGGCTGACGGTCATGGTCGTGTTCAGCCACCGCACCTTCCGCTGGTCCCTCACGCGCCGGAAGATGCTCTGGGCCATCGGCCTGGTGCTGGGCTTCTCGGCCCTGGCCATGATCGGCTCCGGCTACGGCTTCTGGGCCACGAAGAAGATCATGAACTTCAGCCGCCTGCAGAAAGAGACCCAGGAGCAGCAGGACCAGCTGCGCTCCTCCCTGGACCAAGCGCAGGCCCTGGAGAACGAGGTGACGGCCCTGCGCAAGCAGCACACCGAGCTCATGCGGCTGCTGGACCCCAAGGCCCCCGCGGGCACCGCCCTGCCCGCTCCGCCGGGCCAGCCCTCCACCGCCCCGGTGCCGCCGGGCACCCAGGAGAAGCTCTCCCGGCTGCGGCGGGACCTGGACTACACCTCCAAGCAGGCTGCGGTGGTCCGGGCCCGCATGGAGCCCGTGATCCGGGCCTGGTCCCACACGCCCTCCATCCCGCCCACCGCCGGCTACCTCAGCTCCGGCTTCGGCGTCCGCCTCAGCCCCTTCATGCGGAAGAACGAGTCCGATGACGGGCTGCTCGGCTACCACTCGGGCATCGACATCAGCAACAACCTCGACACGCCCGTGCAGGTCACCGCGGACGGCGTCGTGGTCGAGGCGGGCTGGATGGACCGCTATGGCTGGGGCGTGCGGGTCAGCCACTCGGAGGAGCAGGAGACCCTCTACGCCCACCTCAACCACCTGAACGTGATCCTGGGCCAGCAGGTCACCCGCGGCGAGATCCTGGGCACCATGGGCCGCTCCGGCAACGCCACCGGGGTGCACCTGCACTACGAGGTGCGCCGCAACGGCAAGCCTGTGAACCCCCAGCCCTACCTCCGGCTCCAGCGCCAGTGGCTGCAGGCCATCCGCAAGACTTCCTGATCGAAGGAGTGCCCCATGGCTTTCTTCCATACGAGCAAGCCCAAGCCCGAGCCCGCCCCCGCCATCCACTCCCTGCTGGGCAAGGACGTGCTGCTCAAGGGCGAGATCCACACGGGCGGTCGCAGCTTCCGCATCGAGGGCACCGTGGAGGGCACCATCCACTCCGTGGGCGAGGTGTCCATCGCGCCGGGCGGCCTGGTGACGGGCACCATCTTCGCGAAGCACCTGGTGGTCACGGGCCGCGCCCTCGGAATCATGAAGATCACGGACTGCCTGGAGATCCACGGTACGGGCTACGTGGAGGGGGAGGTGGAAGTGGGCTCGCTGGTGGTGGACGAGGGCGGCACCCTGCAGGGGGTCTGCGTCCGCCGGGACCGGTCCGGCCCCCATGAGACCCTGGGCGTGGCGAAGGGCGGCACCCTGCCTGCGCCGAAGGCCGCGCTGGCGGATGCCGACAGCGACCGCTGAGACTCGGATAGCTACCGGAAGAGCGGGCCCGGGTCGGTCTTGACGCCCAGGTAGGCGTAGGCCGCGTCGGTGGCCTTGCGGCCCTGGGGCGTGCGGTCCAGGAAGCCCACCTGCATGAGGTAGGGCTCCACCAGGTCCTCCAGGGCGCCGTCGTCCTCGCCCAGGGCGGCGGCCAGGGTGCGCAGGCCCACGGGGCCGCCCCGGTGCTTGTGGCAGAGGGCATGGAGGTAGTCCCGATCCAGGCCGTCCAGGCCGAGGTCATCGACCTCGTGCAGCTTCAGGCAGGCCTCCGCGGACTCGGTGGTGATGGTGCCGTCCCCCTTCACCTCCGCGTAGTCCCGGCAGCGCCGCAGCAGGCGGTTGCAGACGCGGGGCGTGCCGCGGCTGCGGCGGGCGATGGCCTCGGCGCCGGACTCCGAGAGGTGGATGCCCAGCAGCTCCGCCGAGCGCCGGCCGATGATGGTCAGGTCCGCCCGGGTGTAGAACTCCAGCCGGTGGACCATGCCGAAGCGGTCGTGCAGCGGCTTCGAGATGAGCCCGGCCCGGGTGGTGGCCCCCACCAGGGTGAAGGGGCGCAGGTCCACCTTCAGGGTCTGGGCGCTGGGCCCCTGGCCGATGAGGATGTCCAGCTTGCGATCCTCCATGGCGGAATAGAGCATCTCCTCGATGGGCGCCGAGAGCCGGTGGATCTCGTCGATGAACAGGAACTCGCCCGCCTCCAGGTTCGTGAGGATTGCCGCCAGGTCCCCCTTCTTCTCCAGCGCCGGGGCCTGGATGACCTTGCAGGGGGCGCCCATCTCGTTGGCCAGGACATGCGCCAGGGTGGTCTTGCCCAGCCCGGGCGGACCGAACAGCAGGACATGATCCAGGACCTCGCCCCGCCGGGTCGCCGCCTGCAGCGCGATCTCGAGCCGGGCCTTCACCTTGACCTGGCCGATATATTCCTGAAGCCGCTGCGGCCTCAGTGAGTATTCAGCTGGGTCCTCTGTGCCTGCTGTGGGATCGAGGTCGGGGTGTCGATGCATACCTTCTATTCCCTCACGGGACTTCCGCTTGTGTCCAGCCAGTGGAGAGATAATCTTGGGTTCACGCATTACACCCCCCTCCTCGGTCCGCTGTCTACCCAGGACTCTCCTTGTCCCAACGCTTCCAGCTCATGATTCGGGACCGGCACGGCTTCGAACGCATCGTGCCGGTCTCCCGCTCCATCACCCTGGGGCGGCAGAGCCTCTGTGATGTCGTCCTCTCGGACAGCATGATCAGCCGCTCCCACATCCGGCTGGAGCTCTGCGGCGATACCTGGTGGGCCGAGGATCTGGGCACCACCCACGGCAGCTTCTGTGGCGACCAGCAGCTGGGCCGGGTGGCCTGGGGGCCCGGCACCCCCCTGCGGCTGGCGGACGGCGCCTACACCCTCACCCTGCTCTGCAGTGACCAGAGCAGCTCCGAGCTGCACCTCCAGGCCATCCTGGAGACGGCCCAGCTCCTGGCGGAGGAAGTGGACCTGGAGGACCTGCTGGAGCAGTCCCTGGACCGGCTCCTAGCCATCTCCGGCACCGACCGGGGCTTCCTGATGCTGCTCGAGGATGGCGAGCTGGCTCCGCGGGTGCAGCGCAACCTCGGCCAGGAACTGGAAGGCAGCATCCACCTGTCGCTGTCCAGTGTCCGCAAGGTCTTCGAGACCGGCGAGCCCATCTGGATCCTGAACGTCTCGGACAGTGACCTCCTGCTCAACCAGCACTCCATCCAGCGGCTCGAGCTGAAGACGATCCTCTGTCTGCCCCTGCTGCTCCAGGGCCGGCGCCTGGGCGTGGTCTACCTCGACAGCCGCCGCCCCATCACCGAGCCCCCGGACCGGGAGACCTTCGAGGCCATCGTCGCGCTCTGCGCCATCGCCATCGAGCGCACCCGGCTCTCCGAGGAGAACCGCCGGAGCCACGTCCTGGCCACCGTCGGCCAGGTGGCCAGCGCCATCGTCCACGACTTCAAGAACGGCCTCTTCGTGCTGCGGGGCCACGCGGACCTGCTGGAGCTCTCCACGGAGGATCCGAAGGTCCGCCACCACTCGCAGAAGATCCTGGAGTGCGTGGACCGCCTGACCCACCTGAGCCAGGACGTGCTCGACTTTGCCAAGGTGCGGGAGGCCCTGCGGGAGACCGTGGACCTGCGTCCCTTCTTCGACGCGATCCTCGAGCCCCTGGTGCCGCGCGCCGCGGAGCTGGGCGTGTTCCTGCACGGAGAGGGACCGTCCTGCCTCGTGAAGATCGATCCGGCCCGCTTCACCCGGGTCATGGAGAACCTCCTGGCCAATGCCCTGGACGCCACCCGGGACCTGAGCGGAGAGATTCTCGTGTCCTGGCAGACTGTGGCCGGCGGCGTGCAGGTCCGGGTGAAGGACCAGGGCCGGGGGATACCCCGGCGGCTCATCAAGCGGATCTTCGAGCCCTTCTTCACCTATGGCAAGAAGAAGGGCACCGGCCTGGGCATGGCGACCGTGAAGAAGATCGTCGACGAGCATGGCGGCACCCTTGAGTTCCTCAGCGAAGAGGGCGTGGGCACCGAGGTGATCATCACCCTGCCGGACCACCCCGTGGCCGGCGCCCCCGGCGCGCCCGAGGGGAACACGGGCAAGAACCCCGTCCTGAGCCCGGACAAGCCATGACCGCGCTGCGGATCGGCCAGGGCTTCGACGTCCACCGGTTCTCCGCGCCCGAGGAGGGCCGCCCCCTGGTCCTCATGGGCTGCACCATCCCCCATGACCGCGGCCTGGCGGGACACAGCGACGCCGACGTGATGCTGCATGCCCTCATGGATGCCCTCCTGGGCGCCGCGGGTCTGGGCGACATCGGCCAGCACTTCCCGGACACCGAACCCGCCTACAAGGGCGCGGACTCCGCACTGCTCCTGGAGCAGGTGATGGGCGACCTGGCGGAACGGGGCTGGCGGGTCGTCAATGCCGATGTCTGCCTCATCGGTGAGCGGCCCAAGATCGGCCCGTACCGGCAGCAGATGCGCGAGCGGGTGGCACCGCTGCTGGGCCTTGGTCCGGACCTGCTGAACGTCAAGGCCACCACCACCGAGAAGCTGGGCTTCACGGGCCGGGGAGAAGGCCTGGCGGCCCAGGCCGTGGTGCTGCTCCAGCGCGGTTGAGGCGGCAGGAATGAGACCTGCCGCGTCTTCATCGCATATGATGGGAGTTCCGGAGGCTTCATGAAGTTCCACCCCGCCCTGCCCGCCCTGGTGCTGCTGAGCGCCGCGTCCTTCCTCGGTTGCAAGAAGGTGCCGCTCACCCCCAGTTCGCCGATTCCCGCGGGCTCCGTGGTCTTCCGCTTCACCCGGGCCGTGAAGGGCCCCGTGGAGCTCACCCTCGACGGGACCCGCATCCCCGTGCAGCAGGCGATCAAGGAGGGCAGCACCCTGCAGGTCAAGGGGCTCTCCTCCGGCAAGCACCGCTTCTTCCTCACGAGTCAGCAGGAGATCTTCAGCCCGGACTCTGGCGAGCTGGACCTCACCGGCGATCGCGGCCTCTACCTGATCACCCTCACCCAGAAGTTCGACGCGGTGCTCTACGGCAGACCCGACGCGCTGCCGACCGCAGAGGGGCTGCCGGGTGTGACCGCGGTCGTGCTCAAGTAGTCATGGCGCGGGTGGCCCGGACCCGCCGTGGGGACCGCGCCCTCCGCGGGCGCGGGACGCTCCTGACCAGCTGCCTCCAGGCGGGCCTGCCCGTGGCCTCGGCCTGCTCCGGTCTGGGGGCCTGTGGCCGCTGTGTCGTCACCGTGCTCATGGGGGCCGAGCAGCTGCCCCCCTGCTCGTCCCGGGAGGCGGCCCTGCTCCACCGGGAGGCGGCCCTCCCGGACCAGCGGATGGCCTGTCAGTGTGAGCTGCCGGGCGAAGGCACCGAGCTGGTCATCACCACGGGCTACTGGTGAGGCGGCGCACCGGGATCGCCCTGTGCCTGGCACCGCTGCTGGGGCTGCTGGGCTTCTGCGCCTGGAAGACCCGGGCCGTGGCCCGCGAGCTGGTCGACCCGCCCTTCTACCGGGCCCAGCCCCTGGCCCGGGTGGAAGGCACCTACCGGGAGCTGGCCCAGGGCCAGGATGGTGATCCGGGCGGCACCTGGGGCCACGAAGAGGTGGGCGGCCTGCAGCTCTGGCGCCTGACCCGACCCACCCCCGCGCCCGGCACCGTGCTCCTGCTGCACGGCTTCGGGGATGACCGCTGGGGCACCAGCCCGGCCCTCAAGTGGTTCCCGGGGCTCGATGCCGCCATCTTCACCTACCGCCGCCGGGACGACGCCATGCGGGGCCAGGGCGCGGTCCCGCCGGTCACCTTCGGGGCCATGGAAGCCCGGGAAGTCGTCCAGATGGTCCACCACCTGGAGGCCAAGGGCCTGCCCCGCCGCCGGATCCTCCTGCTGGGCCGCAGCCTGGGAGCCTCGGTGGGCCTCCTGGCCCTGGCGGACCTGGAGCGCGAGGGCCGAGGTCCCCTGGCCGGGATCATCTGGGAAGGGGCGCCCGCCAGCAGCCGCAGCTTCGCCGAGCGCCTGGTCCGCGGACCCGAGGACCGCCTCTGGCATGTGCTCGCCCCGCCCATCGGCGCGGCCGCGGCACGGCTGGCCGGGCGCTGGGGTGGGTATGACCCCGCGGCCACCGACCTGCTCCAGCGCCTGGCGGGCCTGCGCCTGGCCACGCCCAGCCTGTGCTTTCTCGCCAGCCAGGACCGCCTCGCCCCGCCCCAGGTCCAGCGGCAGTTGGCAGGCCGGTTCCAGAGCGGCCGGGTGGTCGAGGTCAACACCTGGCATCTCCACTGCGCCGAGGTGCTGGGCCCGGGCTACACGGACGCCATCCACGCCAGCGTGGCGGCGTGGTTCCCCAGCCCGGCCGGGAAGGCCCCCGGGAGCTAGTCGTCTTCGTTGGCGGCGACCGTGGCCCGCAGCAGCTTGGGCGTGATGCGCTGGACGATGGGCTCGAAGACCTTGTTCACCAGCTCTTCGTCGAAGGCGACCTCGACCCCGGTGCCGGCGACCTTCACGCTGGTGTCGTCCAGCTTGTCCTCGTCCTTCCAGGCCCCGAGGATCTCGCCGGTCTCCACCTCGATGAGGCGGATGTCCAGCCGTCCCGTGAAGGAGGCCTTCTTGACATTGACGCTGCCGGCCACGGCACCGGCCATGCCGCTGCCGGTCACCTTGCCCACCAGGGCGCCCACGCCCCAGCCGGAGCTGAAGCCGGCTTCCTTGTAGGCGAAGCGGGTGACCTTGCCGGTCATGACGTACTTCACGCCCAGCAGCTTGCCGATTTTCTGCACCGTGGCCGTGTCCACCTCGCCACTCTGCTGGAAGTTCAGCTCCGCGCGGATGTCCTGGAGGCGCTCCCGCTCGATGACGCGGATCTTGTTCTTGCCCTTCTCCACGATCTCGGTGGTGAAGAGGTCGCGCAGCTGGTTGGAGATGGTCCCCATCTGGTTGCCCCAGCCGCCGTAGCGCCAGCCATGCCAGGCGTCCGGGGCGGCCTTGAAGTCCAGGATGGCGATGCGGGGCAGCTTCGCCTTGTCTTCCTTGGAGAGCTTCTTCTGGGCCAGGGCGGGCGTCGCGATCGCCAGGACTGCCAGGAGAGAGAGGAACAGCGTGCGGATTCGCATGAAAACCCCCTGGAACAGCGTGACCGCTGGGCCTGCTCGGCTAGTCGTCGATGAGCTTGCTGCGCAGTTCCTTGCCCAGCTTGAAATAGACCACCCGCTTGGGCGGCACCTGGATGTTCTCCCCGCTGCGGGGATTGCGTCCCTGGCGGGCGCGGCGATCGCGGAGGCGGAAGCTGCCGAAGCCCCGCAACTCAACACCCTCGCCGGTCCGCAGAGATTCGATGATGCTCTCCAGGAAGGTGTTGACGAGGATGTCGGCGTCCTTCTTGCCAAGCTCAAGCCGTTCCATCAGGTGGCGGGAGAGATCTGCCTTGGTGAGTGTCTCCATCGATTCCATGGGAACTCCTTGGGGGTTGGCGGGTTGAGTGCTCATTGGCGGTCCTCAATAAATCCCCCATCCGGGCCCTGAGGTCAAGGGGGACATCCTCATCTATCTGAAAAAAAGGGAGAATTCGGCTCTGCCGGGGGGCGGGGCTCAGTCCAGGAGCCAGTCGAGGAGGAAGCGGGGGCCCTCGCCGCTGCCCCCCTGGGTGCGGTAGTCCCGCTCCTTGCCGGACCAGGAACCCGACAGGTCCACGTGGGCCCAGGAGCCATGGTCGACGAACTCCCGCAGGAAGAGCCCGGCAGTGATGGTGCCGCCCCAACGGATGCCCGTGATGTTCTTCAGGTCGGCCAGGGGGCTCTTCAGGAGCTCGGAATACTCCTCCACCAGGGGCAGCTGCCAGAGGTACTCGCCAACCGCTCCGCCGGCGTCGATGAGCCGGTCCACCAGCTTCTGGTCGGTGCCCATGACCGCGGAGACCCCGTCGCCCATGGCGATGAGGGCGGCCCCGGTGAGGGTGGCCAGATCCACCACGTGGTCGGCGCCCAGCTCCCCGGCGAAGTGGAGGAGATCCGCCAGGACCAGCCGGCCCTCAGCGTCCGTGTTGAGGACCTCCACGGTCTTGCCGCTGCGGGTGCGCAGCACATCGCCGGGCTTGTAGCTGCTGCCCGAAGGCATGTTCTCGACGAGACCCAGGAGGCCCGTGACCTGCACCGGCACTTCCAGCTGGGCGCAGGCGACCAGGGTGGCCAGCACGATGGCCGCGCCGGTCATGTCATCCTTCATGGTCTCCATGCCCGAGGCGTCCTTCAGGGAGAGGCCGCCGGAGTCGAAGCAGACGCCCTTGCCCACCAGCACCACGTGCTTCTTGGGCTTCTCCTTGGGCTTGTACTCGAGCTTGACCACCCGGGGCGCCCGGGCGCTGCCCTGTCCCACGGCCAGCACCGAACGGAAGCCGCCCTTCTCCAGGGCCGGCACGTCCAGCACCTCGCAGTGGATCTTGTGCTGCTTGGCGAGCTTGGCCGCCATTTCGGCGAAAACCTCGGGATAGAGATCACCAGCGGGAGTGTTAGCCCAGTCCCGGACCCGGTGGCACGCGGCGATGCCGGCCTCTACCACCGGGAGCTTGCGCCGGGCCTTGCGGGTGTCATCGCCGTTCGTGAACACCTCGAGGGAGGCGAACTGGCGGGCTTCCGGTTTCCCGCCTTTGAAGGACACAAAATCGTAGTTGGCGAGCAGCGCCCCCTCGGTCACGGCCACCTGCACCGCATCGTGGTCAAGCGTGGATGTGGACGGCGAGAGCACGCCCACCTTCTTCCACTTCTTCTTGAGGCAGAAGCGGCCCGCCGCGCCCACGGCCTTGCGGATCTTGTTGAGCGTCACCTTCTCTTCGTCGCCAAGCCCCACCAGCACCATCCAGCGGCTCTCTTTTACACCATTGGGATGGTGGAGCGGCACAACTTCAAGATAGTCGGCCTTGAAATCCTCCTCATCCATCACCTGCCTTGCGACCTTGCTGATGGCAAGCGGCAGACGGTGGCGTTCACGCCCCGAGAACACGGGAACGATCAGGGCATCTCCAACGAAATCCTTACCGGTCTGAGAACTGATATCCACTGAAGGCATAGGGTTTCCTCCTCGTGATCGAGCCTAGGTGCAGGACGGAAAAAAGGAAAGCCCATTTTTCGATCGTTAGCGATCGCAACATGTCAATCAGTTAGGGCCAAGATTTCCTTAGTTACGAGTAGAATCCAGTCTTTTCGTTATTTTCATTTGTTGTTTACAACAAATGAAGCCTCCGCCGGGCCCACCGATCAGACAGCCCCTTCCCCTCAAGCCGCGCTGGCCCGCTTCAGGAGCTCCTCGAACCGCTCGAACAGGTGGGCCCGGGGCCCCTTGGGCTGACGCTTCAGGACCATGCCGGCCTGGTCCGGGGTGCGCCCGCCCTTGGTCTGGTTGCAGGCGAGGCAGCAGCCCACCAGGTTCTGCCAGGTGGTGGAGCCGCCCTGGCAGACCGGGATGACGTGGTCCACGGTGGTGGCCTTCTTGACGCAACCCTCGTATTGGCAGGTGTAGTGATCCCGGCGCAGGACCCGGCGCTCCAGCCGGCCCAGCAGCAGCTTGGAGTCGCTGCAGGCCTGGACATGGGGGAAGATGATCAGCTCGAGGCGCACCTCCAGGTTGCCGTGGCGCTCGAAGGTGGCCGGATTCAGCACATGGGCGCGGCCAGACACCACGGCGCAGAGGGCCCGTCGGCGGCTGACTTCCTGCATGGGGACATAGTTGCGGTCCACCGCGATGACTTCGCCGGTCCCCTGCCGCTCCTTCCCCTTATGCATCGCACCCTCGTGGATGCCCGAATCCTAAGGCAAACGGCGAAATTGGGAAGGGAATTATTCGGTTTCTTCCGGGAGCGCGGCCGGGGTCCCGGACTCCAGGACCGGCAAGGCCTCCACGTCCTTGAGTTTCCGGGTCATCACGTTGGACCGGGTGGTCACCTCCCCCACCTTGTTGGCCGCTTCCTGGAGCTTCTTCTCCACGGCCTTGAGGCTGTCGGTGAACCGGCCGAACTCGGTCTTGACCTCCCCCAGCACCTTCCAGACGTCGGCGCTCTGCCGGGTGATGGCCAGGGTCTTGAAGCCCACCTGGAGCGCGTTCAGGAGGGCGGACAGGGTGGTGGGACCCACCACCGTCACCCGGTAGTCCCGCTGGAGCCGCTCGAACAAGCCCCGGCACCGCAGCACTTCCGCGTAGAGCCCCTCCGAAGGGAGGAAGAGCAGCGCGAAGTCCGTGGTCACGGGCGGGCGCAGGTATTTCTCGCAGATGCCCTTGGCCTCGGTGACCACCCGGGCTTCCAGGGCCTTGGCCGCCGCCTGGACCCCGGGCAGGTCCGCCTGCTCCTGGGCCTCCATGAGGCGCTGGTAGTCCTCCAGGGGGAACTTGGCGTCGATGGGGAGCCAGACCGGCTGGTCCTCGGAGGGGCCGGGCATACGCACCGCGAAGTCCACGGCCTCGCGGCTGTCGGGGTTCACCCGCACCTGGGCCTCGAACTGCTGCGGCGCCAGGAACTGGGCCAGGAGACCACCCAGCTGGGCCTCGCCCAGCATGCCGAGGGTCTTGAAGTTGCCCATGACCCTCTTGAGGCCGCCCACATCCTGGGCCAGGGTCTGCATCTCGCCCAGGCCCTTGTGCACCGCCTCCAGGCGGTCGCTGACCTGCTTGAAGCTCTCGCCCAGGCGCTTCTCCAGTGTGTCGTGCAGCTTCTCGTCCACGGTCTGCCGCATTTGCTCCAGCTTGGCGTCGTTGCCCTTCTGGAGGGCCTCGAGCTGGGCGCGCACCGAGTCCTGGACCTCCAGCAGGCTCTTGCGCTGCTCCTCCCGGCCCTGGGCCAGGGCCGCCTGGAGGTCCCGGCCGAGGTCCCGGAAGCGGTCCGCGAGCCCCTCGGCCAGGGCCTTCTGCTGCTCCGCCTTCGAGGTCGCGAGGTCCTGCCCCAGGCCCGTGAGCCGCTCCCGCAGGGGCCCCAGCTGGGTCAGGAGATCGGCCTGGCCGTCCCGCCGGGACCGGCCGATCTCCTCGGTCAGCTGGCGCTGGACGGCGTCGAGACCGTCGGTCAGCTGGCGCGGCAGCGCCTCCAGGCCCGGGTCGCGCCGGGGCCGCAGGGCCGCCCAGGCGGCCAGAGCCGCCGCGAGGAGGGTGAGGAGGGCGAGGATCAGCGTGAGGCTCATGGGGGGATTATCACCGGCCCCGCTGGTCAGGCAGTGTCCATTCTGCCCGCCGCCCCTCTCCCGCCTGGCCCAGGCTCAGCTCGGCGACCCAGGCCGAGGGCCAGGGCCCGTCCGGCCCGGCCCACTCGACCACCAGGCGGTCCCAGGGCCGGAGGGTCTCCTCCAGTCCCAGGCTCCAGGCCCCGTTGGGTCCGGGCCGGTAGAGGTCCAGGTGGAACAGGCTCCCCCTGGGGAGCTCGTAGCGGTGCAGCACCGCATAGGTCGGCGAGGCCACAGCGTCGGGATCGCCACCCAGCCCCCGGAGGAAGCCCCGGGTCCAGGTGGTCTTGCCGGCCCCCAGCTCGCCCCGCAGCAGCCAGGTGCCGCCGGGGGGCGTGAGGCGGGCCAGCTCCTCGCCCAGGGCCTCGGTCTCCGCCTCGTCGGCCAGGAAGCGCTCAGCCACGCAGCAGCTCGGGCAGCAGGTCCCCCAGGTCCCGGGGCAGCAGCCCAGCCCCCGGCAGACGGTCTGCGGCGGCCCCGTGGAACCACGCGGCCGTCGCCACGGCGTCGCGCATGGGCAGGCCCTGGGCCCGGAAGCCCGCCACCATGCCCGCCAGCAGGTCCCCGCTGCCCCCGGTGGCCAGGCCCGGGTGGCCCGTGGGGTTGATCCACAGGTCCGCGCTGGCGCCGCCGGCGATGACGCTCTGGGCCCCCTTCAGCAGCAGCACCCCAGGCCGACCTGCGGCCACCTCCCGCGCCTGGGCCAACCGCTCGTCCATGACCATGGGCCGGGCCAGGTGGAAGAGGCGGGCGAACTCCCCCGGATGGGGCGTGATGGCGGTCCCGGGCCGGTCCATCCAGCGTGGGCCCTCGCCCTCCTTGAGGGCCGAGGCATCCACGACCAGCGGGCCCTTCCAGTCCGGGACCTGGGTGACGCCCCCGGGCCCCACCAGCAGCACATCGGCCTCGGGCGGGAGCGTGCCCCGCCAGGGCTGCACCATGGCCTCGGGCACCTGGGCCGCCACCTCGGCGCGCACCTCAGCGTCGGTCAGCACGGTCACCAGGCCCGCCCCGGAGCGCAAGGCGCCCAGGGCCGCCAGCACCGCGGCGCCGCTCATGCCGAGACTGCCCGCGCGGATGGCCACGTGGCCGAAGCTGCCCTTGTGGGAGTCCCAGGCCCGGGGCGCCAGCACCGGCCGCTCCAGCAGGTGGAGGGCGCCGGTGGGGGGGCGGTCCAGGGGGATCGGCACGACCTTGAGCTCGCCGCACCAGTTCCGGGCGGGCAGGAGGCCGTGGCAGACCTTCCGGGCGCCGAAGCAGGCCGTCCGGGTGGCCCGCACCGCCTCGCCGGGCACCTCGGCGGAGCCGGGATCCAGGCCGGACGGCAGGTCCAGGGCCAGCACCGGCAGGCCGCTGGCGTTCAGGGCCTGCACCCAGAGGGCGGCGGGCCCTTCCAGGGGCCGCGTGGTGCCGAGGCCGAGGAGGCCGTCCACCACCCAGCCCCGCCAGGTGGCCATGACCCGGGCGGGCTCCTCCGCGGTCTGGACGGTGCCGCCGAGGCCCTGCCAGAGCTTGAGCTGGTGCGCGCCATCGCCCTGCCACTGGGGCTTGGCGAAGGGGGACCACACCGTGACCTCCTGGCCGCGCAGGCGCGCCAGGCGCGCCAGGGCCAGGGCGTCCCCGCCGTTGTTGCCGGGGCCCGCCAGCACGTGCAGAGAGGCCTCCGCTGGCAGCAGGGCCAGAGCGCCCAGGGCGGCGTGCTCCTGCAGGACCAGGGACGGCACCCCCCAGCCCTCGATGGCCCGGCTTTCCGCGGCCCGCATCTCGTCGGCAGTGAGGAGGGGAATCATGGCCCCAGTCTAATCCCGTTGCCCGAGGTACGCCTCCAGGGCCCGGGGGTAGAGCTCCATTTCGGCCCCGTAGACCCGCCGCTGGAGGTCCTCCGGCGTGTCCCCGGGCAGCACCGGCACCCGCAGCTGGTCCAGGATGCGGCCGTGGTCGTATTCGGCGTCCACCAGGTGCACGGTGGCCCCGGACTCGGCCTCACCCGCGGCCAGCACCGCCCGGTGGACGTGCATCCCGTACATGCCGTCGCCGCCGAAGCGGGGCAGCAGGCCCGGGTGGATGTTGAGGATGCGCCCGCTCCAGCGGGTCGGCACCGTCAGCTTCTTCAGCCAGCCGCAGAGGCAGATGACCTCGGCGCCGGCGGCCTCGGCGGCCCGGTAGCAGGCCTCCGAGAAGGCCTCGTCCGAGGCGAAGGCCCCCCGCGCCACCACAGCCATGGGCAGGCCCTCGGCCTCCAGGCGGGCGATGCCGCCGGCCTTGGCCGTAGACGCCACCCCCAGCACCGGGAGCCCGGCCACCCGGCCCTCGCGGCAGGCCCTGAGCAGGTTCAGGGCGTTGCCGCCGGTGCCGGAGATGAAGAAGGCGAGCCGCCTCACTGCAGGGCCGTCAGCACCGCCACATCCGCGATGTCCTGGGGGCTGCAGCCGCGGCTCAGGTCATTGGCCGGCCGCGCGAGGCCCTGGAGGAAGGGCCCGATGGCGGCGGCGCCGCCCATGCGCTCGGCGATCTTGTAGCTGATGTTGCCGGCGTCGAGATCCGGGAAGACCAGGACGTTGGCCCGGCCCGCCACGGCGGAACCCGGCGCTTTGCGGCTGCCCACGGAGGCCAGCAGCGCGGCATCGGCCTGCAGCTCGCCGTCCGCGGCCAGGTCCGGAGCCTTCTCCTTGAGGATGGCCAGGGCCGCCCGCACCTTGTCCACGCGGGGATGCTCGGCGGAGCCGCGGGTGGAGAAGCTCAGCAGGGCCACCCGGGGCTCCACGCCCATGACGCTGCGGGCGTTGCCGGCCGCGGCCAGGGCGATGTCCGCCAGCTGCTCCGGGGTGGGATCCGGCACCACGGCGCAGTCGGCGAAGATCACCGCGCCCTGCTCCCCGAAGGCCGGGTCGGGATGGATCATGAGGAAGAAGCTGGAGACGGTCTTGATGCCCTTGGCGGCGCCGATGGCCTGGAGGCAGGCCCGGACCGTCTCGGCGGTGGTGTTGAGGGCCCCGGCCACCATGCCGTCGCAGTGCCCGGTCTGGACCTGCATGGCCCCGAACCAGAGCGGGTTGCCGAGGGCTTCCAGGGCCTGGGCCTCAGTGATGCCCTTGGCCTTGCGGCGCTCGAAGTAGGCGCCGGCCAGCTCCGGCAGGGCCGGGCTGGTGGCGGGATCGACGAGGACCGCGCCCTGCAGGGACAGCCCCAGGGCCGCGCCCCGCTTCGCCATGTCAGCCGGGTCGCCCAGGATGGTGAGCCGGCAGAGGCCCTGGTCCAGCAGCATCTGGGCGGCCTGGAGGGTGCGGTCCTCGCGGCCCTCCGGCAGCACGATGTGGCGCTGCAGCGCCTTGGCCCGCTCGCGGAAGCGCTCCATCCAGAGGGAGTGGTTGGCGTTGGTCAAGGGAGCCTCCTGCGGCGGGATGTGGGGGTGAGGGAACGGGCGTCGGCGAGGAAGGTCCGCGGGTCGAGACCCGTGCGCTCGCGGAAGGTCTCAGCGAGGCTGGATACGCCGGAGCTGGCCTCGTCGAGATACATCGCTTCGACGCGATGCATGGGGATGAAGCGGGTGCCGAGGGCCACCTGATCGGCCTGGCCCGTACGGACGAGGCTCAGCACCTCCTCCCAGGGGGTGAGGTCCACGCCGCGCAGGGCGATGCCCGCGGCCTCGAGGCCGAGGATGCGGCCCCAGATCCGCTCTCGGGGGGACTGGAGCAGCAGCACCACCAGGTCGCCGGAACGGAAGGGCATGGGCAGCGGCATGGGGTCGACTCCTGGGTGCCTAGAGGGCCGGCCCCTCGACGATGAGGCGCCCTTCCGTGAAGCCTTCCATGGCCCAGCGCGGGCCTTCGTAGCCGTTGCCGCTGGCGCGCACGCCGCCGAAGGGCGCGGCGTCGAGCCGGAAGGTGGGGGGCAGGTTCAGCAGCACACCACCAGCGCGCAGGGTGGCCTCCGCCAGGCGGAGATGGCGCTGGTCACGGCTGTAGGCGCTGGCCCGCAGACCGAAGCGGGTGGCCGCGGCGAGCTCCAGGCCCTGTTCAAAGGAACCCACCGGGGTCAGC
>Ga0208507_1000241_pt1 | contig 38723 bp, 37 predicted proteins | sample CryBogCBH12Aug01_FD_184626 | JGI IMG/M metagenome (GOLD analysis project Ga0208507, IMG submission 184626) | Freshwater microbial communities from Crystal Bog, Wisconsin, USA - CBH12Aug09.1 (SPAdes) (version 2) | ecosystem: Environmental > Aquatic > Freshwater > Lake | place: Crystal Bog...
ACCACAGGCTGCCGAGCAACTGGCCGCTCTTCACCAGTTGCCCCTCCAGAAACGCGCGCCCTTCCGCACCGCGATTTTCCTTGTTCGACAACTTGCCGTCGCGATCCAATTTGTAGAGCGGCTCGACCAGTTGATTGGCGGCCACGATGAAATTGATCGAGGTTTTGAAAATGCCATTCGGATCATCCGCCGCCGGAATTTTCGCTGCCGGCTGAATTTTTTGGGCCAGCTTCTTTTCGTCAATGCCGCCAGTCTTGTTGAAAAATCCGCCATCAATCCAGCTGTGAAAACCAAACGACGTCGTGTAACGGTTGGTGTTCTCGCCCACCCAGCCGTGATGGTGCATCGTCGTATGCAGCGGCTGGCTGGCATCGCCGACAAAATGCCCCATCACGCCCATCACATAAACAATGTCCTGCTTGGCATTCGCAATTTCTTCGGGCGTGCCGCCGAATTTTTCCAGCGCCGCGAGCGTGGCAAAACCGGACTGCAATTTTTCGTAGTTCTCCGTGATGGCCCACGGCAGAAAACCGCTCAATTCCCGCGTGTGGTCGGAATCTTTCGCCGGGTCAATCGCTGGAAATCTTTCGGGATGCGCCGCCCGCGCCTTCACGATTTCCGCCACGAAATCATACCGCAACGGCGGCAGCGTTGCCGGCGTCAGCCCGTAAAGTTTCAAATCTTCCAAATCAATGTAATGATCCGGCCCGCTCGCGTGGCCTAGCGCCAGGCCCGTGCCGTTTTTCAGGCTCGTTTCATTGCGCCAGCGATCCGCCTCGCCGGCGAGAAACGCGATTCGCGTGCGGGTTTCCGGTGCCAGCACAAACGCCGGGAAATTCGTCGGCAGCGACGCCATCGCCAGTTCATTCACCGCATGATGGCCTTCGTAGTCCCACGCCAAGGTATTGAAAACCAGCGCACCAAACAGGATTATCACAAAAAAAAGCTTTTGATTCATAAGTATGTTCGGAGAAGCGTAGCGGAAAAACCTGCGCTTTCAAAACAGTTTCCACCGCCCGGATGCACCAGCAGCCACACAATTTCACCTCAAAGACTGATGGTTCCCTTAATAGTTCGGTGAGGCGGTTAATCACACATCCTTTCGCATAATTGTTTAGCCCTTGACTTGAAAACTGAAAAGAATTTCAATCCGGCTAAACACGGGCAGAAATTAACAAACCAAACCGTGCGGGAATCATCAAATCAACTGGCTTATGAAACTATCCTCCAAAATTCAAATGTTCGCGCTGCTTGCGTTTGCGACCACCGCGTTGGCTCAAGACCAAACCACGGGTTTATCCGCCACCGCCGATGGCGGGCGGACGGAACTTAAAAAAGCCGCCGCGACGGAAGATGTGCAAGCCGACCTTGAATCGCCTGACGGCGTGAGCCTTGAACTGCTGCCCGCCGGCGGTTGGCGGCTCTACGGACGCGGCAGCGGCACTTACGATTTCAATGATGCCGATGAAATCCGTGGCGCAACGCAGGATGCGACCTTGCGGGCCAAAGCGGCCATCGCCAAGTTTCTCAAGGAATCCATTCATAGCACCGAAGTGATAAACAACATCTCCACCAAGCTCAAACAACTCACGGCCAAGACGGGGGCTGGAACCCATGCGGAGATTTCAAAAACCGACGTGCAGACCCGCGTTGAATCCGTAGTGGCAATAGCCGATCAGGTGTTGCGGGGCTTGGTGGTCATTGAATCCAAAAAGAAACCGATGGGCAATGGCGGCACCGTCACCGTGACTGTGGGTGTCAGCTCCAAAACCGAAGCCGTCAGCAATGCGATTCGTGAAGGCCGGCCGGTTTCTGGATCAGCCGCCGCCAATGACGGGACGGACACCAATGCCGTAGGCACGCTCGGCACGCCGAATCTGCCGGAGACCAAGAAAGCCAAGACGGATTTTTGATTCTTAAAACAATTCCGGCAAATGGCTTTCAGGGTTGGCATCGTCATGAATGGTTTGGGAAGAAAGGTTTTCTCAACCGCGCTACTTGGCCTTTTATCCCTGTGTCTGGTGCTTACGGCCCAAGCGCAGTCTACCGAAAAGGTGGATTTCCATTGCGAGACCGATTTCTGTTCGGTCGTTGAAACCAACGATGTGCTGCTGGTCGCGGGGATTGATGTCACCAAGGCGGCGAACGGCAAGACCTATATGCTGGCGCTGGGCACGGCCATCAATCAGGCCAAAGAAACGCCCGGAATCCAAGCCAAGCTGGACACCCGGAAAGTGGCCGAGGCCAAGGCCCGCAAACAAGCAGCCGAGTTTTTGCAAACGGATGTCCAGACCGAAACCAAGCTGACCGAGATAAGGGCTTCCGAAAAAGTCATCACCAACGACGGCCTCAAACAGCAGCTCACCAAGATTCTAAAAACCCGCGAGGAGATTATCATTCAAAAATCCCAAGCCGCCTTGGGCGGTTCCAAGGTGGTGGCCACTTGGTTCAGCGATGACAATTCGCTTTTTAATGCAGTAGTCGCGATTGAAGTGAACACAAAAGAAAAACAACCATGAAAAAAACATCCCTATCTATAATTCTGTTGCTGGCATTGCTGGCAGCTATTTCCAACGCCTATGCCCAGTCTGGCCCGCCACCCATGCAGGAGGTTGAAGCCACCGGCCAGGCCGCCGATGCGGACGCGGCGTTCAAGCAAGCCGTGAACGATGCCGTGCGGCAAGTGGTGGGCACCCTGGTATCTGCCGAGAACGTGGTCAACAATGAGCGCGTCATCAAGGATCAGGTGTTGACCTTGAGCGACGGCTTTGTGGAAAAAGTCCTGAACCAAGATAAAACCAAGCTGGACGACGGCACTTGGCAGGTAAAACTAAAGTGCATCGTCAGAAAAGGCCAGTTGTATGGCCGATTGCAGGAGGTAAAAGTTCCGACGGTAAAATTCGAGGGCGTATCGCTTTTTGCGGATGTTGTTTCGCAACAAACGGTGGAGAAGGATTCGGCAGCGCTATTAGCTGAAGCATTTCTGGGATGGAATGGCAGTATGTATGAGGCGGTTTCTCTTTCTTCAAAGCCAGAGATAATCGAAAAAAGTGAGGAAACTATAACGCGAATCAATAATGTGGAGGTCAAGACGAATGAGGCAACTGTGCAAATTCGTATGTCGTGCCGTGTAACACTTAACCGAGCCGTCTATGAGAAGCAGTTTCTAGCAAAGCTGACAAACGTTTTAGAAACACTTGCCATGGAAAAAGAAGCTGGAAATATAAATCCAAGAAATGATTTTAAAATGTTTAAATCACACTTCCAGCAACATTGGCATGACCACCAAAAAGTAATTTGCATTGATGGGGCAACTGATAACTATGTCGTCAAGGATGATGCCCTTCGTAGCATTCTTCGTAGCGCAAATATATCATTTTTCAATAGTGAGAGTGATACCGGGTCTAGCCTCCATATCTTTGCCGTATTTCGCGACTCCGCAGGTGGCTGTTTACTTATACGAGATATCAATGGGGGCAAGTTAAATAGAGTTATGGCTGAAGGCACTACTTACTTTATTGTCTCCCCAAGCCCCGGCAATTCAGATGCCAGAGATTTCAATTTTGATGCCAGTATCCCAATGAAATACCTATCGAGAATCACCAAGATTGAATTACACGTCGCTACGGCGCTGGACGGATATTTAACCAGTAATAAGCTTCCGCTCGAAGCTAATGGTGGGTTTGTATATCGCGATAATAAAAATACTGGCTGGCTTTGGAAATTTGTGAAGGCAAGTGATAAACGGAATTTTGGAAACGAATTCTTTTATATTCCTACGCTTCAAATGGGCGATAGCCAATCCGAAGAATTTAACACAAAAACAAAATGAGCCAACTAGCATTTGAGACAAAAGCAAAGGGCAATTCACTTTTATGGTTACAACATTAAAACTCGATTCCTACAAATTTAGATGCAACTGCGGAAAGCTCCACATGGGAGAGACGCGGATGCTTGATTTTGATTGCGTCGAAGAAGAAGAACGCGAAATGGGAAGTGAACGCGCCTACGAAGCTATGGCATTATACGATTGTGAGTGCGGCCAAACGATCGAGATTACTTTTGAGGTATGGGAATACCCCGAGGGTGCATATAATTGCCAGGATTGTAGCTGCTCTGGTGGCGAGGTGACGGTCAAACCAAAAGTGCGTGTGCATATTGAAAGTTAAGTTTTATGGCTAATAAAAACACGGCGGATATTCAGAAGTTTCTTAAGTCGTTCGATAAAAGATTGGAAAACATAGAATCACAAATGATAGAACGCCGCGCGGAATTTTATGCGTTGCAACTATGCCTTCTTGACATAACAAAAACAGACAAAATAAAGTTTTTAACTTCATTTGAAACTTACAAATCAGTTGTTCACCAAATCCTCCTCGAAAGAATCGAAGATTTCAGTCCGCTATTTGCTACAATGATGGATAAGCGTGGCGGCCCGAATCAGACAAAATGATGTCCTTTTGTTTATGAACGACTTTTTATTTGATCCAGAAAACATTGATGATTTCAACGCTGATTATGTTGTGCTTTGTCATGAACTGGGGCACGTCATCACATGGTTTTGCTATGGGGAGGAAATTGGATGTCTAAAATGCTGTCGTTGCACGGATAATCTTATTGAGGCACGGGTGACTCTGCCTCCAAATGCAAAGCTCGACGAATTATTGCACACACCAAAGTATGCAATGAAATTTGCCGAGCGTTTGCTTGCCGGTGAAATTTCCGCCCGTCACGCTCTTGGCAAACGAACCGATCAAATTTGTTCAAAAGGTCTGCCTGTTGGCGATGGGCCAGATCAACTCGCCAAGGCCATAGCCCAAACAAATCCCAATAGTAACCTTGCCAAAGAGGATGTTTTTAAGGTGCTTCAATTCGCAATAAACCATGGACAGTCAGGCTGGTATGCTTGGATTGTCGAGCGAATGAGTCGTGCTCGTGATGTGGTCAATCAGAATTGGGCTGCAATTGACCAGATCGCCCGGAGATTGGAGCCGCGCCTCCCGGCAATTGGAAAAACCCAAGTTTGGACGAAAGATGAACTGCTTGCTGAAATGAAAAAGTGCGGTATTCATTCATGCAACTACGGCAGTAACGCATCAACGCAGGGTTGAACTTTTGTGGCTAAAGGCTCTGAAAATAACAAAAATAGGCCCTTTTGACATTTTAGGCGAATTTTAGGCGCTTTGGTCGTCATTCTGGCCGCTTGGGTCGTGATAATAACGGATACAATCAGCAGCTTAACCGTTCCGCTCGTTATCATAACGGTTAAGGTCATAAAATTAACCGTTTAGCTTAAGGGCGTAACGGTTCCAATCGTTTGCCAAACCGCTAGGCTCGTCATCAAAACGGGTTCGGTAGGTCGGCTAATGGCTAGGCTAGTCGGGTTAAGGGTTGGGGTGAGAACATTAGCCGTTTGGAAGATAAGGTTAAGCGTTCCGATTACTTTTCAAAACATTGGGTTCTGGGGTTGACGGCCATTTTAATCGGCGTAAAAAGATGGACGTTAGCCATGGGCGGGGGAGACCGGAGGTTTCCGCGTCGTGGCAAAAATAAAACGCAAAGGGTAAATAATATGGCAAGAGCAAAACGAACATCGCCAGCCTTGGACGCAGCCAAAGACCGCGCCAACTCACTGGCCACGGTGGACAAGACGATGGACTTCGGCAACGGAGCCTCACTGTCGGCATTGAACACGGCGAACACCGACCTGCAAACGCAACTGGATAATTACAACCAGATGCTTTCAGATCTGGATGACGCGCTGAACAAATTGGAGGACGCAGAAACCACGGTGACCGACCTCGGCACGCGGTTGCTCGCGGGAGTGAAGGTGAAATACGGCCCGGACAGTTCGGAATACGAAAAGGCCGGCGGCACCCGTTCCAGCGAAATTAAACGCAGCCCCCGCACCAAACCGGCAGCGGCGACGGCAAAGTAAATTGTTCGTCAAACAGAAACGTGACGGCTAGTGCCGTCGCGTTTTTTTATTTGCAGCCCTCGTTAAAAATTTCGGCCCAAACCTCACCCTGCGTCTTTGAAAAATCCATGTTCAACCGCGCGCATTCGTGTTTTAATGCCACCGTGAAAATCATCACCGACGAACGCTGCACCGGCTATGCCCGCGCCGGCCATCCGGAGCAGCCCCGGCGCGTCGCGACCACCGTCGCGCGCCTCCAAGGCCAGACGGAACTGCCTCTCACGTGGGTGGCTCCGAGCGAAAATGTCCCGGACGAAATCATCTTGCGCGCCCACGCGCCCGAAGTCCTGACCCGCCTCGCCGTGCCGGAAGACTTTGACGAAGATACGCCGTTCCACGAAAACATCGCCACCTACGCTCGCGCCTCGGTGGCCGCGTCGCTCGACGCGTTGAAATTCGCCCGCAACGGCGAAACGGTTTTCAGCCTCATGCGCCCGCCCGGCCACCATGCCCTGCGGAAAAAATCCATGGGCTTCTGCTACTTCAACAACGTCGCCATCACCGCGCTGGAAGCCCGCGCCACCGGCGCCAAGCGCGTCGCGGTCTTTGATTTCGACGTGCATCACGGCAACGGCACCGAGGACATTTTGCTGAACCAAGCCGGCGTGGAATTTTTTTCCGTCCACGAGCATCCGTCCTATCCGCACACCGGCGCGGAAAATGCCGGCCACAACTGCTTCAACTATCCTGTCACGCCCGGCACGCCGCGCCTGACCTACCGCGCCAAACTTGCAAACGCGCTCGACGACCTGCGCAGTTTCCGGCCCGACCTCATCGCCGTGTCCGCCGGCTTCGACGCCTACGTTCGCGACCCGCTGGCGGAAGGCACGCTGCTGCCGGAAGATTTTCACTGGCTCGGCCAGACGTTGCGCAGCTTGAACGTGCCGTTCTTCAGCCTGCTCGAAGGCGGTTACAGCAAGGATTTGCCGGATCTGATTTTTGCGTATCTCAAGGGCATCGAGGGAAAATAAATTTTCATGACCGTCCTCGAAGCGATTCAGAAAAGCACGGAATTCCTCGCCAAAAAAGGTGTCGAATCGCCGCGCCTGCAAACCGAGCTGCTCCTCGCGCACCAGCTCAAAATGCCGCGCATGAAATTGTATCTCAATTTCGATCGCGTGCTGACCGCGCCGGAAACCGACGGCCTCCGTGAACTCATCAAGCGCCGCGCCGCGCGCGAACCGCTCCAGCATATCACCGGCTCGGCCAATTTTTGCGGCCACGAAATCGCCGTAAATAAAAATGCGCTCGTGCCGCGCCCGGAAACCGAACTGCTTGCCGAACTCGGCTGGAAATTTCTAAACGAACTCAAAACTCAAAACTCACAATTCAAAACTGCGTTGGACTTCGGCACCGGCACCGGCTGCATCGCCATCGCCATTGCGGCGAAATGTCCGACGGCGAAAATCACTGCGCTTGATATTTCTGCCGATGCGCTGGCGCTGGCAAAACAAAATGCCGAACAAAACAAAGTCGCCGAACGGATTGAATTTCTTCTCGGCGACGGTTTTGCCGCGCTGCCGGTGAAAACTCAATTCGATTTGCTCATCAGCAATCCGCCTTACATCGCCTCCGCCGAAATCGCGACGCTGGAACCGGAGGTGAAAGATTTTGACCCACGCGGCGCGCTTGATGGCGGTGCGGACGGTTTAGATTTTTATCGTCGGCTCGCGGCGGAGGCGAAGCCGTTCCTAAAACCGGACTGTAAAATCATGGTCGAGTTTGGCGACGGCCAAGCGGACGACCTAAAAAAAATCTTCGCGGCGGAAAAGTGGATTGTCGAAGCCGTGCAGGAAGATTACAGTCACCGCGCCCGGATTCTGGTCGCGCGGTTTTGATTTTTTACCACAGATTTTCACAGATGAAACACAGATTTTTCAAAGAGTTTCGCCGCGAAGTTTTTATCTGTGCCAATCTGTGGCTGAATAAAAAATAATTTCATGGAAAGTTTTCTCATCAAAGGCGGCGTGCCGTTGCGCGGCACCGTGGAAATCAGCGGCAGTAAAAACGCCGCGCTGCCCATCATGGCAGCGGCGCTGCTCACCGACGAACCGTGCGTCATCCGCCGCGTGCCGGACTTGAGCGACACGCGCTTCATGGTGCAAATTTTGCAATCGCTCGGCGCGGAAGTGACGTTTGAAAACGGCACCGTCACCGTTCACGCCAAAAAAGTTCGCGGTTACGCGGACTACGAACTCGTCCGCAAAATGCGCGGCTCGATTTGCATCGCCGGGCCGTTGCTGGCGCGGCTGCGCAAAGCGCGGATTTCCTTGCCCGGCGGCTGCATCATCGGCGCCCGGCCAATTAACCTGCACCTAAAAGGCTTTGAAGCGCTCGGTGCGAAAATCAAAATCGAAGGCGGCTATGTGGATGCGACGGCGAAAAAACTTTCCGGCAGCTCGCTGTTCCTCGGCGGTCGCGCTGGCCCAACGGTTCTGGGCACGGCGAACGTGATGATGGCCGCGACACTGGCCGCCGGCGTGACGGTCATCGAAAGTGCGGCGTGCGAGCCGGAGGTTGTGGACTTGGCGGATTTTCTCACCGCGATGGGCGCGAAAATTTCCGGCGCGGGCAGCCCAACCATCACCATCACCGGCGTGAAAAAACTCCATGGCGCAGAGCATGAAGTGATTCCCGACCGCATCGAAGCGGCGACGTTCCTCATCGCCGCCGCCGCGACGAACGGCGAAGTGGTCTTGCGCGGCGCGCGGGCCGACCATTTGCGCGCGGTGATTGACAAGCTGGACGAGGCCGGCGTTTCCGTGACGCGGCGTGGCAAAAATCTCGTCGCGCGGCGCGGCGGCAAGCTCAAGCCGGTAGACATCACGACGCTGCCGTATGCGGGTTTTCCCACGGACGTGCAGGCGCAGATGATGGCGCTGCTGGCGCTGGTGCCGGGCATCAGCATCATCACCGAGCGGATTTTTGAATCGCGCTTCATGCACGTCAGCGAGCTGGCGCGGCTGGGTGCGGACATCGAGATCGAGGGGCCGAGCGCGATTGTGAAGGGCGGCCGGCCGTTGAGCGGCGCGCCGGTGATGGCGAGCGATTTGCGTGCGAGCGCGGCGCTGGTCATCGCGGGGCTGGCGGCGAAAGGCGCGACGCAGGTGAACCGCATTTATCATCTGGATCGCGGCTACGAACGGATGGATGAAAAATTGCGGAAGCTCGGCGCGCGGATTGAGCGCGTGGAGGAAAAGTGATGGTGTCTAGTGATTTCATGTAAAGTAGCAATTCATTACTTAAACCGAATTGTCCAGCCATATTCAGCCAACATCTTTGGACGGGTTTGGCGTCCAGTTTATTATCCGGCCATCAATTCGGTTGGCGAGTCAGTAACCGGCGCGAGCGGGACAACGAAACCCGCCGCTCGTCCGAACTATGATCAAGCCTTGTCACCATAGCCGTTGGATATTTTATTTGGCGGTTGCCATTTTTATCGCATTTTTTGTTCTGGTAGGCAGAAGTTTTGTAGGAGATGCGACGTATCTCAATCCCGGTTTCAACTTTTCAGTCAGCGCTTCCTTACGTCGGCTCCTACAATGTTTTTAGCAGAGCAGCGTGTGCACGTTGTAATAGCCGCCGAGGATGAGATGCTCCGATTCGCCAGCGAGGCATGATTTGGGCAGCAGTCCGCTGAAGAAAACAATCTTGGCGAACGGCACTTTTACTTTCCATGCGCTGGAGCCAAATTCCCACGCCACTTCAGAATCGGAGGTGAACGAACTCAAATTATTCAACTGCACCAACGCGGTGCGCTTTGCACCATTTTCTGCTTGCTGGCGAACGGTGTATTCCTCGGAATCGTGCGTGCCGCGATAGAGCGTTTTCCACCGTTCGTCTGGAAAGCGGCGGCGCAATTCGTCCTGGCAAAAGGTGTAGAGCAAATCGAGTTGCATCAGCACGCCGATGGATTTGGCCGCGCCGCGCGTGCGGTCGAGCCTAAACGCCTCGCGCGCGGCGCGGTCGTCCGCGAGCCGGCCTTGGTGAAACGTCGCGAGCAAACCGAAGCGGCTTTCGGCCCACGATTTGAGCACGGCCCCAGCCGGCCCGTTGGAATCCGCGCCCCAGGCACGCAGCAAATGGACATAGCTGTAAGGCGACTTGGATTTGCCGTGCAGCTCAAATTTCTCGTTGAGGCTGAATTTGGCGCACAGATAATCGTGAAAAAACTGGCTGCGTTCAGCGGCGTCGGCGATTTGTTCCAAGCCGCGAAAAAGGCCGCGATCCGTCGTCCGCGCGCCATCAATTTCCACCGGCAGCGGATTCGCCTGAAACTCCTCCGAGCCGATGATCCATGGCGAAAGATTGCAGCGGTTCAACGAACACGACGAGCGCGAGAAATCCTCCGCGATGTTCGCGTGATACAGGTTTTCCGGCGGGCGCATGAAAAAATTGTGGAGGAATTGCGGCGTTATGTCAGCGGCAAAGACAGTTTCAACAGCTTCGGCACCTGCTCGCGGATGGCAGCATTGACCGCCGGATCAAGCTTGTTCAACCAGCGCACCGGAATGTTTTGCGCTCCGTAAAGTGCGCCGGCAAGCTGCCCGGCCAGCGTGCCGGTGGTGTCGGCGTCGCCGCCGCGATTAACGACGCGCACCAGGCAATCTTCAAAACTACCGGTGCTGAAAAATCCGTCGAACACCGTCTGCACCGTGTCCACGACATAGCCGCTGGTTTTGCCCGGCCACGGTTTGAAATGAAATCGCGGATGCTGCGCCACCAGTTCGGCGGCAATTCGGTCACAAGGTGCTTGTGCGCCTTCGAGCAGCAACCGCCGAGTCATGCGCGCCAACGTCGCAGTGGCGGCGTCGGAAATCGGATGATTGTGCGTGATGCGCGCCTGTTCGAGGCTGCGCTGAATGACCAGTTCTTCGCTCGCTAACGAAACAAAAACGGTCGGCAGATGGCGCATGGCCGCGCCGTTGCCACAATTATTTTCGCCAAAGGGCGCGCATAAATTTCCGGTGCAAATATAATTCGTGAGGCCGCGCCGGCAGGTGTTGCCGATGTCCACCGGCGGCTTGCGCATCCACGCCACGAACGCATCGGCGATGGCGCGTGGATTCCAGCCGCCGCTGGCAATAACGGCGGAGCCAAGCGCGAGCGCCATTTCGGTATCGTCAGTGACGTGGCCGGCTTTTAATTGCAGCCAGCCACCACCGATGATTTCTTTGTGGATTTTGTAGCGCGCGGCGATTTCGCTCGCAGTCAAGAATTCCACCGTTGCTCCGAGCGCATCTCCAACCGCCAAGCCGAGAAACGAACCCAGCGCGCGATCCCATAAATCAGGATTCGCAAAATGCCGGGCTGAAGCCTGAAGCGGCATCAGGCGGCGGCCGTTTCGCCGCGCCGGAAGCGTTTGAAATCAATGCCCAGCCGCTTCACGCGCAGACCCATCTGGCGTTCGGTCAGGCCGAGCTTGCGCGCGGCGGCGGCCATGTTGCCGTCGCAGCCCTTGAGTTCGGCCACGATCATTTCGTATTCCAGCGCGGCCACGGCGGTGTCGAGCGTGCCGCCAGCGGCGGATTTTTCGGAGGCATCTTTTTTCTGCAATGTCGGCGGCAGGTGGTGCGCCTCGATGGCTTTGCCCGGCGCGAGCAGCACGGAACGCTCAATGCAGTTTTCCAGTTCGCGCACGTTGCCCGGCCAGTGGTAGCTCAACAGCAGGTCAATCGCAGCAGTGGAAATGCGGCGCACGGACTTGCCATTGAGTTTGGAATATTTTTCGATGAAATGGTCGGACAGCAAAAGCAGGTCGGATTTGCGCTCGCGCAACGGCGGCGCGTAAATCGGAAATACGTTCAGCCGGTAGTAAAGATCCGCGCGAAACTTTTCCTGCTCGATCATCTCCTCCAAATTGCGGCTGGTGGCGGTGAGGATGCGCACGTCCGCCTTGATCGGCGTGTGGCCGCCGACGCGCTCGAATTCCCGCTCCTGCAAAACACGCAGCAGCTTGACCTGCGTGGCGGCGGAGATGTCGCCGATTTCATCCAGAAAAATCGTGCCGCCGTCGGCCACTTCAAACCGGCCTTTGCGCATGGCGATAGCGCCGGTGAACGCGCCTTTTTCGTGGCCGAACAATTCGCTTTCAATAATGGATTCCGGCAGCGCGGCGCAGTTGAATTTTACAAACGCCTTGCCTTTGCGCGGGCTTTGTTCGTGGAGCGCGCGGGCGATGAGTTCCTTGCCCACGCCGCTTTCGCCGCGAATCAGCACGGTGGTCACGCTGCCGGCCACCTGCTCGATGTGACGATAAACCGAGCGCATCGCATCCGAATTGCCGATCATGTTCGGCGGACGGAAGCTCGTCTGGAGCTGGTGCTGCAAGCGCTCGTTTTCGCGCTGGAGCACCTCCAGTTTTTCCTGCGCGAGCCGGTGAAAATGCACCGTGTGCGCGATGACGTTGGCAATGAGCGACAGCAGCCGGCGATCCGACGAAAGCCGCACCCGGCCGTCAAGAATCCGTTCCACGCTCAACGCGCCGATGACTTCCTCGCCGAATTTAATGGGCACGCAAATGTAGGCCGCCGACAAAGATGTAGGATCAGCCTGTTGTTCCTGCTGCCAACGGGTTTGCAAAACCGGCTCCTTGGAAATGTCCGGAACGACGATGGCTTGGCCGGATTCCATGACTTGCTGCACCAACTCGTGGCAGGCGAGCAGATATTCCTGCTGGCTCTGGCCGCTGGGGAGGCCGACCGCCTCGCTGATGCTGGCGGTGCCGTCTTCACGATTCAGGATGGTGATGGTGCCGCGCTTCATGCCCAGCCCGTCGGCCATTTTCAACAGCACCGGGCGGATGACTTCGCGCAGTTCCAGACTGCTTTCGAGCGTGTAGGAGATGTCGAAGAGCAGGCTCAATTCGTCCACTACGCGACAGCCTCCAACCGTTGCCGCCAAAGTGTTTTTCTTACTGTCAATGCCCGGACATCCGGGCAGACATTCATCCAACAACTTTCTCACGGCTGAACTACCGCAAGGCGTATGCCAATAATTGGTGCCAGCAACAAGGCCCCGACAGGGATCACCTGCGTTTAATCAATAACTTCAAGGCTTCGGCAGTTGGAACAGCGCTTGCTTAATTGTTTTCAAGTAAAGAAAATAACAATTTATGGCCGGAACTGCGTATCACAATCGCCGCTGGCTTTGTTTGCTTTTGTCCAAACCGGCCAAAGATTGACATTGTTTCGCCGCGTCAGAAAATTGCGCCCAAGTCAGCGGACGTGATTCGGGTTTGCCAGCGCACAGGCCGGGGGCGGCATGAAGGCTCGACGAATGATGTAGGCGGAGCCGGCCGAAAGCCGCGAACCAAAGTTCATGCGGCATTTTTACAAGCCACCAATAAAATATGGTGGCGGCGGGGCGAGTTGACTCAACCGATGCTTACGCGCAAATTTTTTATACAAAAGGCCGACGCCCAACCGTTCCAGCCTGAAGGTGTTGGCCGGCCTTGATTTGAACCATCAACAAACGCCGTGCATTTGTGAAAAAACATATGCCCCAATTCGACCGTAAAAAATCTAACCGGCGAAAGAAATTAAATGAACTTGAGGCGTTTTGAGCAGGGCAAACAACTGCTCGCCTTTTTGCAGGGCAAGCTCCTCGCAAGCGGATTGGGTTAATAACGCAATCAGCGAAAAACCGCAGTCTAAAGTCACGCGCACCAACGGGCCTTCGCGCCCCAATTCGCGCACGGTGGCTGGCAGGTGGTTTCGGGGACTGGATTGAATCACATCGTTCCGAATTAGAATCACGTCCTCCGCGCGGATGCAAACATAGACCGCGCGCGCCGCCGGCGGTAAATCTTTCGCCAGCGCGATCAGCCGGGTGGCGCCCACGGCCACGGTCGCCAGTCCATTAAGCGTTGCGAGGATATGACCGGAAAGAATGGTTTCGACGGCGGTGATTTCCGCCACCGCCAGGTTCGCCGGCTGGCTGAAAACGTCAGGCGCAGCCCCTTGCTGGACATTCCGTCCGGCGTGCAGCACCACCACCTCATCGCCGAGCGCGAGCGCCTCAAATCGGTCGTGGGTGACGAGAATGGTCGGGATGCCGAGCTGCCGGAGCAACTGCCGCAATTCACCGCGCAGCCGCAGTCGTGTCGGTGTGTCCAGCGCGGCGAGCGGTTCGTCGAGCAACAATAATTTTGGTCGGCGCACCACGGCACGCGCCAGCGCCACGCGCTGTTGCTGGCCACCGGATAATTCGCGCGGCAGTCGCATTTCCAAATCTTCAAGTCCCAGCCAATGCAAAGTTTCAGCTACGCGCAATGTTCGTTCGGTGGCGGGCAGTTCTTTCAAACCGTAGCCAATGTTGTCCACGACCGAAAGATGCGGAAATAGCGCGTAATCCTGCGGCACAAAACCGATACGCCGCTTTTGTGGCGGCGCAAAAATGTGTCCGCTTGCCGCTTGCCGCTTTCCGCTTTTTTGAAACCAGCTTTCGCCGCCAAATTTGATTTCGCCTTCGTCGGGAATTTCCAAGCCGGCGAGACAGCGCAAGATGGTCGTCTTGCCGGAACCCGACGCGCCGAACAGCACCGTGATGCCACCGCCGATGCGCAAGTCGTCTGCGACAATTTCCGGGCCACCGGGAAACTGCTTGCGAAAGTTCGCGGTAAGGATTTTGCCGTTCATGTTTTCCGCCGTAAAAGTTTTTCACTGATGAACACCGCCGCGAACGCGATGACCGCCGACACGCCCGCCAGCGTCCATGCGTGCGCGTCCTCGCCGTTTTCCACCGCCTGATAAATCGCCACCGGCAGCGTTGTCGTCCGGCCGGGAATGTTGCCCGCCACCATGATTGTCGCGCCGAACTCGCCGAGCGCGCGGGCGAACGACAGCAGCGTGCCCGCCAGCACGCCGCGCTTGGCCAGCGGCAGCGTGATGGTGAAAAACACGCGCCACTCGCCCGCGCCAAGCGTGCGCGCGAGCTGCTCGAATTTCACGTCCACTTCCTCAAACGCCGTCCTCGCCGCGCGCACAAAAAGCGGCAGCGACATCGCCGCCAGAGCAATCACCACCGCGCGCCAAGTGAACACCACATCGCAATCCAACGTGCTATGCAGCCAGCTTCCCACCAATCCGCGCCGGCCAAAGAGTTGCAGCAGCAACAGGCCCGTGACCACCGGCGGCAGCACCAGCGGCAGTGAGACGAGTGTTTCCACCAGCGCCTTGCCGGGCCAGTTTTTGCGCGCCAGCCACCACGCCAGCGCGAGGCCAACTGGTAAAATCAGCAGCAGGCTGGTCAGCGCCATCCGCAGCGAGAAACCGACCAGTTGCCATTCCACGCCGCTCATTCGGTTGTCGGCGATGTCAGCACGATGAAACCAAATTGTTTGAACACCGCCGTCGCGGCATCCGAATCAAGATAGCCGATGAATTTTTTGGCAGCGTCCGGCTGCGGCGCGTCTTTGATCAGGGCGACCGGATAGGAAATTTTCGGCGCGTCCGCCGCCGGCACTTCATAGGCGACTTGCACTTTTTTGGAAATTGCCGCGTCGGTTTTATAGACGAAGCCCACGTCCACGTTGCCGGATTCCACGGCGGCCAGCACGGCGCGGACGCTTTCGCACGGCACGACCTTGTTTTCAATCGCCGACCATAGCGACAATTTTTCAAGATAGGCTTTCGCGTAAGTTCCGCAGGGCACGGTTTTCACTTCGCCGAGCGCGATGTGTTGGACGACAGCGTTTGTGAATTCAGCAGGCGAATGAATCGCCGCCGCATCAGTCGGGGTGACGATAACGAGTGAATTGCCCAGCAGACTTTTCCGGGTGCCGCGCACGAGCAAGCCTTTTTTCTCCAGCGCGTCCGCCTTCGTCTCGTCGGCGGAGAAGAAAATGTCCGCCGGCGCGCCCGCCTCGATCTGCCGCGCCAGCGTGCCGGAGGCGGCGAAGTTGAAAACAATTTTGTCGCCGGAAGTTTTCTCGTAATCGGCGGCGATTTGTTTGAGCGAATCCGTCAGGCTGGCGGCGGCAAAGACGGTGACAGTGGTGGCACGGATTTCATTTTGCGCCGCAAACAGCAACGCGGCACTGGCAAACAAAGAGGTAAAAACACGTTTCATTTTTTATTTTGGTTATAGTTTGGCGGCGGCGACGGGAAAAAACAGCGGATGGTTGCCGGCGGCATCGCGGCCAAAGTCGAGCAGAAAATCCTGCACTTTCGGCGACAGCAGAAAATCTGACAGCGCCCGCGCCCCGGCAATATTTGCGTCCGGAAACTTTTTCGGATTCGCCTCCATGACGATGTAGGGCCGGCGCATGACGGGGTCGTTCTTGACGAGGATTTCCATGCCGTCGTTCTGCATTTTACCGGTCAGCGCGGGAATGTAGCCGACCACGACGTAGGCGTGATTCGAGCGGCAGAATTGCAGCACGTTCCACTTGGAAATGGCGGTGTCGTCCTTGATCAACCAATCGCCTTTCGGCTCGGTGCCGGCCAGCCGCCAGAGCGTGTGCGATAATTCGCGGCTGCCGATGCCCTCAAAATCTACGAACTTCGACTGCGACTCGGCGATTTTCTTCAATGCCAGCGCGCCGTTGGTCATCCCGCGAATCTGCGCCGGGTCGTTCGTCGGGCCGACGATGACCAGTTCGTTGCGCGTCCACGGCCGCATGTTGACGCCGATGCCGTCAGCGACGATGTCCGTGGTGATGTCGCCGGAGTGCATCGTCAGCAAATCCACCTGCCCGGCGCGTATGGCCTTGTCAAGCACCGGCCGCACGCCGGTCACCACAACTTCGACGCGATAGCCGGTTTGCGCCTCGAACATTTTGGAAATCTCCGGCCACAAGCCCGTCATGGTGAAACCGCCAATGACCGCGCAGCGCACCACCTTGTGCCGCGCGGAATTTTTGGCGAGGGTGTGATGATGAATTGCCAGCGTGATCGTTAGCACCAAGACGAAGATCAGAATAATTTTAAGTTTCATCGTTTAATAGTTTTTCGCCTGCGCGTCGCTGGCCGTGCCGGTGAGCCAGCGCACGTTGTCCAGCCCCGGATCGCCCGCGCCGCAGCCGACATAATCGCCCTTGAATGACTGCACCTCGCCGGCGAGGAACAGCAGATTGATCCGGCGCACATGGCGCGCCACGATGCTGTAAGCCTGTTTGGACGGATAGGTCGAAGCATACGCGCCAGGACTTTCGCCAAACGCGACGACGGCATCCGGTTGAACGACGGCGGAAAACTTTGTCGCCAGCGGCAGATTCCAAGTCGAAAGATTCATGTTCATCGCGTAACACAAAAAATTGCTGGCGCCGGAATCCACGGCGTCCGGGCAGATGAAAACGCCGTGGTCGCCCGCCGCCGGTTTTTTGCCGGCGGTGACAAGCTGGAGATACGGCGGCAAATTAAAATACGGCGGCAGCGCGTTGAACCAGTCATCCATGCGCGTGAGGAGCGCGAGCGGCTGCACGCCTTGGCCTCGGCGCGGCAGAAAATCGCCGTTGTCATCGGCATACATCCGCAGCGCCAGACCCCACTGGCGCAAATTGCCGGTGCATTGGATGGCGCGGGTTTTGTCCTTCGCGCGAGCCAGCGCGGGCAGCAGCAACGCCGCCAGAATAGCGATGAGTGCAATCGTCACCAGCAGTTCAATCAGCGTGAATGCGCGCGAAAAATTCTTGGTGGCAGAAGAAATTATCATTGGCTCAAGCGATAAAATCGCTGCGGCGCGACGGCGTTGGTGTCGTTGAACTGAATTGCACCAGTGCTGTCGGCGGTGGCGGTGCCAATGGTCAGCCAGTTCGTCGTTGCCAGATTGGTGCTGGCTTGGATTTGATACGTCGCATGGTTGTTGCCGATGCCCGCCAGCCGGAAAAATCCGTTGGTCCAAATGCCGGAGAGAATTTTCAAAACCGGCGTGGCGACAATCTTTATCAGCGGCTGGTTGCCGCGACCGTAGCTGTAAGAATTGAACAAATAGCCAATCTGGTCGTCCGCCGCAAACAAGCGAAAGGTGACATCGCCGCCCGCCGGCAAGTCCGCCAATAGGTTTGCCGTGAGCGGCAAGGGATAAGTCACCGGCACATTGTTGCCCGGTGGCGTGTAGAGATTTGTGCCGAGGATTTCGTGTGTGCCGGTCAGCAGCGCCGGCAGCGAATTCCAAATGACGCCGTCCGTCGTGGGCAGATTGGGTGAGCCGGTGCCTTCCGCCCAATTATTATTTGCCAGCCATTCAATGACGAATTGTCCACCGCTGACCGTGGGAAAGACCGCATTGTTCGGCTGCACGCCGCCGGTGCCGTAATTGCTGGTCAACGTGAGCGAAAGGCCGGTGATGTTCCAGTTGCCCGCGCCGTAGGTGGTGTTAAACAAAGCCACCGCACCGGCAAGATTGAATTTCAGCAGACTTTGAAATTCGCCTTTGTTCGAGGCGGCGGAAGCCACCACGAGCGCGCCCGCGACGCCGAAATTTAATCCCGTCAAGTCGGCTCCCGCCGGATTGTTTGAGGAGCCGGTGGCGAGAAAGGCGTCGGCGTAATCGGTGTTGGTATAAGCGACCTGCGCCGTGGTGGGTGATGCCAAGGCCAGCCAAACGACCGTGAAAATTGCCGGGTGCCAATTCATTTTTTCATCGTCCGCCAACGCCACAGCAGCACGCCGCCCAACGAGGCGGCTAACAATGTGTCCGTGGCCGGCTCGGGCGTGGCTTCCACCGTTAAGGTCAGTTCCGGATGGCCGGTCGAATAGCTGCGCGAGTTAAACAAGTCGCTGACCTGGTTGTCCGCCGCATAAAAATAAAGCGAGACATTGCCGCCCGCCGCCGCGTCGGACACCAGACCGGCGTCGAGGGACAATGAATAATTGAGATAGACATTGTTGTTGTTGCCCGGCGGCGTGTAAGTGTAAGTGCCAAGCGAGTCAACCGTTCCTGACTTCAGTGTGGAAATTGAATTGAAGCTCACCGCTCCGTTGGCCGCCCCGTTGCCGCTGCCGGAGCCTTCCACCCAACTGTCATACGAGAGCCAGTCAATCCCGAAACTGCCCGCATTGATGCTGTTGAAAAGCGCGTTGCCGGGTTGCTCGCCCTGTATGCCGTAGTTGCTGGACAGCGACAACATCAGCCCGGTGATCGTCCAATTGCCCGCGCCGTAGGTGGTGTTGAACTGGCTGACGGCGCTGGCCGTGTTGAACATGAGCACGCTGTCAAATTCGCCTTTCGCAGACGACGCCGGCGCGATGGCCAGCGTGCCGGCCGCGCCGTAATTCAAGGTCGGATTTGCGCCCGAAAGAAACGCATCGGCGGTCGAGTTATTGATGGTGTAGGTGTTTTGCGCCATCAGCGTTGAAGCCACGCAGAGTAAGCTCAAGCCAGGCAGAACACGATATGTTGTCAGATGATGTTTCATTTTTTAATTTTTCAGTTTGTTTGTTTGGAATAAATAATTTCAGAGTTGAGTCAGAAAATCTTTGCGCTCAAAACGGTCATCGGCGACGACAGGATTGTCCGGCACGGTGTCGAGCCAGCCGCAGCGTTGCACGGGATAATTGTCGTATTGCGGAACGTAGGGCTTGATGTCGAGCAGCGGCGTGTCGTCCAGAATGTCCACCTCAGCGAGCCGGAGAATGTTGCCTTCGATGTTCAACAGCCGCACGCAAGACATGCCAATCGTGTTCGGCCGCGCCGGCACGCGCGTGGCAAAAAGTCCGTGCGCCACCGTGTCCCGATAGGGAATCACGCTCATCTTGGCCGCCGATGCGCGGTGAAACCAATAAATCAGCCACACGCGGTCAAAGCCGTCGAGGTCGGCCAATCCATCCACAAATTCCGGGCGCAGGACAAGGTAACCCGGCGCGCTGCCGGCGCGATACGGCTGGATCGGCGTGCCGGTCGCCTGCCTGAACGGCGAGTGAACACGGCCAATTTCCGTGAGCCGGATTTCCAGCGGTGAAGTAATTTTTGATGCGTTCATAAAGCTAGAATTTCTCCCGTCTCGCGGGCGTCGTAGCCGGGCAGTTCGCTGATGAGTCGGCGACAAGCGCGATCACGCAAAAGCCGCACGAGTGCCTGTATGCGCGGGTCGTGTTGAAAAACGGTGGGAAAACACAAATCCAGAGTTTCCGAGCGCACCGGCAGAAAATTCAAGCCCGCTTCCGCCGCGCTGAACCGCACACACACGCCGGCTTCGGCCCAACCGGCGCGCACGGCCTCGGCCACCGCCGCATGGCCGTTCACCTCGCGCCCGGCGAAATGTCGTTTGCCGAGCAGTTCGTCCAGACATTCGCGCGCCGCCGAACCGGATTCGCGCGCCGCCCAGCGTAGTTGCCGCCGCGCCACGGATTCCACCGAGCGCGACCGGTCGTCTGGTGCCAGCGCGATGCCACTTTCCCATTTCGCCACGCGCAGCAGCCGACATTCGCTACCAACTTGAGCGCGCGCTGTCTCGGCATTGCGTTCGGGCGTTTCCTCCGTGGAGTAATGCAGCCCGGCGACGTGAACTAACTTTTGTCGCAGCAGTTCCAGCGCGGCGCGGCCACCGCGCGGAAACACGAGCAATCGAAAACCAGAAGTCCGCGCGTATTCCGCCGCCAGCAAGGCTGCTGCCGGATCGCACGAAGCCATCACCAAAGTCTGTTCTACTGCCGGAGAATTTCCGTGCGGCACACCGTTCTGCCAAATGCCGTCGTGAGGACACGGATTCAGCGTCACCGCCTCGACCGGATACAGCCGCCGCTGCTGCCCGATTTCCGCCTCCCAATATCGGCTGGTTTCGCCGCGCGGCGACCAAGCCCACTCTGATCCACGCGGTTTTGAAATTCCGCCGCGTCCAAACAATTCCTCGACCGAACAATCAAACACCGCCGCCAGCGCCAAAGCCGTTGCCACAGACGGTGAAAGGCGTTCGCCCTCGATGGCGCTGACCGCCGCCCGCGAAATGCCGGCGCGCTCGGCCAACTCCGCCTGCGACCATTGCCGTGCAAGCCGCCGCACCTGCACTGGGCTGATTGACATAATTCTGTCGTTGGTTGACATATTCGTATCACGCCGAGGCAAATAAAAACGCCGACGGACACCAACTCCCTTTGCAACTGCGATGCCAACGAAAGATTCGCAACGAGCGGAATGGCTAGAACCACTGTGAAATCAGGCGAATTATCGCCTTGATATTTTTCAGACAGTATCTTTCCGAAGTTTTGAATCCGACATCCGCGAAGTTTTATAGAAAGAAAGCTACGCGAACGTAGCTTTGCGGCTACTTCACCGCCAGCGCCCACCACGCCGCCATGCCGGCCAGTAGCAGAATTGGAGCAGTGCAAATGGAAACGCGCCAGAGCCGATCTTGCGCCGCCGGCGTGCTCACCCAGCCAAGCACTTCTGCACCGGTGGCCAGACCGTTGGCGACATGATAAACCGCCGCGACGATGCCGATTAGGTAAAATTGCGCGAACAGCAAATTCGGAAAACTACCAGCCGGCTGGCCATGCCAGAATTGCCAGATGGCGTATTGCGCTGAGCTAAAGGCGTTATTCGGATCAAAACGTCCGCCGAACCAGCGATGCAGCGTGACGACGTGAAAGAGAATAAATGCCAGCATTATCACGGCGGTGACGCGTTGCAGCCATTGGCGCATGGGGCTGCCATGATAATGCTCGCCGGAAATGAAGTTCAATTTGTCGCGGCGCATCAGCCGTAGGCCGACAACGATGTGAAAGGTCAGAACCGAGGCTAAACTAATTTCAAAAACCGGTAGCAGCGCACCCAACGAATGAATGCGGTTCACCACTGACTGAAATTTCCTGGGCCAGATCGCCAGAGCGTTCACCAGCAAATGCAAAATCAGGAACCCGCCCAGCACATAGCCGGTGGGAGCAAGATATTCGCGCGGACAACGTCCGCCGCCACTACAACTGCATTGATGCTCGGCTTCTTCGCCAAATTTGATTGTGCGAATTGATCGTGGATTCAGCCCAGCGGTTTTGGCGTGACCGCGGCCGCCGCATCCGCAGTTGCTCTTACCACCGCATTTTGATTTGGGAGCAGCTTCAACGCACATGGGAATTTATTTACCCATCGCTTCACGACGACCGCAATTGCAGTTCGGGCAAGGTTCGCCAGTGCCGTGGCCGTGGCTGTCAGCGGACTGCGCTTGCACCACCGTCGCGCCCAGTTGGAGCGAAGTCCCCACCCATTTCCAATCGCCGCCGCTGGGCCCGCCGGAGAGCGCGAGTGTTTCGCCGAGCAAACGCGTTTTTTCCGGCACGGGAATTTCAAAACTTTTTGCGTAAGCCGCCGCGTCGTCGCCAATTTCCTCGTCCACGACCACGGCAAAATCCAATGCGAGCTGCGTGGAAGTGTCCGCGCAACTGCCGTGAATCCGCGTCAATTCGTAAAGACAGACGTTCGTGGCGTCCGTGCCCGTGACATCAAACAGCACCGCCAGTTCGTCCACCGCGCCGGCGAACCCGGCGAGCTTCAGCAACCCGGTCGAGCCGAGTTTCCAACTGCGCGTCTGGTCGCCGGTCAAGGTTTTGACGTGCTGCGCGATCAGTCCGTCGCGCCCGCCGAGCTTGAGCGGTTGGAGTTTTTCGTAGCGGGTGGTTTCGGCGTTGCCGTATTTTTTATAGATCAGGAAGGCCATGTTGTTTTTGGAATTTGATGACGAGGTTTCTTAATTCCTCATCGGTTATGTGGTTTTTTTGTTGAGCTGCAATCCGGCGGATTTCCGCCAGCAAATCGGCGAGCCGCCCGTCCGGGACGGAAAGTTTCAAGACGTCCAGCTTGTGTCGCAAAACGCGCGGGCCGGAATGCCGGCCAAGGAGCAATTGCGACGGTTCGTGGCCGGTGTCTTCCGGCCGGAATGGTTCGTAGGTGCGCGAATCTTTCAGCAGGCCGCTGCAATGAATGCTGGATTCGTGCTGGAACGCCGCGCTGCCGACGACGGGTTTTTCCGCCGGCAACGGTCGGCCCGAAATCTGCGCCACGAAATCGCTCAACCGCGACAAGTCGCCGTATCGAAAACCACAGTCGCATTTCAACGCCACCTTGAGCGCCATGACGACTTCGGCCAGCGGTGCGTTGCCGGCGCGTTCACCGAGGCCGTTGACAGTGACGCTGACGCATTCGCAGCCGGCTTCGAGCGCGGCGATGGTGTTGGCCGTGGCCATGCCGAGGTCGTTGTGGCCGTGAAATTCCAGCGGCAAGTCTGGTGTAACTTTTTTTATTTCTCGGATGAGCCGGCTCGTTTGCAGCGGTGTGAGAATGCCCACGGTGTCGGCCAGCCGCAGCCGCGCCAGGCCGTTTTCGCGCGCGGCGATGGCGAAATCACAAAGGAATTCCGCGTCCGCCCGCGAAGCGTCTTGTGCGCCAACGGTCAGATAACCGAACACGCCGCGAAACTGCGCCGCGAGTTTTTCGAGCGTTGTAAAAACCCAATCGCGTTTCTTACCCCACGCGGCCAGATGGATGTTCGACACCGGCAGCGAAAAATGTGCGCCGTGAACGCGGCAGTTTGCGGCGGCGGACAAATCGCTTTCCGTCGCGCGACACCACGTAAGCAATCTCACCGGCAAGCCGAGATCGGAAATCGCGTTGATGTCGGCAATCTCGTCCTGGCCCATCGCGGGAATGCCCACTTCCAATTCCGGCACGCCGGCAAACGCGAGCATCCGCGCGATGCCGATTTTCTCGGAGCGCGAAAACGCCACGCCAGCGGCCTGTTCGCCGTCGCGCAGGGTGGTGTCAACTAGGTGCGGATTCATCCGTCAGGCAAACAGCGTGGCCGGCGGCAGCTCGGCTTTTCCTTCGAGGCTATCGAGAATCGCCTCGGCGGTTTCGACGGTCGCGTGCTTATACCAGAGGTTTTCTGGATAAACGATCAGCACCGGGCCGCTTTCGCACATGTTCAGGCAGCCGGTGCTGGAGACCATCACGTCATCGAGACTGCGGTCCTGCACCTCCGTGGAGAGATGCTGAAGCAGGCGGGTGGATTCTTTCTTGTGGCAGACACCGGCCGCGCCGGTAGGACGAAAACTGCCGCAGACGAATATGTGATGTGCTGGTTTGCTCATAGTTTTGTTTTGGTTGAATTGTTGTTGGAGAGAAAGTGATTTGGTCAATCCGCCTCGGCATCGCCCGCCAAAATCTTTTCGAGATGGCGGTCGAGATTCAGCAAGGCTCCGGCGCAACCGGCTTCGCGCGTTTTGACGAGCAGCTTGTCCGACCAGGCTTCTTCCTCAACCTGCTCGCTGATGAACCAGTGCAGCAGGACTTGGGCGGGATAATCTTTCTCCGCGACCGCGACTTCATAGGCGGCGTGGATGCCGGCGGTATTGGCGCGCTCAAAATCAAAAGCTGCCTGCGCGGTTTCGATGAGCGCCTTGAAGGTTCCAACCGGTGCCGGCACCGCGCCGATCTTCGGCACGACATCGCGGTCGGCGAGATGCTTGAGAATTTTGTTCGCGTGCTCCAGTTCTTCACCGGCCTGCTTCTTGAAAAAGCTGGCGAACCCGGCGTGATGATGCACGTCGCTCCAATACGACATCGCCAGATAACTCTGGCTAGCGAGCAATTCGTGGTCGGCTTGCTTTTCGAGCGCGGCAATGACTTTAGCGGAAGGAATAGGCATTTTTTTGTGGATGTTATTGGTGATGGTTGTTGGGAAAATCATCCGCAGCCAGTGCCGGTGCCTTTGCAGGTCACGCCCGCGCCGCAACTGGTGAACCGCCGTTTCATGCCGGCGGGAATCGGCTTGTCGGCGAACACGGCGCGCAAGCCCTCGTCTATCAAGCCTTCCATCTCGACGACTTTCAGGCCGTGCTGCGTGAGCACTTTCATCGGAGTCGGCCCGGCGGCATTGACCAGCAGTGCGCGACAGTCTTTCAAAATGGTGGCCAACTCGGCCCAGCGCTCGTCGCCGCCGCCTTCGGGCGGTGCGGAACGAATTTCTTTGATGCGGTAATTGCCGGCCCGGCTCGCATCTTGTTCGTAAACTAAAAACTTATCGGCCTCGCCGAGATGTTGATTAACCAACGCGCCTTCCATCGAAGCGACGGCCACAAACGGCCGCACGTCGTTCTCCGCCGGATTCAAAGCGGTATTGGCGTAATGATTCAACGCATCGTGCTGGTCGGTGGTCATGTCCTCGCCGATGTAGCCGACGGCGTCAGCGCGGCAGCGGGCGCAGTGCGTCATCTGCGGCAAAAGCTGGCCGCATTGCAGGCGCAACCGCGCGGTGGTCATCGTGTCGGGCGGCGGCAAATCCTGGAACGCCGCGCCTTTCACCGGCACCAGTGCCATGAGGTTCATGATGTCCGCGCCCAAGGCGGAAACTTTTTTCGCGACGTCGTGAATATGATCGTCGTTCACGCCCGGCATGATGATGGTGTTGACCTTGGTGGTGATGCCGCGCGACTTCAGCTTAACCAGCGCCTCGATCTGCCGCGCGCTCAGCACCGCCGCACCCTCCTCGCCGCGTAACGGCCGCTTGCCGTCGCGCACCCAGGCGTAAATCTCGCTGCCGATGACCGGATCAATCGCATTGATCGTCAGCGTGACGTGGCTGACTTGCAACTCGGCCATTTCGTCCACATACGGCGCGACATTCAAGCCGTTCGTCGCCACGCACAGGATCATTTTCGGAAAATACTTCCGCGTGAGCCGCAGCGTTTCCATCGTCTCCTCGGGATTTGCAAACGGATCGCCCGGGCCCGCGATGCCCATGACGGAAATTTCCGGGCGCTTCTCGACCACGTCGCGCAGATACGCGATGGCCTGCTGCGGCGTCAGCACCGTGCTCGTGACGCCGGGGCGGCTCTCGTTCATGCAATCGTATTTTCGATTGCAGAAATTGCACTGGATGTTGCAGCGCGGCGCGACCGGCAGGTGCACGCGGCCAAACTTCTTGTGCGCGTCCCTGTCGAAGCACGGATGGTTTTTGAAATCAATCGGCGCGAGCGTGGACGCGCCGCAGGTCGGTTCAATGGTTGAAATCATAAATACGAATATCCGATGGGTGACGTTTCTTGTTTTACTTCGAGCAGCGCGTTGATGATGCGGTCGAACAATTCCTGAGCACCGCGATAACCCAGATGCAGCACGCGCTGGCCGCCGATGCGGTCATGAATCGGAAAGCCGACGCGGATCAGCGGCACCTTCAGCCGCCGGGCAATCGAATATCCCTTGCTGCTGCCGATGAGAAAATCCGGCTTCAAGTCCGGCGCGGCCTCGGCAATCTCGGCAAAGTCAAAACCTTCCTTCACGAGCGTTTCTTCCGGCAAATCGGGCACTGCGGCGCGCAAACATTTTTCAAGTTGCTTGCTCCTTCCGCCACTGGCGCACAAGACGGGCGTCACGCCGATTTCGCAGAGCAACGCCGTCAGCCCGATTACCAAGTCCTCTTCGCCAAAAACGATGGCGCGTTTCTCGAAGGCGTATTTATGGCCATCAATCAGGCTGTCCACGAGCCGGCCGCGTTCGCGCTGATATTTCACCGGAGTTTCCGTGCCAGCGATTTCGGCGAGCGCGTTGAAGAAGGCATCGCTCTCGCGAATACCCATCGGCAGGCCGAGCAGCCGACGCGGAATTTCAAACTTGGTTTGTAGCACCGTCCCGCCGGTTTTGGTTTCCACGAGCGTGCGGCCAAATTCAATCGTCGCCTGCGCTGAGCCGAGTGCGCGGATGGCGGCGATGGGCGTGCCGCCGGATTGCAGCTTCTCGTATTCCGACCACGTCGCGCCGTCCATGGATTCCGAATAATCTGGCAACAACGTGAACGGCAGATTGAAGTCGGCGAAAATTTCTTTCAGATGCCGCAAATCGGCGGCGGAAACCATGCCGGGGAAGAGCGCGACGCTTTTATTCTTTTCGCCGGCCAGCGCGATTTGTTCCACCAACTCGCGCACGGCGGAATGGAAGCCGTCCATGTGCGTGCCGCGATAGCTCGCCGTGGAAACGTGGATGATCGGCGCGGCGGCATCGCCGTGCTGTTCCTTGAGTTCATGTTGAAGCCGGGCCATGTCCTCGCCGATGGTTTCCGCGAGGCAGGTCGTGGCCGCGCCGATAAGTTGTGGCTGGTATTGGCGGGTGACGTTCAGCGCGCCCTGCGTGAAGTTTTTGCTGCCGCCGAAAATCGCGCTGTCCTCATGGAAGTTCGACGATGCGATGTCAATCGGCTCGCGGAAATGGCTGATGAGATAGCGGCGGATGTAGGTGGAGCAGCCCTGCGAGCCGTGCAGAAACGGGATGCAGCCCTCGACGCCGCGAAACGCCAGGCACGCGCCGAGCGGCGTGCAGAGCTTGCAGGCATTCCGCGTGGAGGTGAAATTCTTCGACTGCGGCTCGTCGTCGTCGTCCATCGGCGGCAGCGCGATGGACGTGAGCGGCTGGGCTTTGGCGGCAGTGCAGTGCGCCAAGCCCTGACAATCCGCCGGACTCGCGCAAGATCCGGTGCAACCGGTCGCCTCTTCCAACGTTTCCTGGATGTCAGTTTTCACCATCGCAACTGAACTCATCGCAATCGCGGTGCCAAAGTGTTTTCGGTGTGCAAGAAGATTGAAAACCATTGTAAAACCAGCGTTTTGATGATGTCGGTTTTCAACTCTTAAAATTACGACCGCCGTCTTCCTACATCCGTGTAGCTTTGCTTTGCGCCAACCACATTTATGTAGGGTGGATTTGGGCGGCAGAGGGAAGGGCTTAACAACAAAGCAACCAAGCAACAAAATCAGGCCGATTTAGTTACTTGGTTTCTTTGTTGTTCAAATGGATTGTTCGGCCAGCCGCTTTGCCCGTCTCGGCGCGAACTGCCACACCGGACTGGCCACGCTGGCATAGACTTCCTTCGCAAAATTCAACATGCCGATGTAGCCGGCGAGCGGTTCCTTGCGCTCGTGGTTGTGGTCGCAGAAGCCGATGCCGAGTTTGTAGGCGATGGGCCGCTCCTTCACGCCGCCGATGAAGAGGTCTACGTTCTTCTCCAGGCAGAATTTCGCCAGCTCCAGCGGATTGGCGTCGTCCACGATGATCGTGCCGGGGTCGGCCATTTCTTGAAGGGTTTTGTAGTCTTCCTTGTCGCCGGTCTGCGAGCCGACGATGGCCGTCTCCATGCCGATGAGCCGCAGCGCGCGCATCAGCGAAAACGCCTTGAACGAGCCGCCGACGTAGATGGCCGCTTTCTTGCCGATGAGCTTCTGCTTGAAGCGCAGCAGTTCGGGGTAAATGGCGGCGACTTCCTCGCGCACGAGGTTTTGCGCGCGATCCATGATCGCCGGGTCGTCCTTGAAGAATTTCGCCGCCTCGTAAAGCGCGGCGCTCATGTCTTCGATGCCGAAATAGGAGACGCGCTTGAACGGAATGCCGTAGTCGCGCTCCATCATCTTGGCGAGGGCGGTCATGGAGCCGGAGCATTGCACCAAATTCAACTTCGCGCCGTGCGCGCGGCGGATGTCCTCGATCCGCGAGTCACCGGTGAGGCACGAAACGACTTCGATGCCCATGCGCTTGTAGTAATCACGCAGAATCCACGTTTCGCCGGCGAGATTGAACTCGCCGAGAATGTTGATGCTGTGCGGGCGGATGTTCGAGATGTCGCCGGTGCCGATGAGCTTGTAGATGGCGTCGCAGGCGGCTTTGTAACCGTCTTTTTTTGTGCCCTTGAAACCTTCGGAATGCACGCCGAGCACCGGAATGCCGGTCTTGGCCTCGACGCGCTTGCAGACGGCGCTCACGTCGTCGCCGATGAGGCCGACGATGCAGGTGGAATAGACAAACGCAGCCTTGGGCGAATGGTGCGCGATGAGTTCGAGCAGCGCGGCCTCGAGCTTTTTCTCGCCGCCGTAGATGACGTCCATCTCCTGCAGGTCGGTGGAAAAGCTGTTGCGGTGAAGCTGCGGTCCGCTCGACAACGCGCCGCGAATGTCCCAGGTGTAAGCCGCGCAGCCCACCGGTCCGTGAACGATGTGCAGCGCATCGGCAATCGGATACAGCACGACCCGCGAACCGCAAAACACGCAGGCGCGCTGGCTCACGGAGCCGGCGACGCTGTTCTTGCCACAGGCCATTTCGGTAGGCTTGTTGCCCGCGCCGCCCGTGTGGACGACTTGTTTTTCGCGGCCTGGAAGGAGCTCAATCATGCGGTTACCTTCACTTTCGCAGTAACGAGATTTTTCACTTCGCGGCTGTTCATGCGAAGTAACGCCCATTCGTCCATGACTTTTGCGCCAAGGCTGCGGTAGAATCGGACGGCGTTTTCATTCCAACGCAGGGCGATCCACTCGATCCGTCCGCCGCCGATTTCCATGCCGATCTTAACGACGGCTTCCAGCAATGCGCGGCCGATACCGCGTTTGCGAAATCCCGGACGAACGTAAATGTCATCAAGGAAAATTCCAGGGCGACCGACGAAGGTGGAAAAAGTGTGATAATAAACCGCGTAGCCCGCGGGAGCACCATCCACGCGTGCCAACAGCGCGGCGGCGACGGGACGCTTGCCGAAAAGTGCTGAGCGCAGCGAGTCGGCAGTGACTTCCAGTTCGTGCGACAGACGCTCAAACTCCGCCAGCTCGCGGATCATAGCCAAAAGGTGTGACAGATCCTTCGCGGTGGCGGAGTTGATGGTGAACGGCGTCATTTCATTTGCCGCATTTGCAATCAGGGTTGCCGCACGGCACGGCAAGCAGGATGTCCGACGCCTTGATGACGGCGACAACCGGTGAACCTTTTTTTAGTCCGAGTGATTTCGCGGAAGCTTTGGTGATGACAGCGACGATTTCTCCGCCGCCCGGAAGGGCGACGGAGACCTCGGCGTTCACCGCTCCGCTGGTGATTTTGGCGACTTTGCCAACCAGTTGGTTGCGGGCACTAATTTTCATGATTTGTTATTGGATGAGTTCGAAGTTTTCCTCGGCGCACTCGCGGTCTTTGTGGTCGAGCAACGCGTCGTTGATCATTTCCATCAAGCGCAGCGCGCCCATGTAGCCGACGCACGGGAAGTAGCGGTGACCCATGCGGTCGAGCACCGGGAAACCGAACCGCACGAACGGAATGTTTTCCACGCGGGAAATATATTTGCTGTAGGTGTTGCCGATGATGAGGTCCACCGGGTTGTTTTTAATCTGCTGGTGCAGCTCGAACAAATCCACGTTCTGCTTGATCATGGCATCGGGCGCGTGATTGGCTAGCATGTCCGTGAGGCGTTGTTCAAAATGCTTGCCGGACGAGCCGGTGAAGACATAGGCCGGCTTCATGTCGAGTTCCACCAGGAATTGCGTGAGCGCGATGACGTGATCCGGATCGCCGACAATCGCCACGCGTTTGCCGTGGAAGTATTGGTGCATGTCGCTCATGGCGTCGAGCAGCCGGCCGCGTTCCTGGCCAATGGTGGCAGGCACATCCACGCCGCCGTGATTGCGAAGCGCATGGATGAAGAGGTCGGTGTTCGTCAGGCCGTAAGGCAATTCCAGCAGCGCAGCAGGAACCTTGCATTTTTCGTCCAACTCAATGGCGGCCGGATGCGAGGCGAAGTGGCCGAGGGCAATCGTGCCTTTGCTGTCGCCGGAAGATTTGATCTCTTCGATGGTCGCGCCGCCGCTGGGGAACATCCGGTATTGGCCGTCCTGCGGCAAATCCAGAACGCCGCTGGTGTCGGGAAACATCACGGTCTTCACGCCCATTTCATTCACGATGCGCTTGATTTCGCGCATTTCGGCGGGGTCAATGTAGCCGGGAATGACGTTCAACTGTTCGGCGGGCGTGCCGCTGGATTCGGCCAAGTATTTCACCATGCCCGTGACCATGCTGGCAAAACCGGTGACGTGCGAGCCGACGAAACTGGGCGTGTTCGCGTGAATGACGTATTTGCCTTCGGGAATGATTTTTTCCTCCTTGGCTTTCTTGATCATCATCGGAATGTCGTCACCGATGACTTCGGACAAACAGGTCGTGTGCACGGCCACAATCTTCGGATTATAGATCGTGAAGATGTTGGACAGCGCCTGCGTCATGTTCGCCAGGCCGCCAAAAACGGACGCGCCTTCGGTGAACGAACTCGTCGTGGCGACGACCGGCTCCTTGAAGTGGCGCGTGAGATGGCTGCGGTGATACGAGCAGCAGCCCTGCGAGCCGTGGCTGTGCGGCATGCAGCCGTTGATGCCGAGCGCGGCATACATCGCACCGATGGGCTGGCAGGTCTTGGCGGGATTGATGCGGAGCGCCTCGCGCGGTTTGATTTCAGCAGTGGTTCCGTTAAGCATAATTTTGTTTGTTTGAAAGGTTGATTCGTTGACTGGTTACATCGGCCCGTCCGCGTCCGCCGCAGCGGCCTTGCGCCAGGCTTTGGTTTCGTTCTTCGCTTCCGTTTTGGTGGTGTGCGTGAGCGGCGTCGCGGATTGCGGGTCTTTTTCCCACGGCGGCGTGATGAACTTCCAGACTTTGGTCGTGAGCATCCGGTCCACTTCGCGATAAAAATTGATCGCTCCGCCGAACGCCGCATACGGGCCGCTGTAGTCGTAGCTGTGCAGCTGCTTGCACGGCACGCCCATTTTTTCGATGACGAACTTGTCCTTGATGCCGGAGCCGATGATGTCCGGCTTGTAGATTTCGATGAGCTTCTCCATCTCGTGATGGCTGATGTCGTCTATGACGAGCGTGGTCTTTTTCATCTCCACCATCATGCCTTCGTAATCCTTGAAGTTAAAACCGCCGGCTTCCAGCGCCGCCATCTGCTCCGGCGTCTTGCGGGGCTTGAAGCGCTCGGGGTCGGCCTCGACATGGAGTTCCTCGATGTTGCGCGAGTCGGCGTCCACTTTGAGGTTGGGCAACACTTTGCGGCCTTCGTAATCGTCGCGGTGGGCAAATTCGTAGCCGGCGGAAACGATTTCCATGCCGATGTCGCGGAACAAATCCTGGTAATGATGCGCCCGTGAACCACCGACAAACAGCGCGGCTTTTTTACCCTGATGCTTGGCCTTGATTTCCTCGCGCACCGGCTTGAGCGCTAGCATTTCCTGCGCGATGACTTCTTCGACGCGGTCAGTGAGCTTTTTGCTGTCGAAGAACTTCGCAATTTTCCGCAGCGTTTTCGCCGTGGCTTCCGCGCCGATGAAGTTCACCTTGATCCACGGAATGCCGAACTTCTTCTCCATCATTTCCGCGATGTAATTGATCGAGCGGTGGCACATCACGCCGTTGAGCTGGACGGTGTGGCACTTTTTCACCTGGTCATAGCTGACGTCGCCGCTCAACGTCGCGGTGACGTGAATGCCGCATTTGCGCAGCAGTGTGTCAATTTCCCAGGCGTCGCCGCCGATGTTGTATTCGCCGAGGATGTTCATGTTGAACTCCGCCACGTCCGCCTGGTCGTCGAGACCAATGATGTTCTTGAACACGCCGTTGTTAGCGATGTGATGGCCGGCGGACTGACTCACGCCCTTGTAGCCTTCGCAGGAAAAACCCATGACGTTGATGCCTAATTCTTCCTTCATCTGCCGCGCCACCGCATGAACGTCGTCGCCGATGAGGCCGACCGGACAGGTGGAAAGAATGGCAATCGCCTTGGGCTTGAAAATGGCGTAGGCCTCGCGAATCGCCTGCGCCAGCTTCTTTTCACCGCCGAAAACAATCTGGTCTTCCTGCATGTCCGTGTTCATGCAGTATTGCAGATAATTTGTCGTGCCCTCCGGCGGGCGCACCAGATTCCGGCGCGTCTGCCAGGCGTAGTAGCCGCAGCCCACCGGCCCGTGCGTGATCTGGAGCAGATCGTAAATCGGCCCCATCACCACGCCGCGACAGCCGGCGTAAGTGCAGCCGCGCTGCGTGATGATGCCCGGCACCGTGCGGGTGTTAGCGCCAATTTCCGGCGGATTGTCGGGGTCGTTGAGGATGATCTGCTTGCCGCGTTTCTTCGCCGTTTTCGCGGGATAGATTTTCAGCATCTCCGCCTTCACCGCTGCGGGATCAAGTTCGGTCAATGTTGCTGTGCTGGTTTCTTCGGACATAAAGTTCCTTTCTATTTTTGTAGGAGACGACGTGAGGAGTCTCCAATTTGGTTGTTAGTTAGAGCCTCGTTGCCTCGGCTCCCACAAAATGTCAGGATCAATTGAACAGACCGTAATCCATCAGCAATTTTTCCAGCTCGGGAATTTGCAGCGGCTTAGGAATCACCAGCATTTTGTTCTGGTCAATCGCCCGCGCCAGCTTGCGGTATTCTTCGGCCTGGGCGCATTCCTTGTTCCATTCGATCACCGTCTTGCGGTTGATTTCGGCGCGCTGCACGTCGTTGTCGCGCGGCACAAAGTGAATCATCTGCGTGCCGAGCTGCTTGGCAAACTGCTCGATCATTTCCTTTTCGTTGTCCACCTTGCGGCTGTTGCAAATAATGCCGCCGAGGCGCACGACGCCGGTTTGGGCGAACTTCAAAATACCCTTGCAAATGTTGTTCGCGGCATACATCGCCATCATTTCGCCGGAACAGACGATGTAAATCTCCTCGGCCTTGCCGTCGCGGATGGGCATCGCGAATCCGCCGCACACGACGTCGCCCAGCACGTCGTAAAAAACGTAGTCAAGATTTTCGCTCGCATCATACGCGCCGAGCTGTTCGAGCATGTTGATGGAAGTGATGATGCCGCGACCCGCGCAGCCGACGCCGGGTTCCGGCCCGCCGGATTCCACGCACTTGGTGTTGCAAAAACCGCCGGCGCGGATGTCGGCCAGCTCCACGTCCTCACCTTCCTCGCGGAGCGTGTCGAGCACGCTGCGCTGGGCGAGACCGCCGAGCAGCAGGCGCGTGGAGTCAGCCTTGGGGTCGCAGCCGACGACCATGACTTTGTGGCCCATCTCGGCCAGACCGGCCACGGTGTTTTGAGTGGTGGTGGATTTGCCGATGCCGCCTTTTCCGTAGATTGCAATTTTTCTCATAATGGTATTTTGATTTTGATTGTTAATCCGGCGGAAACTTCCGACCGGCGCTGGCAGTCCTATCGCAAGCGCGATGCCAACCATTTTTCACCGGCGAGGAAAGCGACGATTGCCCTGTAAAATAAGGCGAATATGAGAAAATGATTTTTTGGCCGGACGACGAAGCAGTTTTTGCCGCCAGAGAAATCCGACATTTGCGTAGGATTGAAAATTGAAAACTACCCGGATGTAGCAAAAATCTCTGGGCCACAGATTCACCCAGATGCACACAGATTTTATCTGTGAAAATCTGGGCGCATCTGTGGCTAAATGAATTTGGAACCGGAATTGCTTTTCAGCCGGCGGCGCAAAAACCGCCAAAATAAATTATGGAAACCGCCGAAACCTTGAAATTGGAAATCAAAAAGCTCAGTTCGCAGGCCATCCAGACCAAGCTGGATTTGCACGATCTCTCCGAGGAGCTGCCCGCCGGCTGGGAGCGCATTTTGGAGGTTGCCGAGAAAACATTTGTGACCTACCAAAAACTTGCTGAAGTGCGCAAGAAAATGGCGGTGCTGGGCGGTTAGTGCCAGAGGCGCATCTACGGTGCTGGCCGGTCAATCGGGTTTATTTTTTACGTTCGCCGCCGCGCGAAAAATCCGCAGCAGGCCGTAATCGTATTTTTCACCGAGTAATTCCCGCGCGCCAACGAGATTGCCCCAGCCGGTGCGCTTGAAGGCCGCGGCGATTTCCGCTTGCGCTTCGGCGTTGAGGAGTTGTGCCAAATCAATTTTCTCGCCGGCTTCAATGGCCGTGGCCAGATGGCCGTAAATCGTGCCCGCCACGAGTCCGCGGCTGGCGGCGATTTGTTCCACGGATTCGCCAGCGCGAAAATGGCGGAGCGTTTCGCGCGCGGAATCGCCGACTTGGGAACGTTGCGGCAGCGGCACGACGAACGAATCATCGGCAAAAATCTGGCGCGGGTTGGTCGCCAGGTGCAGCGCGATTTCGTTGAGAAAAACTTCGCCATATTCGCGCAGCTTCTTTTCGCCGACGCCGCTGATGCGGGCGAAGTCGCGCTCGCTTTCGGGATAATTCCGCGCCATCTGCCGCAGGGCCACGTCGGAAAAAACGATGTAGGCCGGCACGTCGCGCTCGTCCGCGAGCCGTTTGCGCAATTCGCGCAGACGCTCAAACAAGGTTTCGTCGCACGAAATCTCGCCGACGTGGTGGACTTTGGTTTCCGGCGCGGCGACGGGCTTGGTCAGCGTGACCTGGGTGCGTGATTTGAGAATCGCCGCGCCAGTATTGGTCAATTCCAGCGTGCTGAATTTTTCCGTGGTCTGTCGCAGAAAGCCGAGCCGCACCAGCTCGCGTCCGATGGCCGCCCATTCGGGGCGGCTGTGTTCCTTGCCGATACCAAAAGTGGAAAGCTCCGTGTGCTCCCATTTGCGAATCTTTTCCGTGTCCGCACCGGTCAGAACTTCAACAACGTGATTCAGCCCGACGCCAAAACCGTTCTTCTCGCGAATACGAAAAACGCACGACAAAAACTTTTGTGCGGCGAGCGTGCCGTCAAACGTCGCGCGCGGCGAAAGGCAGTTGTCGCACGCGCCGCAGTCATCGGCGGAAAATTCCTCGCCGAAATACGCGAGCAGTTCACTGCGCCGACAACTCGCGCATTCGGCGTAGTGAACCATCTGCTGCAACTGCTCGCGCGCGATCTGCTGTTCTTGGGGATTTGGCTTTTCGTCAATGAACATCGTCTGTTTCACCGCGTCGCCAGCGCTGAAAAGCAAAACACATTCACCCGGCAATCCGTCGCGACCGGCGCGGCCAGTTTCCTGATAATAGCCTTCGATATTTTTCGGCAAATCGTAGTGGACAACGAAGCGGACGTTCGGCTTGTTGATGCCCATGCCAAACGCGATGGTCGCGCAGACGACGCGCACGTCGTCGCGCAAAAATAATTCCTGATGCTCGCTGCGTTCCTTCGGCGTGAGGCCGGCGTGATAGGGTTTGGCCTTGATGCCGTTTTCGTTCAGCCGTTCGGCTACGCTTTCCGCGCCTTTGCGCGACAGGCAATACACGATGCCACTTTCCTTCGGTCGCGCGCGCAGGAATTCAAACAACTGGTCAAACGGCTTGTTCTTGGCGATAACGCGGTAGGTCAGGTTTGGCCGGTTGAAGCTGGCGACGTAACATTTCGGCTCGCGCAATTTCAGATGCGAAACAATGTCCTCGCGCACGCGACCGGTGGCGGTGGCGGTGAGCGCCATGAACGGAACTTTCGGAAACAGATTTCGCAGTTCGGAAATCTGGCGGTATTCGGGACGGAAATCGTGGCCCCATTCGCTGATGCAATGCGCTTCGTCCACGGCGATGAGCCGGACGTTCCAGCGCTGCAAATCTTCGAGAAAACCGGACAACATCAATCGCTCCGGTGCGACATAGAGCAATTTGAATTCGCCGTTGTGCAGGCCGCGCAGACGGTTCCGCGATTCCCCGGCGGCGAGCGAAGAATTCAAAAACGTCGCGGCCACGCCGGCGGCTTGCAGCGCGTCCACCTGGTCTTTCATCAATGCTATCAAGGGTGAAACGACAACGGTGAGTCCGTCACGCACAAGCGCGGGAAGCTGGAAGCAAAGCGATTTGCCGCCACCGGTGGGCAGCAGCGCGAAAACATCCTTGCCGGCCAGCGAATCGCGGATGATTTCCTCTTGCAACGGCCGGAACGACGTGAAGCCGAAGTATTGCTTCAGCAGCGGGAGCAAATTGGGCGGGTTAGATTTCAACGCAACCAAATTAGGATAGTCGTCGCGTTTGTCTCAAACATATTTTTCAAGAGGGACAGGCGTGCCGGGAAAAGCCAGCGGCGGATTTCCTGCCGCTGAGGAAATGGAAACTCTCAACCAAAGTGCAATCGCTATCAATCCGGAGAATTTCATGTCCGGATGGATGGCATGAATCACCCTATGGTTATAGAGTTTTGCGAGCAAGCTCATTTCGGCGTAAAGATGTTCTGTAACACTGTCGCCAGTTGATTTTCGGTGAACGGCTTGTTCAGATGCGTGATTGATCCCAGCGTCTTGAATTCCTGGGCGGCGGCGTCTTCCAGCAGGCCGCTGGCCACCACCACGGGAATGTCCGGCAACATTCGGCGGAGCACACGGATGAAGCTGATGCCGTCCATGTGCGGCATATGCAGGTCGGTGATGATGGCGCGCAGGTCGGCGCGATATTTCGCCGCCAGCAACAGGCCGTCCGCGCCATCGTTGGCGGTCACCACCTTAAAGTTCAGCCGCCGCAACACCGCGCTGGCCACGTTGCGCACGCCCGGTTCGTCATCCACGATCAGGATGGTTTCCCCCTGTCCGCGAAAAACCGTTCCGGTTTTGGGGGCCGAGGCCGGACTGTTTTCGGTTCCTTCGACGGGCAGATAGACGGTGAAGATGGAGCCTTTTCCGGGATGGGAATAAACCTGCATGAAGCCGCCATGCCCTTTCACAATGCCGATGACGGTGGACAGCCCCAAGCCGGTGCCTTTGTCCGGGCCTTTGGTGGTGAAGAACGGGTCGAAAATCCGGTCCAAAATTTCCGGCGGAATGCCGGTGCCGGTGTCGCGCACGCGCAACACCACATAATTTCCGGGCTTGGCGTCAGGAATGGTGCTGGCGTAGGCGGCATCCACCGCCAGCCGTTGCGCCTCCAGCGTGAGTGTGCCGCCGTGCGGCAGGGCGTCGCGGGCATTCACGCACAGGTTCAGCAACACCTGATGCAACTGCGTGGCGTCGCCCAGGACGGTTGGCAGTTCCTTGTCACAAGTGACCACCTGCTCGATGTTTTTGGGGAAAGTGCCGCGCATGATGCCTTGCATCTCCTTGACCAGATGGGTGAGCTGGATGGAAATGCGCTCGCCTTCCGCGCCCTTGGCAAACGTCAACAATTGCCGGACCATTTCCGCCGCGCGGTTGGCGCTGATTTCAAACAGATCCACGATTTTCGATTCACCAGGATATTGTTGCCGCAAAAGTTCCACGCCCATCAGGATGGGCGCGAGCGAATTGTTGAGGTCATGCGCCACCCCGCCGGCCAGTGTGCCGATGGCCTCAAGCCGCTGGGAGCGGCGGGCGAGGCGGTCGCTTTTCAACTGCTCGGTGATGTCGCGCCAGATGCAGTGATAAACGGGATGCCCCTGGATGTCCACGATCTGCGCCGTCACATGAATGTTGCGGAGGTCGCCGGAACGTGTGCGGTAGCGGCTGCCAAATTCGCTCCGGCCTTCGCGCATGACTTTGGCGATGCGCGACCGGATATCCTCCGGTTTTTCCGAGGCGTCAATGTCGGCAAAGCACATCCCGGCAAATTCCGCGCGGGAATAACCGAGCTGCTGATGTGCCGCCGCATTGAATTCCAAGGGCCGCGCGGTGTCCGGGTCAATGATCACGATGCCGTCGGGCGACTGCTCGAACAATGTGCGATAGCGCGTTTCCGCCTCGCGCAGTTTGTCTTCCGTCTGCTGGCGTTCGGCGATGTCCTGCTCCAGTTCGCGGTGGACTTTTTCCAGTTGCTCCATCTTGGCTTCCAGCTTGCGGACGAGCACCTGGTTGTATTGCTTGAGATAACTGGCTTCCTGCTCGTCCGGCAATTCCACCGGGAGACGCATCGGCGCGGTTGTCGCCGGCGTGATCGGGGCCGACTTTTTCTCCATCACTTCCCGGATAATCGCCATGAGCGCATCCGGCTCCTCCGGCTTGATGAGGAAACGTTCGGCCCCGAGGCTCGCCGCCAATTCCCGGTCGCGCTCGTCGGTGTAGGTGGCGGTGTAAAAAATAAATGGAATCTGCCGCAGCCGTTCGTCCCGCTTCCATTCCCGGCACAGGGTGAACCCGTCCATCACGGG
>Ga0208507_1000247_pt1 | contig 37900 bp, 54 predicted proteins | sample CryBogCBH12Aug01_FD_184626 | JGI IMG/M metagenome (GOLD analysis project Ga0208507, IMG submission 184626) | Freshwater microbial communities from Crystal Bog, Wisconsin, USA - CBH12Aug09.1 (SPAdes) (version 2) | ecosystem: Environmental > Aquatic > Freshwater > Lake | place: Crystal Bog...
CCAAGACGGCAAGGGCGGTGCTAATTTTCAGCTTTTATATGTAACTACAAGCTCTACGACTAATGCTGGTCGTATTGTAGATATGTCCGTGCTGACTAGAAACAGCACAGTAATGAGTTGCGTAGGAGTAATTGCTAGAGCTTTATCGCAATGTTCAATCTATATTGCTTATGAAACAGATGATGGCACTTTTGTGGATGCCCTTCAATCCGATAAGGCTGGTTCTAGAGATAAAATTAAAGCAAAGCAAGTTAAGAATCTTTTAAAAGAGCCTAATAACTTTCAAAGCCAATATGAGTTCTGGTATCAATGGACTATGTGGCAGTTGCTATCTGGCGAAACATTTACTTTGCTTTTCCGTAAAGACCAAGAAGATGCTTCACAAACACCTATAGAGCTATATAACTTGGACTCTACGCTGATTACTACGCAAATGAATCCAGCTAGATACCCTACTTATCGCCTTTCTACCCCTTCTTATGGATTTAATCGTGATGAACCTCTTGCATCGCACCAAGTTATTCATATTTCTGAAGCGGCATGGCAAGGAAGTGCTGGTTTTAATAAAGGAATTTTGGCGACTGAATTGGTTGCCCTAGATCAAGATATTGATTTATATGCTAACTATGTAATGCAGAATGGTGCAAAACCTAGCGGTATGTTTATTACAGATCAAGTTATCCCTGATGTGAAATATAAAGAAATTGCGGCACGACTAAAAGAGGCTTGGGCAAGTATGACTGGCTCTAAACCTACTGATCTAAGCAAGCCTGGTCAAAGTATTATGCTGGATAATGGAATGAAATATGAAGCGGTTAAAATGCTTTCGCTTCAAGATGCTGATGCCGCTAAATTAAAAGAACAGACTATTACAAGGATTTGTGCATTATTTGGTGTACCACCACAGATGCTAGGCTTGGCGGCTGGTAAATTTAATAATACTCAAACCTTGCTAGATGAGTTTTATAAGACTACGATGTATCCAATGATTATTAGTATTGAACAGAAATTTAAACAGTCTTTATTAAAAGGTTATCCTAATCTTTCTATTCGATTTGATACTAAAGATTTCTTAAAAGGTGCGGCATTAGATCAGATGAACTTTGTTAATGCTGGAGTTGCTGGTGGTATTATGACTCCTAACGAAGCTAGACAATATATGAATATGCCTAAATTGGATGGTGCTGATGAGTTATTAGCGGTTAATGCAAAAGCAATTTCTTCTGATAATGTTGCAATCGGAACAAAAAATGCTAAAGTTCAAGCATTGCCGGGAAGTTCACCGCAAGATACTGGTGGCGGTGGTGGGAATCAAACAAATAAAATGAATATAGGTAAAACATGAAAACAGTTAATAAAATAATTGGTCTTTTTGGTTATCAGATTCATAAAAGTAATGTTAAACTACCAAAAAAACCTGTGCCGTCCCCAAAAATACAAGATAATAATCAGGCTATCAACAATGGGGCTATAAATGAATCAAAACCTAAATCTAATCTGCGAAGCAAAGCTAAAACTCAGCAAATCCTCTCAGGAAGATCCAAGCGGTCAACTTGAAGCTAGAGTAACTACTTGGGGTGCAAGAGAAGGTGCCGATGGTAGAAAGTTTAATTATCAGCCTGAAGGTTTTTCAGATTGGGCTAATGAGTTTGCACAAAGCGGCAAACCTTTGCCTATGTTCTTAAATCATAACGATATGGGTATGCCTGTAGGTCAATGGAATGAATTTTCTTTTGATAAAGAAGGAATGGTTGCCAAAGGCGAACTTTTTATGAATACCACTACTGGCTCTGATCTTTATGAAGTATTAAAATCATCCCCCAATTTATTTGGCGGTGTTTCAGTAGGTGCTTATGCAGATGAAGCACAATTTGTTGATGCAAATGGAGATCCTACAGATGATGATGATGAAGAATCTTTTTTCCAAATCACTAAAGGTGGTTTGCGTGAAGTTTCAGTTGTTATGTACCCAAATAATCCAAATGCTGAAATCCATAAATTAGAGTGTTTTGATGCTGAAGGGCATCTTAACCCTAGATTAGTTGAGGAAGCCTTGCGTGAGGCAGGACTTTCCAAGAAGGGTGCGACCACCGCATCTTCCGTCTTTAAAAAAATTCTAGAGTTGCGTGATGCTACCAAGAAGATTATTAAAGAAACCCCACAACCAAGTGAATTGGAAGCGGTGGTAAATGAAGCTGACGAAATCCTTAAGGCTTTAGAGCTAAGAGAGATTAAGAAAGCATTATCTAAACGCATCAAATAAAGGAATTATTATGATTGAGCAAATCACGGAAAAGCTAGATGCTATTGAAGTATCTAACGAAGCTAAAATCCAAGCAGTAAAAGAGGAAGCAGTTGCCGCAGTTGAAGCCGCTAAAGCGGAATTTTCTGAAAAGGTTATTGCTTTAGAAACCAAAATTTCACAAGTGCAAGCTCCTGAAATCATGCGATCTCCAGCTAAATCAGTAAAGCAAGATGTTAATCGTCTAGTTACTGAGCAGTTGAAGAAGATGGTTAAAAAAGGTCGTCTTGAAAAAGAATTCGTCATGTTTGAAGATGAATCACAATATCAAGCCTACTTAAAAGAAGATGGCTCACAAATTGGTAATCCAGCTGGTTATGGTGGCGGTTACAATGTCGGTGGTCGTACAGCCTACGATCCTGTATTCCACAAAATGCGTTTGATGAATCCACTCCGTGGAGTTTCACGCAATGTAACTACTGATGGTTCTGTTTACCAATTCCGTGCCAAAACAGGAAACGCTGGTGCTCAATGGGGTTATGCAATCCAAAACAACGGTGCACCTACTACTGAAAACACAAATATTTGGCAATTAGTTTTGCAAGATATTAATGTCCAGTTCCCAATCCGTACAGCCGCACTTGATGATATCGATGGCTTAGAGTCCAATGTTGTGGATGATATGCTTTTGGAATTTAGTCAGCAAGAAGGTATTGCCATGATTCAAAATAACGACCAATCATCTCCAACAGGTAATGCTACTGGTGGTTCAAATGGTATTCGTGGTTTAAATCAATACGCTAATGGTAAATCTGGCTATGCTGGTGGCTCTACTTCTACTGCCGCTTTTGGCTCTAGTGGAACAGCATCTACCGATGGTTTAGCTACTATTGCTACTTATGACCAGCTTACAACCAATGCAAATACAGTTAATGCTAATAACACCACATTTGATGATGTAATTACATTCTTGCATAGCTTGCCACAAGAATACTGGACTCCAGATGCTAAGATTATCGTTAATCCATTCATGCTTGCACAGATTCGTGGCTTAAAAGATTCTAATGGCACTCCAATTTTTGATCGTATGACTCCATTGATTACTGATGGTATTGTTGGTCAAATTGCTGGATTTGATGTTGTTGTTAATAAGTATCTTGATACTCCTTATCAATCAACAACTGGCGATGCTGGAACAACTAGCTTGTATCCTATGTATTTCGGTCAATGGTCACGCTTCCACACAATCGTGGATCGTTTGAACATGGTGCTTCGTCGCTATGACCAAACCTTGCCCGGCTTTATTACTTTCTTCGGTGAGAAGCGTTTGGCTACTTCTGTTGTAGATCCATTCTCTGCAATCCGTTATCGTTCTACTGGTACAGCAACCTAATAAGATGGGGGAGGAAACTCCCCCTCTTTTAATTTTTAATTTGGAAATAAAATGGCTAATCTTATTCTTGAAGCAGTTAAAACCGCACTTTCACAAGGTGAGGCTACAGTAAACTTAAATGAGGCATCACAACTTACTGGCTCTGGTTCTGGAGTTGGTGGTCGTGTAATTTATGATGATGCGTTTGCCGCACTTCGTCAAAACAACCCTATTCGTAATGCTGGAGCAAGAGTTATTCAAACTATTGGTTCAGATGAGGCTTTTGTAGCCAAAACAGGAAATGTCACCAATGTTTTACAAGGTGGCACTTTCAATCCGTGGGGATACCCTATCAATAACAATAATGTTAATGGTAGCACTGGTATTGCTACTACTTATTGGCAGTTGCCAGTCCGTGATTTAAATGCTGTAGTTCCTGTAAGAACTGCGGTAATGGGCGATATTAATAATATTAATGAAGCTATTGTTGGCGATATTATGTTGGAATTTGCTCAACAAGAAGCACTTTCTATGATGTATAACAACGACCAAGCTGGTTCTACAACTTATAACTACGGTGCTACGCAAGGTTTGCGTGGTTTGAATAGCTATCCTAGTTCTACATCTGCCGCCGCTTTTGGCTCAAATGGTTCAGCAATTACTAATGGTCGTCATACAGTTTTAGGTGTTACTCAAGCTAGTGCTGGAGCTATTGTATATAACGACTTAGCCAACCTTTATGCCGCTTTACCATCACAGTATTTAGCAGATATGACTTGTGCATGGATGATGCACCCTACGACAATTAAAACTATTCGTGAATTGGTTACTACTACTTCAGGAGTTCCTTATTTCTTAGAGGTAGGTGATGATGATGGCGGTGCAGTTATTTATATTTTTGGTAAACCAGTCATTGTTAATCCATATATGCAATTAGCTGGTGCTGGTAATTATCCAGTTTACTTTGCCGCATGGAGTCAATTTGTAACTATTGCTGATAATGAGCTAATGAGTATTAAAGCATTTGAACAAACAAATCCTGGCTTCATTACACTTTTCTGTGAAAAGCGTGTAGTTAGCACAATTCGTGATGTATTTGCTGGTGTTCGTTTGACTCACAGTTAAGGTAGTTTATGCCATTAGATAGCCTAACAAATGGTCCTTATTTAGGGACTACTAGAAATCCGTTTAGCTACGAAAAGATTGAGCAAGTCAGCCGTGATTTACAGACTGAATGGCTCACTCTTGATGAGATTACCCAACAGCTAAATTTATTTCAAGATGAAAGCCAAGATACTTATCTTCAAAGCCTTGAATTAGCGACTAGGTTTGCTATAGAGGACTATCTTGGTATGTCGATATTTCCTATCACTTGGAAGGTTTACTACGGAGCTACAAATGGCATGACAGGTACTCAATCTGCCTTTGATTTGCCAGAAGTTAGCCAAGCTAATCAAAATACTGCTGGAGTTATTATTAATTCCGTGTCTTACTATACTGGCGGTAATCCACCAGTTCTTACAGTATTAGATAAAAGTCTTTATTTTTATGACCCTACTGGTAATAAAGTATTAGTAAGTAGTATTCCTAATGATATTAGCGAATGGATGACTAATCCTGTAATTGTTACTTATACAACTAATGCAAGTCCTATAGCTCAGTATCCTGTTATTAAACAAGCGGCTTTATTACTTTTAACCCACTTATATAACAATCGTAGTAATAGTTTTCAAGGTACTTTAAACAATATTCCTTTTGGAGTTGATCAACTTCTTAGAGCTTATAAGCCTTTGGTGATGTAATGACAATCGCACGGTATGAGAACTTTACAATTAATAATTTAACCTTTGGAACAGACTCCTTTGGTGATTACACCACGACTATTACTAAATGGTTTGATACCAGAGGTCGTGTAAAAGATGTTCGTAATGGTGTACAAATTACCAAAGATGAGCGTGTTTATACTGATTTAACTACCTTCACGGTTAATTACACTCCTAATACTAGAAGAATTGTGGATTATCAAAATCTTTATAGTATTACTTGGAGAGGTAATGATTGGAGAATTACTGACTGTTTAGAAACCAATGATCGTATGAATGTTATCTTTATGTGTTACAGAAATGATCCTACAACACCAGTATGACAACACAAAACAATCCAGCTATATATGCACAAGCTACACAATACCAACTGCAAAGTATTGTGGGTGGTTCAATACCAGTTTATGAAGATTTCAATAGAAATTGGGCTAATGAGCCTATGTTTTTAACTTGGATACTAAGAAACATTCATCAGCCTGTTTATACTGGTTCAAATAAATCGGTAAAAGGCATTGATAGACCAGTTATTCAGATTAATGTTTTTACGGCTAAATCAAGCGATGCTTGGAATATAACCAACACTATATTACAATCTCTTCATGGTTACAGTGGATTGTATGGTGGACCTACTTATGGCTTCCAAATATCAAAAGCCGATGTAGATGTGCTTTACAAGACTTATGATAATACGGTAGGATTGCAACATGTAATTATGGATTGCACCTTAGACATTCCAGCTTAATAAGATAGAATTAACTTAACTTCAATTAAAGGAATTAAAAAATGGCTCTCCCTAATCAAGTCCTTCCTGGCTTTTCGGCATCGTTATGGTGTCAAACTGGATCTTCGCCAACTGCTTTAACACTTGCACAGCTTTCTACATGGACTGCTGAAGTGGCTGATATTGTTGGCACAGTAGCTAATGGTACTGGAACTTCTGGTGAACAGTTAAATGTAGAAGCAATCCCTAAGTTTGGTCAAGATGATGCTTCTGCTTCTTTCATGGTTGCTGGTAGCCGTCAATCAGATCAAATCCCTACACAAAGCAAACCTACTTCAATGACTATTGTAGCTCCGTGGAACCCTAGCGATGCTGGTTTATTGTTAATGCGTGCCGATGCGTATAGCGGAATTATTGATCGCACTTATGTTGTAGCGGCTGTAAGTGGAGAAAATACAGTGGCTTATGCTTTTACTGGTCGTGTATCAGAATTTACGATTGATGCGGCTCCAGGAAAAGAAGCTACTTGCACATTCTCTATTCACCCTAGAGGAAATCAATACGGTTGGTCAAATAATACTTAATAAGATGACGACAATACAAAATAACACAGACTTACTAAGCTACCTATTAAGCCAAGCTGGTTCTGGTAATAAGAACTGGTTTGGCTTTCCACAACAAAGGCTTGCTGGTATTCATACTGTATATGAAATTGCAAAAAATCATGCAGATACTATGTCACCAGAAGAAATTGTTGAATATGTCAATAAATTAAATAATGCTATCTATCATAAAATGATTAAGGTAGAAAATGGCACAGTCTAGCGTTAGCTTTAAAGTACAAGGCTTTCAAGAATTTGAAGATTTAATGCTACAAATTCGTGATGATTTTAGTGCTAAAGATGCTAATGCAATCTTAAAAAATGCAGTAAAAGATGCTATGGTGCCAGTTTTAATGATGGCTAAAGCTCTTGCTCCAAAACATACTGGAGCCTTATCCGAATCTTTAAGAATAGAAGTTAGACGGCCTAATAATAGAGATCATAGGTCAAGATATGTCCTTGAAACAGATACTATGATAGGAACAGTCACTACTGCTCCGGGAAATGTTCTTGCTAGATATAAATTTGTAAACTTACAACACAATGTAGTATTACACAAAGGCAAGAAAGAATGGGTAATAAAGCAAGTTGGTATCAAATCAGATGCTAGGGCTAATGTACAAGAGTTTGGGGTAGAATTTGGAAATCATGCTATGGCGGCACAACCTTACATGCGACCAGCTTTAGAATCGCAAGGGGCTACAGCCGCAAGTATGCTAGGTCAAACATTAGGCAGTCGATTAGAACAATACAAGGCAAAACAATCTAGGGGTTAATAATGAGTAATTTTGCAACCGCATTAGGTAAGTCATTTAATAAAGATACTATCCGCATTCGTTCTTTTGAATTGGGTGGTCATACTTTTAAAGTAAAAATTCCACTTACATCTGATTTTGATGCAATACAAGAAAAAATGAAGATTGTAGATTTAGCAAAAGTTGAGCAGTATTATCAAGAAATTGCAAAACCTTTTCTTGATAGCAAAGAAGAATTTTTAAAGCAAGGTGATGTAGAGTTTTTAGATAATGATATTGTCCTTAGAGGAACTTCATTACAAGAAACTGCTAAAAATAAAATTATTACCGAAAATCGTATTTTAGAATTATTTAAGTTTATTGTGCCTGAAGAAGAATCGTTTGATATGACAAGTATTACATACGATATGATTGAGGAGCTTTTTCCTTTTTCTATTCAGCTACAAATTCTTGAATCTATTAATGAAGTTATATCTCCTTCTTACAAAGCAACTAAGGGAAAGTAACTAGGTCAGTCCCAAGACAAGTTAGAGCTTATTTGACGGCTCATGGTACTGACCCAGATTTAATAGATCAAGAAGTTTTCCACGATATATGTGTGTTATATAACGATGGAATGATTGGTAATACAGGGATTTTAGAAACTCTGGGCAATTTAACTGCTGGAGTTTATAATTATATGCGTAGCACTAAAGGCAAAGCCTATACATTACAAGACATTATTCCGAATGCTTATGATTATATGTACCCACCTAAGTCGGAACAAGAAAAGAAAGAAATAGCAAGCCAACAATTATTAACTTATATTTTAATGAGTCCTAATGCACCTAAGACATTAACGGAGAAACAGAATGGCTAATGTAGCAAGACTAGGTGTAGTAATGGGATTAGATACGGCAGAGTTCAACGCTGGACTAGAAGCCGTTAGTAAAAAACTAGAGAATTTTAAAGATACTATATTAGAACTTGCTGGTATTGCTTCTTTTGGGGAAATGACCAAAAAAGCCCTTGAATTTGCAGATTCAATAGTTAAAACTGCAAAAGCTAATGATGTAACTACTGCTTCCATTTTAGAAATGTCCAGAGCATTAGAAGAAAATGGCGGTGAAGCAGACTCTACAAGTAGAGTTTATTCTGGCTTTACACAAAAACTTGAAACTGCCGCTATTGGTAGTGCTAAAGCTCAAGAATCTTTTGCTAGGTTAGGAGTATCTCTTAAAGATATTGCTACACTTTCACCGCAAGAATTATTTGAAAAAACTATTACTGGTTTAGCAAAAATAGAAAATGCCGCCGCTAGAAATGGTTTGGCATTTCAAGTATTAGGTAAAAGTTTTAGAGGGATAGATATTGTTGGTTTTGCACATGATCTTGAAGAAGCTAAAGGAACAATGGATCGATATGCGGCTTCAATAGAAGAAGCTCATAAATTAAGTATTAATTTAGGCAAAGACTCTAAAGATATTAGTCTAGTATTTACTGAAGCTGTAATGCCTTCTTTAAATGTATTTTATGAAGGATTACATAAGTTAATGGATCCATTAAAAAGTATTATTCAACTTTTTGGTGTATTAATGGATGTAGTGGCGGCAGTATTTGCATTTATTGAACAAACTTTAATTCAATTTACAAATATTTTATTAATTACTGGAAGCATTATTTCTGATGTTCTTTCTGGAAATATAACTAAAGCAAAAAAAGATTGGCATGATGGCTTAGATACAATGGCTTCCGATTACAAGGCATTTAGTGATCGGTTACAAAAATTAGCTAATCCCCTTACAAAACCAGCAGTTCCAGAAAATGTTGGCGGTCAAGAAGTTATACAATCTAATGCAAAAAAAATAGATGCCGCTAAAGGCTTAACTAAAGAATATCAAAGACAAGCCGATCTTCAATATGAAATTATTGAAGCACAAAGAAAGTTATTAGACTTAACTAAAGATCAAGCTATAGTTCAATCCGCAGTTAATAAAGTTATACAAGAAAATCAAAAATTTGTTGATGCTATTGATAAACAAATTGCTGGTGCTGGACAAGGTTCTGCGGCAGAAGCATTAAAGAGAACTTTAGAGCAACAAAAAACAGCAATTTTGGCTTTAAGAGATGCTGAGGTTGATAGGACTAAAAAAGGTATTCAAGATACTATTGATTATCAAAGAACATTTACTTTTGGTTGGACTAAGGCTTGGAATCAATATAAAGAAGATGCTGGAAATAATGCAAAAGTAACTGGAGATATTTTTAATTCGGTTATGAGTTCAATGAACTCTGCTTTAGATACTTTTGTTACTACTGGAAAAATGAATTTTAGTAGTTTTGCACAAAGTGTTATTCAAGATATAGAAAAAATTATTCTTAAAGCGATGGTAGCTAAAGCTATGACTGCCGCTTTTGGCGGTACAGCATTTGGTGGTTTGTTGGGCTTTGCTGATGGCGGATCACCTCCAGTAGGAGTGCCTTCAATAGTTGGTGAGAATGGTCCTGAGTTATTTGTGCCAAGTCGTTCTGGAACTATTATTCCTAATAATCAATTAACTTCAGCTTTAAGTGCTAATAGCGGTGGTGGGATTACTTATAATGGTCCATATATTGGTCAAATGTCCGCTATTGATACACAGTCAGCCGTTCAATTTTTAGCTAGAAATAAAACGGCAGTATGGTCAGCTAATCAATCTGCACAAAGAGGACTGCCTACAAGCAGATAATGTATGCCTAATTTAACTACTATCCTAGCGGTCAGCGAACAAGTAACGATTAATGATCAACGCTTTGTAGGTCAAGTTGTTTCAAGGAATCAGCGTATCTCTACAAGTGAGATTTTGACAGTTATTCCTTTTCAGTTTGAATTTAAGCCTAATGATTATTTGCTTTATTCTCAAAATAGAGATTTGCTTGCTAATCTTAGATACTATGATAAATCTTTAACTCAGTATCTTAATTTTGGTTCTACTGGTTGGGCTAACTATATTTCTTATAGAGGTCAAATGACTTCTACTGAAATATCAAATTGTGTATTTTCTACCGCATCTGCGGCACAGAATTTAATTCTTACTAGCGTTCCTACTGCCAATCCTACTTATTTTGCGGTTCGTGCTGGTGATTTTATACAGGCTGGACAATACACTTATATTTCACAGCAAGATGTTTTATGCGGAGCTACTGGCACTATTACTATTCCAGTTCATAGGAATTTAATTAATGGTCCACTAAGTTCTGGAATTCATGCCGTTATAGGGCAATACGGAACAACACAATCTATGGGCGGTAATACTTATATTGGTTGCACTTTTCCAGTTATATTACAAATGTATCCTAACTATACTTTGATGCCAATTACTAACGATTCATTTATTAAATGGACTGGCACTTTTAAAGCCTTTGAATCAGTATTATGAGCACCAATATTGTCCCAATTCAAAATACTAATAATATTCGATATGCGGATTTTATTCGTGTAGTAACTCCTACACAGACTTATAGATTTTCTACTACTTCATCTGCGTTAACTATTCCAGCAGTCGATAGTCAGCCGTTTAATGGGCTTGGTCAGCTTGTAGGGATAGGAGCAATTCAAAGAGATATTAAATCAACTGCTAATCAAACTGCATTTACAGTAGTTGGTATTGATACTGCTATGTTAGGTTGGGTATTAAGTCAGGAAATTAAAGGTTCAGAAATTACTATGTGGAAGGGGTTTTTTACTCCTGAAGGAACTTTAATTACTACTGGTGGTACTGGTGGCTTATATCAATATTTTTATGGATTTGTTAATACATTCCAGATCAGCGAACAATGGCTTGAAGAACAGCGAATGATGGTTGGCACTATCTCTATTAGTGCGGCTAATATACAAATGATTCTTCAGAATAGAGTTGCTGGAAGATTTACAAATGATGCAAGTTGGCAGTTTTATAACGCTGGCGATACATCTATGAATAGAGTGAATACTATTTCAACAGTTTATTACGCATTTGGTAAAAATGGTTAGACAAGCAAACAAATACGATAAGACAGAAATAATAGAAATGATGAAGCTGTTTCGTGATGAAGCAGATTTGCCAGAGTATATAGATTCTAATAATGAAGCATATTGGAATAGATTATTAGATACTATTTTTGCTGGAATGGGAGTAATTTTTATTGAAGAAAATAAAGGTTTATTAATGGCTATTATTCATCCTACAGTTTGGGATGATAAGATTTTTACAATGCAAGAATTAGCTTGGTATGTAAAACCAGAATTTAGAGGTGGCTCTACTGGTTATAGGCTTTTACTTTCTTATATAGAATATGGCAAGCAGTTAAAGCAACTTGGAAGAATTAAGTTTTTTGGTGTAAGTAAAATGGATACAAGCCCTGAATTAAAGTATGAAAAATTTGGGTTTAGGAAAAAAGATGAGAATTGGATACAGTAAATGCCAGCAGTTATAGCCGCTTACTTAGTAATGGAGTTAATGGTCGACTACGCAATCGCTGAAACGATTGCGATGATGACTGTTATGGCTTTGACTTTAACTGCATCGGCAGTTATTTCTAAAATGCTTGGACCACAAGCTCCCTCTACTGGTGGTGGCACTCCTTTAAATACTGGCACTAATGTTCAAGTATCCCCATCTAATAGTAATAAACTTCCTATACTATATGGTGATGCTTATATTGGCGGTACTATTACTGATTTAAGTATTACTTCAGATAATCAAAATCTTTATTATGTGCTTTCTCTTTGCGAAGTAACTGGTAACGGAACTGATCCTATTCAATTTGGTGATATTTATTTTGGCGGTAAAAAATGTTTATTTGCTGGATTAAGTTATACAGACACAGGAATTCATGTAACTAATATTGCTGGTTCAGTAATTACTTATACAGGAACTTTAACTTCTACTATTACTACTGGAACAGTTTTAACTTTTAGTAATTCAGGGTTTCCTTTAAGCTATGTAGTAAGTGCAATAAATACTGGTGCTAAAACTATTACTTTTGGAGTAACTTTAAATCCTTCTTTTGTTGCCGTAGGAAATGAAATTTATATTGTTGATAGTGGCTCAACTGGAAGCGTATCCGTTACTGGTTTACAAGATACTTCTACAGGATTAGTAGATACTAAAGTTGATGGACATTTAAGTATTTATCTTTATAACAATGGTTCTAATAGCCCTGTAAACTCTGATCAATCTGCTATTGGTGTAATGAGTTCAAGCGGTTTAGTTTATACATGGGATGCCAATAAACTAATGACCAATACGGCTTTTGCTATTGTGGTTCTTAACTATAATTCAAGTGCAAGTATTACATCTATTCAGCAAACACAATTTCAAGTAATTAATTCCAGAACTAATACTGGCGATGTTATTTATGACTATCTTACAAATACAATTTATGGTGCGGCAATTCCAGTAGATCAAATTGATACTGCCAGTCTAAATGTTTTAACTGCTTATTCAAATGAACTTATTACATTTAATAATTATCATGGTGATCCTGAAACTCAGCCTAGATTCAAATTTAATGGAGTAGTAAATCCAGCAAATGATTGTTTAACAAATCTCAACGATATGATGAATTGTTGTGATTGTTTGCTTAAATATAATGAAATTTATGGTAAGTGGAGTGTGATTGTTTTATCTACGGCTTATACAGTAGCTATGGATATTAATGATAGTAATATGGTTTCAGCTATCACAATTAATACAATGGATATTTCTAATACTTACAATATTGCACAATGTGAGTTTCCAGATATTACCTTAAATAGTTCATTTAATACCAGTACAGTTGATTTATCTATTGTTGATCCATCTATTCTTTATCCTAATGAACCAATTAATAGTCAAACAATTAAACTTCCTTTAATTAATAATGATGTAACTGCACAACTTATAGCTGTTAGAAATTTAAAAGCGGCACGATTAGATTTACAAGTTCAATGCACAGTTAATTACATTGGTTTGGAATTAGAGGCTGGCGATATAGTAACTATTACAAACCTTAATTATGGTTGGACTGCCAAATTAATGCGTTTATTTAAAGTAGAGCAAAATTTTGGACAAGATGGAGTAATTACAGTAAAGCTAACTATGCAAGCATTTGATCCAAATGTTTATGCAGATACTTCTATTACCCAATATACTCCACCACCAAATTCTGGACTTCCAGTACCAAATATTTTTGGCACTTTAACTGCACCAGTAATTATTAGTAACTTAACAAATATTCCAGTGCCAACTATTGGAGTTCAAGTTACTTCAAGCTCTGCTGGTATTACACAATATGCCGAAGTTTGGTATTCAGCTTATTCAAATCCATCTATATCACAATTAATGCTTGCTGGTATTACTGCTGTTCAGCCATCAGGAGTTCCTTATGGTAATAGCGTAGTTTTACCTACAGTATTTTTAACTGGCATTCCAGCAGGAAATTGGTATTTCTTTGATCGTATGATCAATTCTTTAGGAGTATCACCTTTTAGTCCAGCAAGTACAGTATTAGAATGGCGACCAGCTACTTTTCAATATTCAGAAAGATATTTAAGTATTGCTTATGCAGATTCAATAACAGGCACAGGATTTAGTTATAGCCCTAGAGGAAAAACTTACTACGGAATAGTTAATCTAAATATTGCAGAGGTTGATCCAACTCCTGAAGATTACACATGGTACTTAGCAAATCCAGCTTTTGGAAGTTCTGGAACTTTGAATTACTTACTTTTTTGTAATCGTTCTAATAACTTAATTAGCTTTTCAGTAGGGAATGCGGCACAGTCGGCTGGTACTGCTTTATTTGTGCCAACAGATACCACCAATTATGACCCTACTATTTGGCAAGGCTTGCCTGATACTTACAATATTATTGATTTAAGCCTTAGGTCAGGTCAGCTTATTCAAACTGGAACTACAACAGTTGGTACTGGTGAAATTCTGGTATCTAATAATCCACAAGGTCAAGTTATTGCATCTTTAGCACAGTTATTAGACTTTGGTGGTGCTTATACCAAGACTTCTTCTGTTGCTACCCTTACTGTGGATATTTATGGTCGTGTAGTTGGTTTTGAAGCTCCTGATAGCTTCTATTACACTATGACTGCTTTTGATGCTTCTGCTGGACAAACTTTATTCCATGTAACTAGAGAAACAGAATACCTATCTGGAAATTGTTGGGTATTACAAAATGGGCTATTACTTAATCCTAGCGAATATACGGATACAAGCGGCTCTACAGGTAATATTACATTAGCAACTGGGGCAAATATTAACGATATTATTACTATTATTTCCTTTGCTTCTGTTGCTACATCAAGTGGTGCAACCTATAATAGCTTTACCAGAAATAGTGATACTTTAAGCAATCAAGGTTCATATACTGCATCAGGGTTTACCCTATATAGTGGATATGAATTGTTATTCTTAAATGGAACAGTTATTAATGCACAAGACTATAGTATTAGCGGTCAAACTATTAGTTTTGTAAATGCTGTAAGCGGAGATTTAGAAGTAATCCAATGGGCAAATAATAACTTAGGAGTTCCAAATGGAACACCAGTCAATGTGGATACTTATACCACTATTGGACAAGCTATTTATGCGTTTACTTTTAATCCTTTAGCATTTAATCTATGGAACAATGGAGCATTGTTATTAGAAACTGTAGATTACTCAGTATCAACAGGCAGTTTTACTTTGGCACAAACCCCTACTTCTAATTTAAATATTTTGGTACAACAAACTTTTGCAAGAACTGGAGCAGTCTAATATGACACAGGCACTTAATTTATCTCAATTTGCTAATACCTTAAATACTTCAGGGGCAACTAGCAATGCTGGATTGCAAAACTCTACAATTTCAGGTGTTGCTTTAGGGTCAAATCTTAATAATCTAACCGTTGGTACTGGATTAAGTGGATCATCCTACAATGGTTCATCAGCAGTAACCATAGTTAATACAGGGGTTACTTCTATTGCGGCTGGTACTGGTATTTCTGTGTCATCTTCTACTGGTAATGTAACAATTACAAATTCTCAATTAGGAGGTATTTGTAGAGCTTGGGTATGTTTTAGTGCCACAGGGGGAACAATTAGCATAAAAGATTCTTATAATGTTTCTAGCGTATCTTACATATCTTTGGGTGTTTATAAAATAAACTTTACAAGTGCTTTTGCTAATATTAGTTATTGTTGGACTGGTTCAACTGGTTGGAATAATGTTAATGGATCGGCTTATGTTTCACCTCAAGCAAATACAGCAATAGCTACATGGAAAAAAACCACATCATTACAGTTATCTGCATTTACTGCCAATGGAACTACTATAGCAATTGATTCTGATGATTTTTCAGTAACAATATTTGGATAAAGAGTATTTATGGCTCTTCCATCTTCTGGTGCTCTTTCAATGTCTGCAATTAATGCAGAATTTGGTCGTGGCAATAATTTAAATGCTTATCGTGGAACAACTTATTACACAAGTACTAACGGACCATATACATTTTCTGCTGGAGCAATTACTTTTAATGACTTTTATGGAACACAAGCAAATAATCCAAATGTAACATCTGTTGCTTATGCCATTGTTGCTGGCGGTGGTGGTGGTTGCGGCGGTGGTGGCGGTGCTGGTGGATTATTAACTGGTTCAAGCACGGCAGTATCTAAAGGTTCTACATATACTGTAACTGTTGGTGCTGGTGGTACTGGTGCGGTAGATGGCACAAGTAATGTACATGGAACAAATGGTGCTAATTCAGTATTTGGAAGCCTAACGGCTATCGGTGGTGGTTGGGGTGCAAACATTGGTAACTTCCAACCGGGGGGCGGCAATGCTGGTGGGTCTGGTGGCGGCGGCGGCGGATTTAGTGGTGGCACAACTCCGGGCGGTGCAGGAACTTCAGGACAAGGTAATGCTGGCGGTTCTAATGGGGCACAAAATGGAAGTCCTTATCCAGCGGGTGGTGGGGGTGGTGCTGGAGCAGTAGGTGGTAACGGATATGGTGGAGTTTATTCAGGTAATGGCGGTAGTGGTTCGACTGTATTGGCAAGTCTAGGTGGAGGTACTTACGCTGGCGGTGGTGGCGGCGGTTCATACAATGGTGGATATGGCGGCACAGGAAGTGCTGGTGGCGGTGGTGCTGGTGGTGGATTAGGTGATTATGCAACACCACAAAATGGCGTAGCTGGAACAACAAATACAGGCGGTGGTGGTGGCGGTGCAACTTATTCATATACTGGTGGTGCTGGTGGTTCAGGAATAGTTATTATTAGTTATCCAAATACTTATCCAGCGGCATCTTCTACAACAGGAAGTCCATCAATAGTTAATACTGGTGGAAATAGAATTTATACATGGACTTCATCAGGTTCAATTACTTTTTAAAACTATGACACATTTTGCAAAAATTGAGAACGGATTTGTAACTAATGTAATTGTTGCAGAACAAGATTTTATTGATACTTTAGAAGGAGTTTGGATTCAAACATCTTACAATACTAAAGGCGGAATTCATTATGGACAAGATGGAAATCCTGATAATGGCATTGCATTAAGAGGGAATTATGCTGGTATTGGTTATATTTATGACCAAATTAATGATGTATTTTATTCTGTACAACCCTATGCTAGTTGGGTATTAAACAATTCAACATGGACTTGGGAACCCCCAGTTTCAGCACCTACTGATGGAATGTATAAATGGAATGAAGAAACTATTTCATGGGATAAAATAGAGCTATAATTCAAAAAATAAGACAAAATACGATCCGTAGGTGCGTGGAGTTCCATTCCCTATTAACCGAGTATTGGAGAGATCATGGCAGTCTTTAACAAAAATACCCTTACTCAAGTAAGCGGTTTTGACAATCAAATTATTGCTGGCGAACTTGTTTGGCAACAAAGAACATTTTGGAATTTAACCCTAAATGATAACGATGGTTTGCCACTTGATTTAACTGGCACAACTATTGATGCGGAAATTATCCGCAGAACATTAAGTAATGTTCGTGATAGTCGCTACGGATTAGCTTTTGATATTGGAAACTATACCCCAACACCAGACCCTATTAGTTTAACTATTACAAATAAAAGTGATACTGAAGGTCGATTTACCCTTGTTATTGATGATGATGCTTGGGATATGATCGAAGGTCAAATAGGATTAGACATAGCCGATATTAATGGTATCGGTTATTCAGGTCGTATTAAAATTTCTTTTCCAGCAGTCGGTTCTACTCCAGCAAATGACTTGATTATTTTCTTGTTATTTTTAGTTCGTTCTGATGCAATCGTAAACAATTAAGGTGCTGGTATGACTGATTTAACTGTAAATTTAACTCCTAGCAATCAAATTACTCTTACTGTTGATAAAGGTAATGCTGGTACATCTGGCTATTCTGGACAGTCTGGCTATAGTGGTTATTCTGGAGCAAGCGGTCAATCTGGGTTTTCAGGTGCAAGTGGAAAGTCTGGATTTAGTGGAGCATCTGGATTAAGTGGGTTTTCAGGTTTAGGTGTATCTGGCTACTCTGGTGCATCTGGTATTAGTGGCTATTCAGGTCAATCTGGAATTAGTGGTTGGTCAGGATTTAGTGGTACTTCTGGTTGGTCAGGATTTAGTGGAATTTCTGGCTGGTCTGGACAAGATGGTCAAAGTGGCTATTCAGGAATTTCTGGTGCAAGTGGACAAAGTGGTTTTTCAGGAATTAGCGGTTTTTCTGGAATCTCAGGATATTCAGGCTTTTCTGGTATTAGCGGTCAGCAAGGTACATCTATTAATATTGTTGGTTCTGTTGCTACACCAGCCGATTTGCCGCCTACAGGAAATCTGAATGATGCTTATATTGTTCAGTCCAATGGTGACTTATATGTATGGACAGGATCAACTTGGACTAATGTTGGACAAATTGTAGGACCACAAGGCGATAGCGGTTACTCTGGTTTTTCAGGTTTTTCTGGACTAAGCGGCTATTCAGGATTTAGTGGCATTTCAGGCTATTCTGGAGATTCAGGCATAAGCGGTTTTAGTGGTCAATCTGGCTACTCTGGAAGCGGTGTATCTGGTTGGTCAGGATTTAGCGGTATAAGCGGATGGTCAGGATTTTCAGGCATTGATGGACAATCTGGATTTAGTGGCGAATCTGGTTATTCTGGTTGGTCTGGAATTTCTGGCTTTTCAGGAGATTCTGGCATTTCAGGATTTAGCGGTGATAGCGGCATTAGCGGCTTTTCAGGCGATTCTGGTATGTCAGGCTATTCAGGCTATAGCGGAAGCGGCATAAGCGGTTATAGCGGCTTCTCAGGCTATTCTGGTGAATCCGTACAAGGTGAAAGCGGATATAGCGGCTTTTCTGGCTATTCAGGTCAAGATGGACAAAGCGGCTATTCTGGATATTCTGGACAAGATGGACAATCTGGTTTTAGCGGGGATTCTGGATTAAGTGGTTTCTCAGGAATTAGTGGATATTCAGGATTTTCTGGTATTTCAGGCTACTCTGGTTCTGGAATAAGCGGATTCTCTGGCTTTAGCGGAATTAGTGGCTTTAGCGGAATTAGTGGTTTTAGCGGAATCTCTGGCTACTCAGGATCAGGTATCTCAGGCTATTCAGGCTTTAGCGGAATCTCTGGTTACTCAGGATCAGGAATTTCTGGGTACTCTGGATTTTCAGGAATTAGTGGATATAGTGGTTCAGGAGTTAGCGGATATTCTGGTTGGTCTGGAATCTCTGGAACGAATGGTTTATCTGGATTTTCTGGAATAAGTGGCTATAGTGGTATCAATGGTGCATCTGGCACAAGTGGTTACTCAGGTTACTCTGGCTCTGGTGTATCAGGTTATAGTGGCTTCTCTGGTTACTCTGGAAGTGGAACATCTGGTTATTCTGGCTTTAGTGGTATATCTGGATATAGTGGTATTTCTGGCTATAGTGGTTACTCTGGTAAGTCTGGTCTTGGTGGAACAATTGGAGCATGGGGTTCATTTTGGGATACCACAACTCAAACAACAACTGCAAATACTTCAACAGTAATCACATTAAATTCTTCTGATACAAATAACAATGGAGTATCTGTTGTTAGTGGATCACAAGTAACTTTTGCTAATGCTGGAACATATAGTCTTACTTTTTCTATCCAATTTACAAATCACAGCACACAGCTTGGTAATACACAAGTTTGGCTAAGAAAAAATGGCACAGATATTCCTAGTAGCAATTCTCATTATGATGTGCCAGATAAACAAGGTAGTGCATTTTCATCTGAAATATTAACTGTTAATTTTGCATTTAATGTCAATGCAAATGATTATGTAGAACTATATTGGCAAACAACTAATACTTCTGTTTATTTAGAAACCATAGCGGCTGGCACATCTTATCCTGAAACCCCATCTGTAATCTTTACTGCAACTCAGGTAATGTTTACTCAGTCTGGCTATAGTGGCAGAAGTGGCTACTCAGGCTTTAGTGGTGTATCTGGTTATTCAGGATATAGTGGTTCAGGTGTTTCAGGTTACTCAGGCTATAGTGGATCAGGTGTAAGTGGCTATTCAGGTTATTCTGGTGCAGTAGGCACAAGTGGATATTCTGGATATTCTGGTGCTGTAGGTGCAACTGGAGCAAGTGGTTTTAGTGGTTATTCTGGTGCTGTTGGAACATCTGGCTATTCAGGATATTCAGGAGCAACAGGGGCTACAGGAGCATCTGGATTCTCAGGATATAGTGGTGCTGTAGGGGCTACAGGAGCATCAGGTTTCTCAGGCTATTCAGGCATTAATGGTGCATCTGGCATATCTGGTTATAGTGGTGCTACTGGAGCAACTGGGGCTTCTGGCTTTAGTGGTTATTCAGGTGCTACTGGTGCAACAGGCACTTCTGGTTTTAGTGGATATTCTGGATATTCTGGTGCTGTAGGAACTAGCGGATTTTCTGGATATTCAGGTACTAATGGTACTAATGGCACTAATGGAACTTCTGGTTATAGCGGAACAAATGGTAGTAATGGAGCAACAGGTACTTCAGGATACTCAGGCTATTCAGGTACTAATGGCACAAATGGTGGGCAAGGAACTTCGGGATATAGCGGAGCAACGGGAGCAACAGGAGCAACTGGAGCAACAGGCTCAACAGGAGCAACAGGAACAAGCGGTTACTCAGGATATTCTGGAGCAATTACTACTGGTTCTAATGCACAAGCTAACAGTTTAGGTGTTGGTACTGCGGCTTCTGGAACAACAGGTGAAATTCGTGCCACAAACAATGTGACAGCTTATTACTCTGATGATCGTTTAAAAACTAAACTTGGTAATATTGAAAATGCTCTTGAAAAATTGCGTACTTTAAATGGTTTTTATTATGAAGCCAATGAGGTTGCTCAAGCTCTAGGATATGATGTAAAGCGTGAAGTTGGTGTATCTGCTCAACAAGTTCAAGCAGTATTGCCAGAAATTGTTGTTCCAGCACCAATTGATGAGCAATATTGGACAGTCAGATATGAAAGACTTTCCGCCTTAATTATTGAAGCTATTAAAGAATTAGCCGATCAAGTGGATGAAATAAAAAACAAAATAGGATAAAAATTGAATAAGAAAATATATGGGTTAGATGTAAAAACTCAATGGGATAAGATTTTAGATTTACATGCACTTAAATTAGCTATAGAGCATCATCCAGATTGGTATTACTGGAAGCTCTCTAACAATTTTGAAAGAGCTGTATTTTTAAAAGGCGATCCAGTATTTCCAAGAGAAACTACTAGATATTTATGGGCGAATCAAAATCTACTTGGCAAAGAAATTTGTGAAGTAGGTTGCTCAACTGGTTATGGAAGTCAATTTTTACCAAAAGACATTTGGTATGAAGGTCTAGACTATGATCCAATTATTATTCAAGTTGCACAAGAACAAGAATGGGGAGAGTTTAGAACTTTTTATAATGGTGACATTAATGAATTTAATTTAAAACCTTACGATACTATTATTGCTTTTGAAGTTATTGAGCATATGGATAATGGTTTAGAGGTAATTGAAAAATTAAAAAAACATTGCAAACGCCTATTAATAACTGTTCCTCATAATGAGCCAAAAGGATTTTGGGGGGAGCATCATAAATTGCATGGATTAAAAGAATCTGATTTTCCATTTTTTGAATTTCATTATATTAATGAACATGGAAAAATAAGCAATTCTCCACAAGAAATTTCTGAACATAATCGTTGCAACCTTTTAATAGGTATGTGGAATGGATAAAGTTCTTTGTTCTGTTGCCACAAGAGGCAGATACTTTACAACACTTCCTTTGGTTTTAAATGCGATATTAAATCAAACAAAATTACCAGATAAATTGATAATTTTTGATGATAACGATGAGCCTTTAGATATGAGAAAGGAAATGATTTATCAATATTTCTTTCAAATGCTTAATATAAAAAAAGTAGAATGGGAATGGATTTATGCACCCAAAAAAGGTCAGCATCATATTCATCAAATGGCTAACGAAATGGGTTATAAATGGGTATGGAGAGTAGATGATGATGCTATTCCAGAACCAGATGTATTAAAAAATTTATTTAGTTACGCAACAGCAATAGATAGTATTGGAGCAGTAGGTGGTTCTATTCTTACTCCACCGCTTCAATTTGAGGGATATTTTCCTACTGGCAAAATAGAAAATATTGATACTGAACCAAATATTCAATGGTCAAATATTTCTAAAATTAAAGAAGTAGATCATCTTCATTGTTCATTTCTTTATCGTGCTGGAGTTCAAGATTACAACTTAGGGCTTTCTAGAGTTGCTCATAGAGAAGAAACTTTGTTCACTTATGGATTAAAGCAAAAAGGCTATAGAATCCTTGCCGCACCACACGCAGTTACATGGCATTTAAAAAATCCAGAAGGCGGTATTCGTAGCGAATCTAAAAAGGAAATGTATGCTCACGATGATCAAATTTATCGCAATATCATCAACTACAGAGATAAGACTATTATTATCCTTAATTGTGGGCTTGGCGATCATATTGTGTTTAATAAGCTCCTTCCTGATATACCAAACCCTGTTATTTTTGGTTGTTATCCTGAGATTATTCCTTGTCGATCTATTGCAGAAGCTAAAGCACTTTTTGGGGATATAGAACATTGGAATATTTATAAAAAAATGGATCAATGGAAGTGGACTGAATCATTAGAAAATGCTTTTAGAAAACTATATTTATGATACTTATTCATCCTTATGCAAAAAAGTTATTTTCAGGTAAAGAAAATCCAAAAAACTATCCATATTGGAAAGAGCTTATATCTTTAATAAATGAACCTATTGTCCAAATAGGGATTGAAGGAGAAAAACAACTTGTCGATGATTTCCGTAAAAATCTTCCAATAAATGAATTAAGGCTATTAATTAAAGAATGTAATACTTGGATAGGAGTAGATAGTTTTTTTCAGCATCTTGCGTGGTCTGAAAATAAAGCTGGAATAGTATTATGGTCAGTAAGCGATCCATTAATTTATGGACATACTATTAATAACAATCTTTTAAAAGATAGAGTATATTTAGCAAAGAATCAATTTCTCTGGTGGGAAAATACAGAACATAATTCTGATGCTTTTGTAAAACCAGAAGAAGTAGTAAAATTGCTTTAAATTCATAAAATAAGATTCTTAATAACTCTAATAATGGTGTTTTATGGATGGTCAAACCCTTTTTAATTTAGCTGGCGGTGCAATATTAGCCGCAGTAGGCTGGTGGTGTCGCCAAATATGGGACTCCGTACAAACTCTTAAAGAAGATGTTAAACAAATTGAAATTGATCTTCCTACAAATTATGTAAAAAAAGGTGATATGACTGTTCGTTTTGATCGAATAGAAGTATTACTTGATAAACTCTATGAAAAATTGGAGCAAAAGGCAGATAAATGAAAGCACATAGATCTAAAACTATGTGGTTTTCTTTTGCTCTTGTAATATTTGGAGCTTTATTTGATAATTTTTCTTATGTCCAAAACCTTATTGATCCAAAATATTATGGCATTAGCCTTATTGGTATTGGCATTATCGTTGCTATACTTCGCTTTATAACTAATAAGCCGATTGAATAATGTTTCCACTTTCAATACTTTCTTATGTCAAAATTGGATTTGCTATATTACTTTTATCTGGTTGCTTTTATGGCTATATTGAGCATAATCGTTTTCAGATATATAAAGCAGAAATACAATCAATCGCTGAAAAACAAATTGCAGAAAATCAAGCAAAAATCAAAGAACAAGATTTAATTAATAAAGCATCTAAGGAAACCTATGAAGCTAAGCTATCTGCTCTTAAGTCTTATTATGGTGGGTTGCACAACTCCAGTAGCGGTCAAATGCCCACCCTTTCCAATACCTCCAGCACAGCTAATGGAAGCACCTCCGACCAGCTACTTGCTTGTGCCTATACAACGCAACAATTAATATCGCTTCAAGACTGGATTAAGCAACAGGCTGGATTATGAATTTAGATGCACTAGGAATATCCGAATCTTGGCAAAAACCTTTAGCTGATACTTTTGCTAAATATGGAATTAATACTTTACAACGACAAGCATGTTTTATTGGTCAATGTATGCACGAATCAAACGGCTTTAGAGTATTAGAAGAAAATCTACATTATTCTGCAAATGCTTTAATGCGAACTTGGCCGTCAAGATTTCCAGATGAAGATACTGCTGAAAAATATGCCAATAATCCTGAAAAAATTGCCAATAAAGTCTATGGTGGGAGAATGGGTAATGTGGAAGATGACGATGGTTGGAAATATCATGGTCGTGGTCTTATACAACTTACTGGCAAAGACAACTATGCAAACTGCGGATCTGGTTTGGGTGTGGATTTGCTTAGTAATCCTGAATGGGTTGCTACTCCTGAATATGCGGCTTTAAGTGCTGGTTGGTTCTGGAATAAAAAAGGATTAAACGATCTGGCAGATACGATGGATATTGAAACTATGACCAAGCGTATCAATGGTGGCACGCTTGGTATAGATGATCGTAAAGCTAAAATCCGAATGGTAATGCAAAAATTAGCTACTTAATACGAACTACTTTATTTCGTTTTAAAACTTCTTCGTAACGAACTTTTGCAACATCATCTAATTTGCGTAATGGCAATTCTTGGTAATACTTAAACTTTGCCTGAGTTTCTGGAGTTTCAGAAGGTCGAATCCACCCTTGTAATTTCCAGCGTTCTTCAATATCAGTTCCACTAGCAGTCCAAATATGTTCATTCATAATCTTCTCCTATTAATATCTTTGTCTGTACCAAAAGTTGTTCTTCCGTGATTTCGTATTCTCTTTCAAAACGCTTTCTACCCATTCCGTGAATACTGGTATTTGATCCTCTATGGTGATATGGGCAAAGGGGGATAACAGGGGCATTACTTCTTTTACCAGTTCTTCTAATGTGATGCAATTCTGCTGGCGTTCCCTCAAAACCTTGATGCCTACATAATGAGCATCCCAATATAGCAATCTTGCCATAAAGTATTTTTTCTTCCTTAGTCATCTAAAAAATCTTTTTCCAACAAATTTGAAGCAATACCATTAATACTGGTTAGGTATTCTTGAGGTACAAACCAAGCTGGTGGTCTGCCAGTATCTTTAGAAGTCCAAAATTGGTCTTTCATAGCTTCTTTACCATATAACCAACCTTTAATTTCATATTCGCCATTAAGTCCTATTAAAAGATAATATTTCTTATTAGGATCATCATTTCTGCGAATAATTAGTTCACCATTAGGCTTACTGCTAGACCTTACATCAACATCACCAACATCAGGCAAATCCCACTTAACTTTATTCCAATAAACATTAAGGTACTTTGCCATAGCACATTCAGTTAAAGCCCCTTCTATGTGCATTTGCCAAGCATAATTTGCCTTTGCTTCAAAGCTACCTTTATTTTTCCACTTTATATCTTCAAGTTGTCGTTGTATCCCCACCATCGACGCTACTTGTATCTCCGCTAAACTCAGTTGGATTAACATTTTCAACTCCTTTTTTGGGTTTCTTTATTATCTTATTTAGATCGCAAGTATGTTCTTCCAATTTTTGGGCTAATTCAACCACATCAATACTAGATTGATAAGCTAATGCCCAGTCTTTTCGTAAAGTTGCATGAAAATACGATTTAAGACTTTTGTGTAATGCAAGGTAAATTTCTGAATCATTCATTGTGTTGACCTTCCTTCTGCTCTAGCTGAGCTTTCTAAACTTCTCCAAACTTCAATTTTAGCTTCAGCCGCTATCATAAGCCAGCGTAACCTTTCAGCTTCGACTATAGCCTGTCTAAGAGCTTCTAGGTGCTGAGTATAAGAAGGGTTGGCATAGGCATACGATTCCTTTGCTGATTCGGTCTTAGCATCGCTTTCGTTCATTAAAATAGCTTTTTTAGTCTTTCGGAACTCAGTCATATAAACAACATTTGCTTTGGCTTCAGCATAAGCATTAGCGTTATCCCTAATAAAGTCTAAAGCTTTAAATGGTGAAATATCATCATTTATCATCTGTTTTATCCTTATTTTCTTCATCCAATACTGATAAAGCTATGTTCGATAACATACTAGCAACACCATAAATATGAATATCAGCATTTAAATCATTGGCTTGTATATCTGTAAGAATCCACCAAGCATCTTTAATGATTTTTTTATGCCATTTTAAAGATGCTTCTAAATGACTTATTTTTGTTTCTAATTTCTTTACTTTTTCTTTTGTTTTTAGATAATTATCCTGTATTGTCATAGCCCTCTACTCCTTAAAGTATTATCAATTTTTTGTATAAGTTCGTATCGTTGTAAACCCTGTGTATGCAAACCAAGCTCTTGTGCTTTAGCGATCATTAATCCATCATTAGTTCTCCATTCCTGAGTATTATTTTTGGTTGTTTGCTTAGCATCCAACCATTCCGCTTTAAAACCACCCCATCCACGCTCACAACAAATTGTTAAAGCTTCTTCTAATGAAATATTAGCTTTTTGTGATTCTCTGACAATTCCTTTAAGTGCTGTTTGTGTAACTGCTAATTTTTTAGCTTTTCTAAGGGTTAAAAAATCTTTCCATAAATCCTCAGAAATACCTATAGGAATAGCGACTTTAGGAGCAATGGGGTTAGTCTTTATATTATGGTTATTGGTTATTGGTTCTTGGTTATTGGTTACGATCTGTAATGGTTCTGATTTCAGCTCTGATTTCAGAGATGATATCTTGGCTGATTTGATTCTATTTGCATTTCTAGCTGAATCCGCTTTGGCTTGATATTTGGATATTTCTTCATCAGCACGCTTGCTATGCCATTGATCATTTTCAAACTCAAAGAATTCATTAAGAATAAGATCAACTATTTCAGGAGTAGATTTAATTTTTCGTGATAACCAGTTTAAATTATGCTTAAAAGGTTTTTCGGTTTGGTAATACAGGTCAATCAATCTTCGGTATGCTAAATCCTCTGCATCGGAAAGATGACTTGTATGGCTTATGTAATCGCCAATATGAAACGGATAATAGTTCATAATTCCTTTGTCAAGGCAGTCATTAAGGGTGTTGGGCAACCATTGACTAGATGGCTTTCGGATTCAAACCTAGCCCAACAAAGACTATTATAATCACACTTTTTGGAAGTATTACAAGACTTTCAAATTTATTTTTGCCCTACCGCCTTTGACTATTTCCCCTCTTTGAACAATAAGAACATCAATTTGGGAATCATCATTAAAAGCACCACCTTGAACTAAAGCATCTAAAGCCGATTTAATACAGTTGTCAATATCACGAATTCTGCGATCTGGTGGGTATAAAGTTATCTCAACTTGCAATCTTTCTTCACCTAGTTTCACATCATTTAATCGGACTTGGCAATCAACTTCGACCTTGAACGCAATAGCCTTATGCGTTAGAAAGCGTCTATGCCCTTTAAAGCCCCAATAAGTGTTTACTGAAGGTGGGTATGGAATAAAAAAAGTGTACATAGTCTTAGATTTGGATATAATACTACTAGGTTGCGATTCCGTAGCCTACCACGAAAAGGGAGAATTAAGATGGGAATGAATAGATCAGATGCTTACTATGAACCAGAAGATGATGATTCTGGAGATTTCATAGATTTCAGAACAGCAGAATTATTAAACACTAAAGATTACGATCCAGCACTTATTCATCACATGGCAGAAGCAATTTCTGAAGCTAATCCAGAAGATCAGGAAAGTATTACAGACTTTATTAATAATGCTGAATGGGAAAAACTTGGAATGAAGCTGTATTACATCAGTCATGAATATATGGAAAAGCTGGCTGAATCTCACGCAGTACACGAATATAACTCTGGCTTATTAAACGATTAGGATAAAACATGAAAACATTTAACGAATTACGCAAAATCAATGTAAACGATCATACGGAAAAAAAAGGTCGTTTTACTTATTTATCTTGGACTTGGGCAGTTGATCAACTATTAGAAAATGATCCTTCTGCTACTTGGACTTTTGGAGAGCCAACTTACTTTGCAGAATCTTTAATGGTTTATTGCACAGTTACCGCTTTTGGTAAGTCTATGACTTGTCAGATGCCAGTTATCAATAATCAGAACAAAGCTATCCCTAATCCAAACGCAATGGATGTGAATACAGCTATGCAACGCTGTCTGGTAAAAACTATAGCACTCTTTGGAATTGGCTTATATATTTATGCTGGAGAAGATTTACCGACTGAAGATCCAATTGATTTTAATACTTTGCAAAAATTACTTGAATTGGTAGGTGGAGCAATGAATTTAAATGAATTAAAAGTTGAATACATTGGAGCTTGTAAATTAGTAGCTAATGATCCACTTGCTCTTAAATCTTTGGAATTAGCTAAAGACAAGCGTAAATCTGAGTTGGGAGCATAAATGAACTCAAATGAACTAGCTGATGAATTGAAATCTGAGTGGTATGTCCGCAACTTCTTTTTTTCTTTAACTCCAGATGAATGGTCTTATGAAGAACTAACCAACTATTTGCGAAAGCAAGAAGGCACTTTTGACGAAATGGATTTGGACTGTGAATCTTTAGCGGTATGGGAGCCGTTTGAGGACTATAACCCGTCATGGGTTGCTGATCAAATGGATATGATGGTTGAACAGCTTTCTATGCTTTTTAAGGAGGTGATATGAAAGCATTTCCATATAACCCACAATTTAACTCTCAACACAACGGCATGGATTTGCGTGATTACTTTGCGGCTAAAGCTATGCAAGCATATATTCAAAATTCTGATGAAAGAAGTATATCTCTTGAAGAAGTTGGTGGTTGGATTGGTGAATTTGCTTATACAGTAGCAGATGCAATGATGGAGGTTCGTAAATGACTACTTTTACTACTGAAGATAGAGAAGCAATTATTAAGGCTATGTATAAAGCAGTAGAGCCTATTCCTTTTGCTGGAATGGTTACCATTAACCATCCAGAAAGAATGCTTGAGCAAGGTTCTGATGAATGGAAGAAGGCAAAATTAGGCTATGTCTCTGGCAGTTCTGTAGCTGATACTATGGCTAAAGGCAAAGCTGGTGCTGAGTCTTTAACTAGAAAAAAATACAGAACTAGACTTGTAGCTGAAAGGCTTACTGGTGAAATACAAGAAGGATTTTCTAGCCCAGCTATGGAATGGGGTGTTAAAACCGAAGCACAAGCAAGACAAGCATATGAAGTTTTTGCTAATACTTTTGTGGATAAAACAGGTTTTTGGAAGCATGCAGAAATTAATTGGCTTGGTTGTAGCCCAGATGGTCTTGTTGGTGATGATGGATTAGTAGAAATTAAGTGCCCTAATACTACAACTCATCTAGACTATATTTGGGCTGATGAAGTTCCAAGTGCTTATTATTGGCAAATGCAATGTCAGATGTGGGTAACTAATCGTGAATGGTGCGATTTTGTTAGTTTTGACCCACGCTTGCCAGAAAAGAATCGTTTGTTTGTAAAACGATGCCATAGGAGTAATGATTCTATTGCCGATATGGAGTTAGCAGTAAAGGTGTTTCTAGCAGAAGTAGAAACGATAATGAAAATCCTCTCAGGAGAAAAATGATGGCGGTTGTTAGATACGAAGTAAAAGCAAAGAATGGCACTTATAAAGATCGTAATGGAGAAGAAAAAGCTAGATGGCATAACATGGGAGTTTGCTTCCAGAGCGATCAAGGGCATTTATCTTTAAAAATTGATTCAATTCCTGTAAACTGGGATGGTTGGATTTCATTATTTGAGCCAAAGCCTAAAGAAGCTGGTAGTAAACCTACTGCTCATGGTGCTGGAGCTACAATAATAGATGATGATATTCCGTTTTAAGTAATAAGAGGGGATAAAACCCCTCCCATCTATGGGGGGTAGTAAGAGCGACATCTCTATAATCTGTTTCGGCATAAAGAACCGACCTTTTCGTGGCTACCCCCCACCCTTTTCATGTAGTGAAATAGTATTATTTATTTTTAGTTTGTTATGAACTACTGATAGAAGTGTATATAATACTACTTATGGACACATTGTTCATACCATTGAAAAGGAAATAAAATGAATACAACAATGCAAATTGCTTACGCTTTAAAAATCGTTGAAGATTTAGCAGAAAAACGCAATATTTTATTTGTAGAGCAAATTAAATCAATCGAAACTTATCCGCAGTATTACTCACCAAAAGCTAGAGTTGCTGTTAAAACTATTTGGGCTTATAAAAACGGGAAAATTATTACAGGCTAACTGAAGAGGCTTTAATAGCCGAAACCCTAGAAATAGGGTATTAGTCAAATCCATGAAAAGGAAAAGTTATGAAACATCAATTGCAAATTCAAAAAATTAAATCCACTATTTTTCGTGTCCTTTGCGATACAACTGAGAATGGTGTGTTTTATGTAGCCAAATCCAAATCTGGTTCTTGGGCAGTTCATAAGAATGGTGTAGTTTTGGATTTTGCTCCTAACAAACCAATGGCTATTGCCCTTGCAATTAACTTGTGGGAGCAAAAATAATGAAAGACTTTATCTTGGCTTGTTTATTGGGAGCAGTATTAGGCTGTATGTTTGCTTATGGTTTACTTTATATCTAACGAAAAGGAAATAAAAAATGTCACATGAAATCACAATCCGTCAAGATGGCTTTGCTGAAATGGCTTTTGTAGGTAAAACCCCTTGGCATGAACTTGGTCAGCAACTTGACCAAAATGCAGATATGGCAACTTGGCGTAAAGCGGCTGGCATGGACTGGACTTTGGAATCAGCACCAGTTCATTTTGAAGTTAAAGATAATAACGAACATCACAATTTGAATTCCTTTGCTGGACAAAATGTTCTTTATCGTAGCGATACAAATGCACCAATGTCCATTGTTTCTGATCGTTATAAACCTGTACAACCAGCCGAAGTGCTTGATTTCTTTAAAGATTTAGTAGAAGAATCAGGCTTTAAGCTTCATACTGCTGGAACATTATTTGGTGGTAAACGCTTATGGGCTTTAACTGAAACTGGTAAATTTGGTGAAATTTGCAAAGATGATGGAATTGGTGGCTTTTTACTACTGTCCACTTCATGCGATAGGTCTTTATCGACTACAGCACGATTCACCAGCGTTAGGGTTGTTTGCAATAATACTTTATCAATGGCAACTAAAGACGGTACAGACTGTGTTTCATTTACTCATGCTAGAGAATTTGATCATGCGTTAATGAAGGCTAAATTAGGTTTGGCAGTTGAATCATTCTCAGCTTTTATGGAAATGGGCAAATATTTGCAAAAGCAAAATATGACTGCTTATGCGGCTAGTGAGTTTGTTACAAACTTATTAGCTAATCCAGCTAAATTACTTGATCCTGAATACAACATCAATGATTCCAAAGGCTTTACAAAGATTTTGGATTTATTTGAAGGGGAAGCTAAAGGTTCAGAATTGGTAGGTCAAACCAAATGGGGAATGCTAAATGCTGTAACGGAATATTTTGATCATCATCATCCAGCAAGAACGGCTGATGCTAGATTAAATAATACTTGGTTTGGAACTGGTAATAGCGTAAAAGCTAAAGCAATCCAATTACTTGTAGCTTAATAATACTGTGTGGTATGATCCCCTAAGTAATACTACTTGGGGGATTATTATGGCTAATGCGGCAAATAAAGTAAGGGCTGAGTTCGTGAAACATAGCACTTTAACGCTAACTCAAATCAAGGCTTATGTACCTGATTTGGAAAAAAATGAGATTTCAATGGCATTGTGTTATTTAATGAGGCAGAAGTATTTAAGCAGAAAGCCCATAAACAATACGCTAAAGAAGCAAAGAAAAGAAGTGTGGGAATATACCTACCATGCTAATAAAATCGCATGAAGCGTATCTTAGTTACTGGTGGGGCTGGTTTCTTAGGTTCACATCTTATTGATTTGTTACTTAAAGACGGAAATGAGGTGATATGTGCCGACAATTTCTATACTGGGTCTAAATCCAATATTGCTCACAATTTCGACAATCCTAATTTTGAGCTTATTCGCCACGATGTATCTTTTCCGCTTTATGTGGAAGTGGATGAAATCTACAATTTAGCTTGTCCAGCAAGTCCAGTTCATTATCAACATGATCCAGTTCAAACTACAAAGACTAGCGTATTAGGTGCTATTAACCTTTTAGGTCTTGCAAAACGCACAGGAGCCAAGATACTACAAGCCAGCACTAGCGAAGTTTATGGTGATCCAAAAATGCACCCACAAAGAGAGGATTACTGGGGACATGTAAATCCCATTGGATTAAGGTCTTGTTATGACGAAGGCAAACGCTGTTCGGAAACTCTCTTTTTTGACTATCACAGACAGTATGATGTAGATATATCTGTAGCAAGAATCTTTAACACCTATGGTCCACGCATGAGTATCAATGATGGTCGTGTTGTAAGTAATTTTATTGTTCAAGCCTTGACTGAGCAACCAATCACAATTTATGGGCTAGGTGAGCAAACTAGGTCTTTTTGTTATGTAGATGATTTGGTTCTTGGCTTAAAGTCTTTAATGGAAAGTCCAGTTAATGGTCCTGTAAATCTAGGAAATCCAGTTGAGTTTACGATTTCAGAATTGGCTGAATTGATATTAGAATTAACTGGTGTAAAGCTAAGAATTGACTATCGGCCTATACCTTCAGATGATCCAGTACAAAGAAAACCAGACATTTCTTACGCAAAAAGAGCTTTAGATTTTAAGCCTAAGATACAACTTCGTGAAGGCTTAAAACAAACCATTGAATACTTTGAAAGGGTGTTAAATGAAAAATAAGAAACCATACGAAGCGATAGAAATGAAAATTGATGATTTAACCCCACATCCAAAAAACTATCGTGAACATCCAGAAGATCAATTAGTCCATATAGTAAAGTCCATTGAAGAACATGGTTTTTATCGGAATATTGTTATTGCTAAAGATAATGTGATTTTGGCTGGACATGGTGTAATTAAAGCAAGCAAACGCATGGGATTAACTACAGTACCAGTTATAAAATTGGATATTGATTCGAATGGTCCAAAAGCTCTTAAAGTATTGGCTGGAGATAACGAACTTGGAAGGCTGGCTGAAGTAAACGATAGGGCATTATCGGAAATTCTTAAAGAAATCATGGAAGTCGATGTAGTGGGGCTATTAGGTACTGGGTATGATGAGATGATGTTAGCAAACTTGGCAATGGTTACAAGACCAGCTAAAGAGATTAAAAACATCAATGAAGCGGCTGAATGGCTAGGTATGCCAGACTATGAGCCTACTGAAGTGCCTTATAAGATTTCTATTAACTTTAGAAATATAGAAGATAGAACGCAATTTTTAGCTTTAAGCGGCTTGGAAATGACTGATAGCGAAAGCAAGACTTTAATTGGCTGGTTTCCTCCAAAAGAAAGAGAAGATAAGGCATCTGTAAAGTATGACTAAACCACGCTACCCTGTTTATGTAATATCTAAAGGTAGATATGAGAATTGCTTAACTGCTAAATTCTTAATAGAAGATGGTGTAGATTTCTTTTTGGTCGTGGAGCCACAAGAAAAGCATGAGTATGCTTCCAGATATGGTGCTGAAAGAGTATTAGTTCTTCCATTTGCTAATCTTGGGCTTGGATCAATACCAGCAAGGAACTTTTGTTGGGAGCATTCAAAGAAAAATGGTCATTTCCGTCATTGGATACTAGATGACAATATTGCTAAAATGCGTAGGCTTACTAGGGGTAAACGATTAGCTTGTAATAGTAAATATGCTTTTGTAGCTACGGAAGATTTTACAGATCGTTACGAAAATATAGCTATTGCAGGTCTTAACTATACTTTCTTTGCAATAGCCAAAATGCCACCTTTTTATCTAAATTGTCATGTGTATAGCACTTTATTAATTCGTAATGACTTAGATTACAGATGGCGTGGAAGATATAACGAAGATACAGATTTATGCTTACAAGTATTATCAGGCGGTTGGTGTACTGTGCTTATGAATGCTTTTTTAATTGATAAAATGGCTACTATGCAAATGAAAGGCGGTAATACTGATGTTCTTTATAAAGGTGATGGTCGATTAGTCATGGCTAAGTCTTTGGAAAGAATGTGGCCGGGAGTGGTAAAGACAGAAAGAAGATTTAATCGCCCACAGCATGTCATTAAAAATGCTTGGAAAGGCTTTGATACTGAATTAATTAGGCGAAAAGACATAGACTGGGACAATTTAAAGACCAATAACTATGGAATGAAGCTAAAGCAAGTTACTGAAACAGTTAAAAGTGAAGAATTACAACAATGGCTAAAAAACCAATAAGCGTGGAAAAACACAGATATCAATGTTGTATCCGACAATTATTGTATTGGCGAAAAGAATGGGGGTTAGAAGCTTTTAGAGAATATTGCCATAGTTATACTTTTTACCCAAAATGGGTAGCTTTATATCAAGACGACTTCGTTATACAATGGAGATCAGGTAATCGTGGCAATAAAGATCATTGGATAGGATAAATATGCCAATCGCTAAGAAACAAGACGGCTGGTATTGGGGATCAAAAGGTCCATTTAATACAAAAGCAAAAGCACTTCAAGTAGCTCAAGCGGCTCACGCAAGCGGATTTAAAGAAGAAAAAAGGGAAAAAGACTTATGTGTTGCTCTTGATTACCATAATACTTATTCTGCTGATCCTAAGTTTTGGGATACATTTATCTATATGGCATGGATGAGAAAATGGGAAGTTTATTGCGTAACCCATCATACTGGCGAAAAACAGAATGAAAAGCTAATGGATAGTATTGGTAAAGTATTAGATAAAGACCATATTATCTTCACAATGGGTAAAGCCAAGATGGATTACTGTAAGTCTATCGGGCTAAATATAGATATATGGATAGACAATAACCCTATTCACATCATTGAAGACCCTACTACATAATGCCTACATTACCAACCTATACCAAGTGCATAGAGTTAGGTTGTAAAGAAGTAAGGGTAGGGAAAGGCTCTTTTTGTGCCATTCATACTACAAAGAAAGTAGTAACTGAAGAGAGATGGATGAAGCAACAGGAGTACAAGTCTCCATTCTGGAAAGCAACCAAACGAAGCCAATTAAGCAGACATCCTTTATGTGCCGCATGTTTTCTTAGGGGTGTTATATGCCAAGCAGACCATGTTGATCATGTGTTTCCTTGGGCACAAATAGGGAAGCAAGCATTCACAAGAAACATCTTTCAATCATTATGTACTAATTGCCATAGCCATAAGACACAGTTAGAGCAGAGAGGTGTGATCGAATGGTACACCCACACACAAACAAAACAAATGACACTGAATGACTATGGGTTGATGGTATCCACCATAGAAGGTGATCCAGATTGAAACTTAAACATTTTGATATGCTCTTGGATTCATCATGATCAATAATCACCCATGATGTAATTTGACAAAGGGGGGGTGTTTCATAGTATGATAAGCCCATGAATAAAAAGCCCCCAGAACTTCACATCGTTGATGGCACCAAGTCTAGGACTAGAGGTGACCTAACCAATCTTCCAGCTAGCATTAGGAAAAGAATTCCATCGGCTGAATGGATGGATAATCCTGATGCGTGGGATAAAGCTAAGTTCATTGAAGAAACCTCAGATTTTCTACATACAGTCTATGGAATAGGAAATGACCAAGATAAGCATGCTCTTACTATGTTGGCAGATCACATTGAAGTCTATGTGGATTGCTCCAAGATGCTTCGTTATCTTGATGACGAAGGTAAGAGACAAAGCCGACTTGTAATACCCCAAAACAACAATGCCACACTAGCACCTAGTCCGTGGCTTAGTATTAGAAATAAGACTACAACTCTTATAATCCAATTAATGAATGAGTTAGGGCTTACCCCTAGAAGCCGACTTGCATCTGGCAAAAGAGAGGAAGATTCCCCAGTTGCACAACTGCTTAAAGGACCATTTGGAGCATGAAATGGGAGACTGGGCTGGAATATGCTCACGATGTATGCAAAGGTGAAATTAATGTATGCCGTGATATACGGCTAGCTTGTCAACGCTTTATTAACCAGTATGAGAATAAAGAATGGGAATGGAGATTTGATGAGAGAGTTCCACAGCACTTTCTATCCTTTACTTCCAATTTAATCCACACAAAAGGTCCACAAGCTGGACAACCTATTATCTTGGAACCTTTCCAGATTTTATTGATTTGTGCCATTTATGGATTCAGAGGTAAGAAGGATCAGGAAAAGCGGATGGTAACGGATGTAATACTATTTATTCCACGCAAAGCTGGTAAATCTACTTTAACAGCGGCAATCGCACTTTATGAGCTAGTCTTTGGAGAGGCTGGAGCAGAAGTCTTTACTTTAGCTACTAATAGAGAGCAAGCCACCATCGTGTTTGATGCCGCTAAAGGCTTTGTAGAGTCTATGTCTAGTGACTTACAAAAACTATTTAATGTTTCACGCTACGAAGTAAAAAAAGTGGGTGACTCCCAGTCTATGTTTAAAGCCTTATCCAGAGATACCAAGAAATCTGGAGATGGTAAGAATCCATCTTGCGTAATTGTGGATGAAGCCGCCCAGATTGTGGATAGAAACTCCATTGAAGTATTACATTCAGGGATGGTCGCAAGGCAAAATCCCCTTAGAATCTATATTACGACTGCTAGTTTTTCTAAAGACACGAAGTTTTATGAAGATATGAGCATGTATCAATCTATGCTCAATGGAGAGGCTACAGACAACCCCAGATGGTTTGGTTTACTTTATGGATTGGACCCGCAAGACGATTGGAGAGACCCAAAAACTTGGGCTAAAGCTAATCCTATGCACGGATTATCCGTCTTTGAGGATGCTATTGCTCAGAGGGCAGAGGAAGCAAAGCATAAACCAGCCGTATTAAATGAATTCCTATGTAAGACTTTAAATATCTATGTGAGTGCTAATACCGCTTGGCTTGATAGAGACCATTGGGATCAAGCAATTTTCGATGATGATGGGCGAATTCCTGAAGCCGTGTTTATTGGCTTTGACTTAGCGGCTACTAGAGACTTGAATGCAGTATGTACTTTAAAAAGATACGGAGAATTAGATTACAGGGCAGATTGGCAATTTTTCTTACCTCAAGCTGGCTATGAAGGAGTGCCAAAGCATTATCAAGACATTTTTAGGGTAGCAGTAGATTCTGGAATCTTACGGCTTACAGAAGGTAATGTAATGGATGATAGAGAGATTTCTGCTTATATCATGCAACAATGTGAGAAGTATGAGGTGAAAGAAGTGGGCTATGATGCTTATAATGCGGCTTCTTTGGTTGCTAGACTGCATGACAATGGTGTTCCAGTAAAAAAAGTTGGACAAGGTATGAGTGTGTTATCAAATCCATCCAAATATGTCGAAAAATTGATATTAAATAAACAGATTAAACACAATGGAAACCCTTTTTTAGGGTGGCAACTAGGTAATTGTGAGGTGTATGAGGATGTCAATGGAAATATTAAAATTCGTAAAAATGAAGCTGACAAATCTGCTAAAGTTGATGGCATAATTGCTATGATTATTGCGGCACATTGTTCATTAGATAATCCATTCATTTCAAATAGTTTTGGATTCCGCAGTTTTTAAGGTAATATCGTAAAAAAATTGGGGGTTTATATGGGTGTTTTAGACATTTTCCGCACTAAGAAAACAATAGCAAAAGAAAATAACACTCTATTTGGTCAAACCCAACTAGGTAACCAGATTGTTCGCCAGACCCAAGACGGCAAAGGCGGTGCTAATTTTCAGCTTTTATATGTAACTACAAGCTCTACGACTAATGCTGGTCGTATTGTAGATATGTCCGTGCTGACTAGAAACAGCACAGTAATGAGTTGCGTAGGAGTAATTGCTAGA
>Ga0208507_1000248_pt1 | contig 37776 bp, 17 predicted proteins | sample CryBogCBH12Aug01_FD_184626 | JGI IMG/M metagenome (GOLD analysis project Ga0208507, IMG submission 184626) | Freshwater microbial communities from Crystal Bog, Wisconsin, USA - CBH12Aug09.1 (SPAdes) (version 2) | ecosystem: Environmental > Aquatic > Freshwater > Lake | place: Crystal Bog...
TCAGCGCACCTTCGAGGTTCACGCCGTGCTTCGCCGCGAGTTCCAGCGCGCGCGGAAAACTCGCGGCGGTGTAGCTTGAATACATCGTGCCGTTGCGATACGCATCGCGCGGTTCACGACACGCGGCACAACCTTCGGGATCAGATTCACCAATGACGATGGGCGTTTTCTTATATTCTGGAAACGACGCGATGACGGCGAATGCGTCGTTCATATTCCGCAACTGACTGGACATCGCCATGCGAACGTGGCCGTTCGTGAAGACCGGCGAGCCTTTCGCGTGGAACGAAATGAAGTCCAGCGGCGAACCAATTTTGCCGGTGACGTAATTCGTCCCGTGCGCGCAGTGCTGCAAAAATTCATGCAGAAATTTTCCACCTGGCCCACCAGCGGTTTCCGGTCCGCCCACGCGCGCAGTCGGCAGCGCGCGACGCACGCCGGCAATCGCGTAATCGTAGAGCTTGAAATAATCTTCGTGCGTGCCGTGCCAATACATGATGTTTGGCTCGTTCCAAACTTCCCAATACCACTTCTCGACTTCCACTTTTCCGTATTTTTCCACGCAATGTTTTGTCCACTCGTAAGCTAGGTTTCCCCACTTTACATAATCTTTTGGTGGATATGCCTGCCCCGCGCCCGCGTCGGCTTTTTGATCTACCGGCGGATGATGCGGATAATTTTGCGGATGCGTGCTCAACGCTTCCGGCATGAAACCGAGTTGCACATACGGCTTGATGCCGCGCGCAAGATAGGTGTCGAATATTTTGTCGTTGATGGTCCAGTCGTAAACCGGATTGCCATTGGCATCTTCTTTGTAGGCGCTGGTCGAACCCCACTTGAGCGCATACGCGCCGTCGCCGCTGGTGAGCAGATGATGTGCGCGAAAATAAACCTGCGGTGCGCCGAGTTGACCGAGTTCGGACAACAGTTTTTCCCCATCTTTCATGTAAGCGTAATTCGGCTCATCCGCGCCAAAAAAACGCCAGATTGGTGTTACGTCGCCGACAGGTTTTGCCGCGTCCACCGTGATAGTCACGGGCAACGGCGCGTTGGTCGCAGCGAGTTCACCGAAAGCAACGGAAGCACTGAAGATAAAGGCGATTAGGCCGCCAGCGAGTTGAGATGTGCGCATAATTATTTTGGTTTAACCAAGATTTTTGGACTACGGGATGGGCATGGTTTGCCAGAAAGTTTCCGGCGCAACCAGTGGAAAAACTGGTTACGGCGTGGTGCCGGTGAGATTGCCGCCGCGGATGCGAAGCTTGGCCAAATCAGTTTCAATCAAGCCAAGTCCCGTCAGTTTGCCGCCAGTGTCGAAGTTCAACGCCGCCGAGCTGTCGGTGAAAATGGCAGTGAGCGCGGATAAATTTGCGCCGGTGAGATTGGCAAACAGATTGGCGGTGGAAATTTTTACCGGCGCTTTCAAATTAATTTCGCCGCGCGCGGCCAAAATACCTTGGCCGTAGCCAACTGAAACAACCGTCTTGCTGGCAACATCGCCGAGCAAACCGCCGGATGCAATGGCTGCACTAAAAGCGAAAGTTCTAACAGTGACGTTGCCTAAAATCCCCAAACGCGTGGACGCGAGGCCAGCAATCGCCTGACCTTTTACTGCAATGCGGCCGGTCATCGTGCCGCCGATGGTCACGTCGCTGATGAGATTGCCCAGCGTGATAATCTGACCGCTGTTATTACCATTGATTGTAATGCCGCCGAAGCGCGTGAGCGCGCCGGAATAATTTATCACGACCGTGCGAGCGTCTGGACGTTGCACCACGCCGATGTCGCCTTTCGCGGCAATCACGCCGGAGAAATCACCGTTGGTTCTGACTGAGCTAATGAGATTGCCGCGACTGATGATTTGACCGGTGATGTCGCCTTGCGCAAAAATGGTCGTCACGCCAGTGATGATTCCACCTGTTCCAAAAGTTACGGAACCTAAATCGCCTTCCGTGGTTTGGATGATTCCGTAAATACCTGCGTTCGTCACCTTGATGCTGCCAAAAATAGTTGTCGCAGTGACATTACCCAAACCAGCCAAACCGCCCACGGTGCGGCCGTTGGAAGCGGTTATCGTCACATCGCCAAGCGAACCGGTGCTGGTTAGGTTGGCGATGGAAATACGACTGTTCACCGAGCCGCCGTCACCAATCATAATCAAGTCAGCGGCCAACGGACTGGTGAATTTCGTGAAGGCCGGCGCCAATTGCACATAAGCCGTGTTGGGCGAGTTGTCGTTCAGTTGATCGGCGAACGTCATGACCAACTCAAGATTCACATTATACCGATCGTGCGCGTATAATTTCACACTGCCGGTTTCGTTGAACAGAACCACAAACGCATCGGTCGCGGCATTAAACTTCGCTTTGCTGCCGAGCAAATTCCACAGCACTTGCGGATTCGTCACGGAACCCAGATTGGCCAGCAGCGTGACGGGAACACCCAACGCCGTGGTCAAAACCGAGAACGCCAAACCTTCGATACCCGCGACGTGAATGAAACCGATGGGCAAGCGGCCACTGACTTCGACGCCGGTAATGCTGTCCGCTGCCAACATCACGCCGCCGAGGCTGTTGGCCGTGAGGTTCGTGAACAACTGTAATTCCGGCGCGGTTAATTTGATGAGCAGGTCGCCTTGCAACGCAATGTTGCTGACGCCAGTTTTGCCACCGAGATAAGAATCCACGCGCGACAAATTAAACTTGGCGGTGGAACTGTTGATGACAGCCAACACCAAATTGAAGGAGCGCGCAGGAGGATTGATGACGAAGCGCTCTTCCGGATTGAAATTGATAATGTTGGTGATGCGAATGGCCAGTTGTGGATCGCCGGATGTTTCCGAGTCATACACGAACGCGAAATGAATGCTGTCCGGCAGCGTGGAAATTTCTTGCGGAACCGATCCAAGATTTGTTGGCGTCGCTTGAATTTGACGTTCGATACCGGCTTCGATGACCTGCAAAACTTTGTTGCCGTAACCGGCCAAAACCGTGATGACATTGACGTCGCCTGCAATAATTTCGCCTGGTGTGCCGCCGTCCACCGTCAAGCGGTTGAACAAACCGACTACGTTAATCAAGCCTGCGAGATCGCCGCCGATCAGCATCGTGTTGATGGCCGCTGCGTCAATTTCGCTGGTGACAGTGAACGTGCCCGTGATGGTCGCCTGCGAAATCGGGCCAGAGTCAAACATGTAGCCGGTGAAATCACCGTTCACATACATCGTGGTATCTTCGAAATTGAGCAACGTGAGACTCTTGGTAACCACATCGGTGGCGAAATCCAGAGTCGCTAAATCAGTTCCCGATTTTGCGTCAATCGTCATGACCGTGGTCGGCCAGACGCTATTGATGGTGAATGTGTCGTCGCCGCTGCCGAGCGAAATGTTCAGTGTAGCGAGGCCGCTGTAAGTGATGCCGCTTTCGCCCATCGCGAGACCCGTCAGCGTGCTGTTCGTCAAAGTGCCGCTCTTGTTACCTTCGCTGCCAGTGTCGTCCACGTTCAACGTGTCATTACCATTGCCGGTCACAGTCAGCGCACCTTGAATCTCGTCCAAAATACCACCCGACAAAATCGGCGCCAAACTGCCCACGTTCACCGTGTTCGTGCCGCTACCGGTGTTGACGGTGGTGGTTCCATTCGTGGACTGAACATTGATGATGTCATCGCCGCCCTGACCATTGACGTTCGTAACGCCCGCATCGGCGAGCAAGTTGACCGTGTCAGCCGCACTGCCGCTGTTCAAAGTCGTCGCCGTGGATTCATTCGTGTTGTGGATGGTGAAAGTATTTCCACCTGAACCCAGCGAAATGTTCAACGTCTCCACCGCTGAATAATTAATTCCATTTCCCAATCCCAACCCGGTCAGACTAGTAGCTGTCAGCGAACCGGTGTTGCTCGCCGTGTCGCCGGTGTCATCCACGTTCACCGTGTCGGAATTACCGCCGCCGTTTATGGTCACCAAACCAACGATGTCATTGACCGTGCCGCCCGTTGTTGGCATCGCGCTTCCGATGTTGAAAATGTCATTGCCGTTGCCACCATTCAGATTCAACGCGCCGGTGTTTGCCTGCACATTGAACGTGTCCGCGCCGCCGTCGCCATTCACCGTAGTCGTCGCGCTTGCTGTGCTGCTGATCAACAACGTGTCGTCACCGCTGCCGAGCGAAATGTTCAACGCCGTCAAGCCGTTGTAAGTGATGCCGCCATCGCCCATGCCCAAGCCGGTCAAGGTCGTCGCCGTCAACGTGCCCGTCTTATTGCCTTCGCTACCGGTGTCGTCCACGTTTAATGTGTCGTTGCCGCTGCCAGTGATTGTCAACGCGCCTTGGATGTTATCCGTAATGCTGCTCGCCGCCGGAGCTAAACTGCCAACGTTGATGGTGTTCGTTCCAGAACCTGTGTTCAAAGTTGTAACCGCACTGGTTCCCTGCACGTTAAACGTATCATCGCCGGAACCTAAATTAATTTTCAGCGTTTCCACCGCCGAGTATTTGATGCCTGTGCCCAAGCCGAGTCCGGTTAAGCTGGTGGCCGTCAGCTTGCCCGTATTGCTTACGGTGTCCCCGGTATCATCCACGTTCACTGTATCCGAATCACCACCGCCGTTCACAGTCACCAAACCGGCAATATTGTTCACCGTGCCGCCCACGGCGGATGCCAGCGTGCCAAAATTAAAGGTGTCATTGCCACTGCCACCATTGAGGTTTAGCGCACCCGTCGTCGCACGCACATTAAACTTGTCCGCGCCGTCATCGCCATTCACCGTCGTCGCGGCGCTCGCCGTGCTGCTGATTAACAACGTATCAGCGCCGCTGCCCAAAGAAATCGTCAGCGTGGTCAGACCGCTGTAAGTGATGCCGCTTTCGCCCATGCCCAAGCCGGTCAAGGTCGTCGCGGTCAACGTGCCAGTCTTGTCACCTTCGCTGCCAGTGTCGTCCACGTTCAACGTGTCGCTGCCATTGCCGGTGATTGTCAACGCGCCTTGGATGTTATCCACGATACCACCAACATCCGGCGACAGGCTGCCCACATTCACAACGTTCGCGCCAGCACCCGTATTCAAAGTTGTCGCCGCGCTCGTGGACTGCACGTTGAACGTGTCATCACCCGATCCCAAATTAATTTTCAGCGTTTCCACCGCTGAGTAATTGATGCCTGTGCCCAAGCCGAGTCCGGTCAAATCCGTTGCGGTCAGCGTGCCGCTGTTATCCGTTGTGTCGCCGGTGTTATCAACGTTCACGACGTCCGCGCCCTCACCGCCGTCAATCGTCACTTGGCCAGCAATGTTGCTGACCGTGCCGCCAGTGTCTGGAGTCGCACTGCCGAAATTAAACGTGTCGTCACCGTTGCCGCCGTTGAGATTCAGCGCGCCGGTTGTGGCTTGGACGTTGAAGGTGTCCGCGCCGTTATTGCCATTCACGGTAGTCGCCGCCGAAGACGTGCCACTAATCAGCAGCGTGTTATCGCCACTGCCGAGCGAAATATTCAACGTGGTCAAACCGCTGTAAGCAATGCCGCCATCGCCCATGCCCAAGCCGGTCAACGTCGTCGCGGTCAGCGTGCCCGTCTTGTCACCTTCGCTGCCGGTGTCGTCCACGTTCAACGTGTCGCTACCGCTGCCAGTGATTGTCAACGCACCTTGAATTTTGTCCAAAATTCCGCTCGCCGCCGGTGCCAAGCTGCCGACGTTAATTGTGTTCGTGCCAGAACCTGTGTCCACAGTCGTCGTTGCGCCCGTGGCTTGAATGTTGAACGTGTCGTCGTTGTTCTGGCCGTAAATGTTCGTTGTCGCGCTGTCGCCAAATACATTGACCGTATCGTTGCCGTCGCCGCCGTTGATGGTTGTGAGCGCACCGTCGTTCGTCACGTTGATGATGTCGTCGCCGGCTTGCGCATTGATGGTGGTCGTGCCGGAATCCGTCGTGAGATTAATCGTGTCTGCCGCGCTGCCGCTGTTCAACGTCGTGGTTGTCGCTGCGTTGGTGTCGGTGATGGTGAAAGTATTTCCGCCGGAGCCCAAAGAAATATTCAGCGTGGTCACGCCGCTGTAAGCGATGCCGCTCGTCATACCGAGACCGGTGATAGCCAAACCCGTAAGCGCGCCAGTCGCCGCCGAAGTGTCGCCGGTGTCGTCCACATTCAACGTCGTCGTGCCGCTGGCGTTGAGCGTCAGCAACGCAAGCAAATCACTCAAAGTTCCCGCCGTATTGGTGGTGAACGCATTCGAGCCGACGTTAATTATATTCGTGCCGGAGCCAGTGTTGACGATGGTCGCGGCAGACGTGCCCTTGACGTTGACCGTGTCGTTGCCGTCCTTGGTGTTGACGGTCAAATTTTCCACGCCGGAATAATTCACCGTCTGCGTGCTTAGCGAAACTGCCGTGCCGCCGATGCCAATCGTGTCATTGCCGGTCGTGCCGTTAATGATCAACGAGTCAGTGCCCACGCTGCCGGTGTCGGTGACATTGAAAGTGAAACTGCCGCTGGTCTGGAAATTAATGTTGTAAGTGTCATCTCCTTCTTTGCCATCCAACGTCAATGCGCCAGTGCCGGACCAACTGTTGATGGTGAAAGTTGTCGCGCCCGCGCCGCCGAACAGGCTTATGGTATTGATGCCCTTCAGCGTGATTGTTCCAGTGATGCCGTTCGATTCGGTGACGACAAATCCATTCAACGTCAACGTGCCGGCGTCCAGTGTGATGGAAGTGGCCACGTCGCTGTTGCCGCTTGCGTCAAGCGTGACCGGTCCGGAGTAATTCGTGACGGAGAAAATTTGGTGACCGGTAGCCGCACCGATGAGCGAGAGCGTAATGCTGTTGCCGTTCAACACGTCTGTGTTGCCGCCGTAAGTGAGCGTCGCGCTTGTGGCCGAAGTGCCGACCAGCGAATAGCTGCTGTATCCGCTTTCAATCACGGTGACCAAGCCGGGGTCGTTGATGATATTGTGCGTCGAACCCGTGCCGCCGCCCACAAAGAGACTCTTGCCCGAACCGGCGGTGAACGTCACGTTGCCCGCGCCGCCGTAAATGCTGTCGTTGCCGGTGCTGCCATCAATCGTCACCGGACCGCCGCCCAAATCAAATTCATTCGTGCCGCTGCCCGCATGAATGACCACCGGCACGAGCACCGCACTATCAATTTCAATGGTCGTGTCAGCAGAAACGCTGTTGGCGAGAATGCTCTTCACGTTGTCGTATTCAATCGGCTGATCGGAAATGGCCGGATCAGAAACGCTCACGTTTTCCGAGCCGTCGGAATTGATGCTCAACAGCGTGACGATGAAGTGAACACTCGGATTGGTGTCTACGCCAAGATTCAGCGTGAGCACGCCGCTGTTGTCCAACGTGGCCAGCGCGGGTGCGGGCGGCGTGGGTGCGGGCGGCGTGGGTGCGGGCGGCGTGGGTGTAGCCGGTGTGTTGGCGAGATAACCAATGGTCTGGCTAAATGTTTTGTGACCCAGCGCGCCAAAGTCAAACGTGTGTGACACCGAAACTTTTGAGCCGTTGATGTCGATGTCCACCCCGATGTCGAAATCTTTATGCAAGAAAGTCACGCCGCCGGAGACGCTGAAATGGAAGCCGGCGGGAATAAATTGCGAATTGAAACTATCCGTGAAATTCGCACTCGCATACGTCATCGTAAAGCTGCCGTGAACATTGTAACCGCTGCTGCCGAATTGCGCGCGGAAGCTTAAGTCAAACCAGTAATTACCCGCCGAGTCGAAATAGAAATTTACCGTCGCACTCGCAATGCCCCACATGCTAAAGGACAATTGACCGGTGGCTGACAGCACACTGCCACTGGCCGTAATCGCAAACTGCCCGTCCAATTGAAAACCTTCGATGTAGATTTTGGCGCTGTCGTAACCCGTGTAGTATTGACCGGTCAAATAATTGGAGCCGTGAATCTGGATCGAGAACGCGGTGTTTTTGGCGACACCAAAATTTTTGTGCGTCGCACTGCTGTTGATCTGCAAAACAAACTGCGCGTCCACAGTGATGACGCCGCTCAAGAAACTTGCCACCGAGCCGCCGCCCGCAACCGTGAGGACAGAATTAATTTCGATGCCGTCGTTGTAAATTCCCGCGTCCGTATTGATATTGAAAACCTGTCCGATGACTTTCGTGGTTCCGTTGAGATTCAGGTTCAAACCTTCCGTGCCGATGGTAAGCGTGAACGCAGCATTGATGTTGATGACGCTGGCAAGGGTCAGCAAACCGCTCGCGGCAATCTTGAAGTAAGGGCCAGCCGGCAAATTAACGGCGACGTTGTTGATAGTCGGCACGCTGACCGGAAGGCTGTTTACATCGAATTCAAAATGGATGCCGCTGCCGAACGCAAAACCCGCGCCGTGATACGCGCTGCCAGAGGTCAAACTGATTTTGGCCGCGATACCGTAAGTGGAAGTCGTCGTGCCGTAAGCAATCAACAGCGCGCCGTTGGCCGTCAGCGAAAGCAGAGTTGCCGTGTTGGTCGCGTGGCCGCTTGCGAAAGTGATGGCTTTGGCATTCAACGTGGCTATGGCAGAAACCGCCAAACCCGTTGAACCAATTGAGAGGATGAAGCTGCCGTCCAAATAAAATCCGATGAACAAGCCGTTGTTCGGCAAAGTCAGGTTTGCGCCGAGTGCGAGGCTGCCGGTGACAGCGATTTGCGCATACGGGCCAGCGGCTAGCGGCGTGGGGAGAGTTGTGTTGCCAATCGCGTTCACGACGTCCGCGGTGGTATTGACTTGGAAAACAAATGCACCACTGAATTTGAAACCGGTTCCGCTCAACGGGCTGCCGCTGCTCGCCGTGAGCGTGAAGCTGGCGATCAAACCAGCCGTGGTGATTTCCATGTCGCCCGTCGCCGCGAGCGAAAGCAGGCTGTGATTATTGATGGTTGCAGTGAATGTCGCATCCGTGCTGAAAACCAAACCGGTGCTCAACGTCAGATAGAAATCGCCAGACAAAGTGAAGTTGTTCGCTGCCGAACCGAACACCATGTCGCCACTGATGTGAACTTGGAAATACGGTCCGTCCACGCCGTTCAGATTTCCGGGAATGGTCACCGGCGTGGTGCCGTCAATGATTTGATCAACGTTGGAAGTATTGAAAACAAAGTCGTAGGTCGTAGCTGCGCCGAAGCTGAAGCCGGTCGCACTGAACGGATTTGAGCTGCCGTAACGCGTGAGCGTGATTTCACCGGCGACGGTATTATCTGCCGTATCAGTGCTGCCGGTAGGCGCAAAGACGATGAAGCTGCCCGTCGCGGCCATCTCCATCAGCGCGAGACCACCGAAGTTCGCCGTGAAATTTCCTTTGATGGAAAAAATGGTGGTCATTCCGGCGACGCCATTGCTGCTCGTGCCGGTGATGTTGCCGGTGATCTCAAAGTCCACACCGGGGAAAATGGTGAACGTCAGGGTGCCGGTGGAAATCAATTCGTAGCTGCCCGCTACCACGGTGATAGGATTGCCGTGGTCATCCGCCAAATCAATGCCGCCAATGCTGGTCACGTCAGCGGAAGTTGTGTTGATGGCGAGTTGCGAATTGATTGTGAGCGTGATGCCCACACCGAGATTTGAAGTGATGCCGCCGCCGGCATTCACCGTCAGCAACGCGGCCACGCCGTCATTGCTGATTTGGAAAGCGCCGGTCAACGACTGCGTCGCGCTAGCGATGGTCGCGGTCATATTCACCGCCATCGAAACTTGCAGACCAGAAGCGCTGTCACTCAATTCGAGGCGGAAATAACCGCTCATTAAAAGGCCGGAGAAAACATTCAGCGTGCCGCTGCCTATAATTACCAGATACGGGCCAGTGGCGCCGATGGTCGCGAACGCGCCCGTGGCATCAGCTAATCCTTGCGGCGGTCCACGCGGAATCGTGACGGTGGTCAGCGCTGCAATTACATTTCCATCTTGGTCGTAAACGGAAATCGGCGGCAGGCTGCTGGGAATATCGAAGGTCACGTCCGCCGACGTCGTATTCACGATGAGCGTGAAATTTCCCGTCAACGACATGCCGCCCGCAAAGGTGACAGGCGAACCAGCGGCGAGAATTAAATTTATTTCAGCGGCAAAGCCTTGAGCGTTGATGACGAACAAACCGGTTCCAGAAAAATCAAAGAAAGGCGAAGCGGAATCGCCGATGAACACGTCGGTCAAACTGGCATACAGCGTCAGACCGTTGGCGGCGCTGATGTTCAAAACAAAGTCGCCTTGCATATTCAAGAGCGTGTCCGTGCCAACTTCGTAAGCCAGACTGCCACCAACCGCGATTCCAAAACACCGTGGCGCGAGCGCGATGTTGGTTGTGATGGGGTTGAGCGGATCGGTCGCATCGGTCAGCGTCACGGTGTGCGTGGCCGCCGAGCTGTTGAATTCGAACGTAGCGTCACCGACCAGATAAAGCCCCACCGCTTCCAATTGCGTGAAGGCGCTGCCCGTCTGCAAATTTAACGCGCCGTAAATTGCCAGCGGCGCACTCGGCGTGCCGTTGAAGCCAGTGAAATCCACCACAACTTCGCCGGTGGCCGTGCCCAAATCGCCGAGGTAAGTGACACTTAAATTGCCGCTGAAATCGAGTTTCGCCAGCGTGGTCGTGAGCGTGTGCACGACCGTGAACTTGATATGGCCCGTCTCGGTGATGGCCAACGAGGTGGCCGGCAAACTGATTGCTTCGTAGCCTTGAATGCTTAAATAAACGCCTGCAATGGAACTGGTGTTCGCACCGGTCGGCACAATGTCATTGCCTGAATTGTCCACAAAGCCGAGTTGTAATACGCCCGCAATGGTCAGCACCGGATCGGTGGCTTGATTCAAAATCTTCGTCGGGGCATCGGCTAGCAAAAAGATTTGGACGGGCGGACGACCGGCATTGTTAAGGCCGATGAATATATCAGCTTTAAGTTTCACCGAGTTATAAAGCGTGAGCGTGCCAGTCAGCAGAAAATTGACGGCCGTGGGATGCGACGGATCAAAACCCATCGCCAACGTGCCGTCAAACTTGAGAATTTGTTTCGCCGCATCCGGTTCCGCTCCCAGATACTCGCTAGTCAACGTCACGCCTGCGTAAAGGATGAACGGTTGGGCGTAGGCGTTGAGAAAGCTAGCGCTGCCGAGTGTGCCCGCGTGAATGGCGTTGTATTGCGTTACGGTCTGCAATGCCAGCACGCTATTGAAGGTTTCAAAGTCAATTTCGTTGGGTGTGCCGTAGGCTTCGCTCCGCAGGTCGGTCGCAGCATTGGGCACGGGCATGGCCTGATTGAAACTCGCTCCGCCGCTCATGCCGACGATTTCTAATCCGCTCTCCGGATCAATCACAATCGGCTTCTTGATATCCACGCTGAGATAAAACGACAGCGGTCCGAGTGCCGAAAAACCAATCTCACAACTGAAACCTTTCATGCCCGGCAAATCAAACGTGCCGCGCGCGCCGACGTAGAAAGACGAGTGCGCCACGGTCAAATCCAGATCATCCACCGCCAACGGATTGGTCACGGTCGTGCCGTCGGGATTTTGCACCGTGAACGTGCCATCCGAATTTTTTACCGTGATCGTGCCGTCAGCATTCGTCACGCTGAGTTCATCTTCATGGATCCAACCGCCTTCGGCGTTGATGTTCACCAAGCCGATGATGAGCGTGGCTTTGATTTCACCGACAAAAACATCAATGTCGATATTGCCGCCGCCGCCCTTGATGCTCGTGATGGGGAAAAGACCGATGTCCAGCAACTCCAGATTGATCACGGCGTCGCTGATGAAACCTTCCACGCCCGTGCCGTTCGGAACCGGCGTCACATTTTTGATGGCTGTGATGTCGGCGTTCAGCACCAGTTCAAATTCATCCGGCTTGGCCACGAAATCCGCCCATTTGATTTCCAGCGAAGTGATTTTGAAGGTCAGCCACGCGGGTAATTTCAGTTGGTCCGCCGTCGCCACGATGGAAACACCGAAGTTTGTGCCCTTCAGCAATTCTGGGTTGCCAGCGTTATTGACCACCGAGAAATCTTCTGCCGTGCCGTGCAAGGTCAAACCGGAAACCGGCAGCACCAGCGTGGAAACTGCCGTATCAATCGTCAGGAAATTATCGCCAGCCAATGGATTCGTAGCGATGTCAACGTCGCTGGCTTGCACAGAAAGCTGGTCATTGAACTGAAAATTCACCGCGCCTGCCGTCACCGCCAAATCACCGAAGCCAGCCGTCGTTGAAGCCGGATCCAAATTGACGGTCATGACCAAATCCGTTGCCGTGGCGCTGAATTGACTGTCCGGCAAGCTGAAAAGTGTGCCGCTGCTGCCAATGTTGAGTGTCGCCGTAGCCGCCGTAGCCGTGAGCGAGCCTGTGGTGGTGAACGTCGCGTTATCCGCGCCAAACGTGACGCTGAAATCCGTCAAGGTCACGGTCGGATCAGTAATCGTCAATAACGGCCCCAAATTCACTTGGCCAGAGTAATTGAGCGGCGCCACAGCGAACTGAAAGCCATTCGCGTTCAGCGTCAGGCTGGTCAGATTGCCGCCCACAGTTGCGTTGGTCGGACTACCGGCGATGGCGAACTGGGTGAAGTTGACCGTAGCATTATTGATTTGTGCGAGCAGTTGGCTGGCACTGCCAGTCGGATTGTAAGCGAGATTGAAATTGCTCGCATCCGCAGTCATCGCCGAACCAACGGTCAGGTGCAACTTTTGGATTTGCAGGCTGAAGAGCTTGGTTGTGACGTTGTATTGGCCGACTACGCCATTACCGCCGGCGGTCGTTGGTGTAATCGTGCCGGAGATGTCGCTGTTGCCTGGAAACAAACTAGCCGACACAGCTGTGATGCCCACGCCCGTAACCGTGGTGCCAGAAACCGTGAAGCTGATGTGCACCGTGTTGAGCTTCAGAATTCCGCCTAAAGTTGCACTATCAAAATCAAGAGCGGTGACCAGCACAGGCAGGATAGGGACTTCCCTCTTAAGGATTGCGCGCCGAGGATTCCTTGCCGGAAATTTTTTAGTGTTTAATTTTTCGGCTTTTGGAGAAATTTGGTCTCAAGTTTATCCAATTGGAACGATGCGTTTTCTTCCTGACCCGACACAATGTTGGTAAAGACGCGATCCAATGCCAAAGCCAGTGCCGCATTAGTGGCGGATTGGCATCGGAGATTGTAAAATCGAAGGGCCAACGTCAGGTCGTTGGTGCGATAAGAAAAATTTGAATTAAGGTGCTGGCGACGAAATTCCTGGATGAGTCCCAAGTCGCGATAACCGTATTCTTTCGTCGGTTCAACCGCTGTGCCTTCGCCAAAATCATTCCAAGTGACAATCTGCGCGATGGCCGACGAATCCGTCATGACTTGGCTCAAAGTTTCTCGCAATATTTCGCCGTTGCGGTCGCCAAGATAACCCCAATAGTTGCGGTTTCCTGCCCGTTGATAAATGTCATGGAAACGTGGAAACGCGCTGCTGATGAATGCCGGCCATACTTTCGCCTTTTGTTCAAAATCAGTTAGATAATTTTTCAGCGCCGTGTCGGACAAAACACCGCCGGTTCCGGGTGTTTGGCTTAACCACATCGGTGGCCAGTCAAACGCGCCAACCCCATCTGCCAAGCGATTGTCTTCCGTAAAAAATGCTGGTTGGTTTGGCGGCGCAAGCACAGAGAAAATTTTTACCCAGTCGGAATTAGCCGAGAAATATTGCGGGCCAAAGTTCAACAGCACGGGTTTGCCATCAAGGCGCAAATAGCTTGAGTCAGAAAAATAATTGGTTTGTAGAAATAGCATATCCTGCTGTGCCTGCATGATGGCGTTGGTGCTGGCCAGATACTGGCCGTCAATCATGTGCTGGATAGTTTGATCTTCGTAACAAATGGAAAACTTTAGTCCGGCTTTGCGGGTAAAATCAAAGAGCCGGGCTGTGGCTCGATTATTGGCAGCGTAGTCGAGATAATTGGCCGATCCATACCAGTCCACAATCACGCCATCAATCCCGGCGAGTTTCATCAGTAACACATGGTATTCGAGCACCGCCGGGTCGGAGGAATCATACGGGCCGATGAGCGGATAATACCACGACGCAATTTCCCTTTCGCCGGAGGCGTTCAGCGTGTCGGGATTGAAATGATCCATCGTCCAATGCCAGCCCCATTCGCCGCTGAACGGCTTGGCGGCATACCACGGCATATAGTAAACCATCACCGGTTTGGCGTTCGGCGGAGCTGCCGAAGCCGGCGCGGCGAAGGGGAACAGCAGCAGCGTCGCGAGAAGGATTTTTACCGGCTTCATGGCGCCCAATTTAGTCCGTCGTAAAATGCGGCGCAATCCTTACGGTGAAACCGTGCGATAAAACCGCTGCGTGCCGGTGGCCCGGCTGGTGTCGGTGAAAGTCACGGTGCTGCCGGCGGCGTTGGTGGTGCTGCCGGAAATTGCAGCCCAATTTGGCGGCGCGAGATTGGTGGTCACTTCGACGTGATAAGGGAATCCGGGCGTGGTCGCAAAAGTCAGCGTGAAAGCGTCTTGACCGCCGCCGGCGGTGCCGGTGATTTTCTGCGCGGGCGGAGCGGTGGCGCTGACGTTGAAGGCGGCGCTCGCAATTCCCGTCAGCGCATACGGCGCGATCCATTTGCTCCGCAGATAAGTTTCCACGGTCGCGCGATCCACGGCGTTCAGGGCCGAGTTGTAAACCAGCACTTCCGCGATGCTGCCGGCGAAGGGATTGTTAACGGTGGTTCCGTTGATCAGGCCGCCACCAACCGAGGAGGCCACGACGTTGAAGTTGGCGCTGACGTTGCCGAAGTTCGGGCCGGTTCCCTGCGCGGTGCCCCCGGCCGTGGCGTTCCAAATGCCGTTGCTGCCCGTGCCGTTAGCGACGTATTCAAAGGCGTGGTAATTGGTCGAGGGATCCATCGCGGGACAGTCGTTGTCCACGCCGCCGTTGCTGCGGATGACGCGCGGCGTGGCGTTGCTCACGGCGTAGTCCAGTGAATAGCTGCCGTTGTCCGCGTAATCCGGATTCGCGCCGCCGGCCCAAGTCGCGAAGACGTGCTGATACTGGCCCTCTGCGATGCCGGCCGTGTTTTTTCTGGCGACGACGAACACGCTGACGGTCTTGGAAACGTTGGTGTAAGTCGTGTTCTTCAACTCGGTGCCGGTGAAACTGCCGGTGGCGTTGAAGGTGATGGTCTTGCGTCCGAACGCAGCCGTGTTGGTGTAACGAATGCCGTTGCCGCCGCTGCCAATGGTGGTGTTGAAATGATTTCCGTTACCGCTTTGATCCAGCCAGTTGGTCACGCTGCCGCTGGCATTGGTCAACACCGACGAATTCACATTGCCGTCGAGCCAAATGCTCATGCCGGACACCGGACTGCCGAACGAGGCGGAGCCGGTCGTGGCGACGAGTTGGACATTCGTGCTGGCGGTGTCAATCGCCAGATTGGTGAAGGCCGCCACACCGTTGCCGGCGCTGGTGCCAATGTCGAAATTTGTGGTGCCGAGCAATCTTCCAGAGCTGTTGGTCAAGCCGACAAAAATTTGCAGGCTGGCCGGCAAACCCAAGGCGCTGGGATTGCCTGCGGCGTCCACGGATTTCAAAACGGGCTGTTGGTTGAAAGCGACATTCGCCGCCGATGAACTGGGTTGGGTTGTAAATGCCAGCGCCACCGCCGAGCCGGTGTTGGCGAGAAAGTTGAAGGCGAAACTCGCCGCGTCGTCCTGATAATTGGCGAACAGCGAATTGCTCACGGTCAAACTTCCGACGGCGTCGCTGCGTGCCCACAGGGCGGTGCAGCCGTTGGTGCCGAGGCCGCAGTTGACGATGTTTAGATATGAGGCCACGGCATTGGACAAAGCCCCCGTGCTGCCGATGACGCTCAAACCGTCGGAGATGCTGTTGGTGAGGTTGAGATGGTTGAGGTTGAGTCCGGGGATACCACTACTGTAAGTGTCTAGGCAAATTTGCAACGCGGCCCGCCATTGATAATCTCCGCTATAGCCGCCGCAGCGAATCAGGTCACAGCGTTGGGCGGTGGTTGTTCCAGTGAAAATATTTCCACCGACCGCAAAAGTCGTGCTGATGAGGATTCCGCAGCCGTAGGTGATGTCCTGAAACAGGCAGTCTTCAATCCGGTTGCCGCTGCCGCCGTAAATCGCGCCGCCACTGGCCAGGAATGGCAACTGGCCCGTGCAATGGGTGAAGACGTTGTTGCCGGTCGCATAGGTTCCAGCGGAGGCCGGCCACATGGCAAAACAATCGTCCCCGGTGCCGCGCGCGGTGCAGTTGGTGACGATGGTGCCCTGCATGCCGCTGTTCAAGTTGATGCCATCGGCGACCATGTTTCGAAAGCGGCAACCATCCACGAGCAGCCCGCTGGAATTGTAAATCCAGACGGCGGCCTTGGTGTGCTCGATCCAGATTCGCGCGATGGAAGAACCCGTTCCGTAGGCGCCGCCGATGCCGTCGTTGCCCTCGGAGTCGTTGCGATAATTCAATTTTCCGAAAATGGAAAAATCGGCAAGGTGGATGTTGGTGCCGTTGCCGTTCAGGTTCACGCGCCGCGCAACGTTTGTGTAAAGCGTGGCGTCGCCGACGAGCGTGGCATACCAGATGCCCGCGCCTTGCAGCGTCCGTTTAGAGGGTAAATTAATCGTGCCGGTGATTTTATAATTGCCGGGTGGCAGCCAGACGTTGGTGTTTGCGTTGAGGCAACTTTGCAGGGCGGCGGTGTCATCGGTCGTCCCGTCACCGGCGGCGTTATAAGGCGAGCTTTTGATGGAAACCGACCCGCCGGGCTGGCTCAGGGCGGCGGGAACATTTTCCAATTCGACGAGGTCAATTACATAGTTGGTGGCGGTGTCAACGCCGTCCTTTTGCAAGCGCACCGTGTCGCCGGTTTTGATGCTCAAATTGTTGGTGTGAACCTCGTCATAAAAATTTCTCGGATAACCGTCGGCGGCGTTTTTTGTGAACGGATAGCTGCCATACAGCCACGAGTATTTGGAGGTGACGGGCAGTCTGGCGGCCAGCACCCCGTTGGTGTAAAGGCCGAGCGTGTAATTGGCGCCGGTGCCGGTGGCGTTGTCCGGCACGCTGTAACGCACGACGATGGCGTTCGCGGCGGCTTGCGCGGTGAACTGGACGTATTGCCCGGTGGCGTTGAGTTGGACGCATTGCCGTCCTGAAGATTCGGCCGCGACGACATTCGGGCCAAACTGCGGCCCCAAAATGGTGCCGCCGCTGACGGTCATGGTTTCCGCCTCGTAAGTCGTCCACGGCACGGCCGCGCCGGTGGAAGCGTAAGCGGAGCCGGACGAAAGCGCGAACGCCATGAGACCGAGGGCAATTATGATTGGCTGCGTCGCGCTTCCCATGTTGGTTGGTTTGAGGAAGAACACAGTGGTAAATTATATTCCTTTAACAATTCGAGAATTCGGATCAACGCGTGGATGAATCCGCTCAATCTTCAATGCCGACCGAGAATTGGCCGTTGTTGCGGTTGTGGATGGCTTCCAACCGGTTGTTGGCGATCTTCAATCCATTGGCGTGCAGAGAGCCGCCGGCGGACGGTTTGACTTCAATGCCGTATTCCTCGGTGCCGTTGATTTCGATGTTGCGGAAATTTATGTTTAACGCTTTTCGGGGGCCGTGAATGGTGATGCCGGATTTGCGCGAGTCGGTGATGCGTAGGCCGGAAATTTCAATCGGCGCAGTGATGTCGGAATCCTTGGCGTGTATCCAAAGGCCACCCACGGTTTCACCGATGTAACAATCGCCGCCAGCGTCCGTGATGGAATTGTCCTCAATGCGGATGCTTCCGGCAAACGGAATAGACTCGAAGCCGGAGCTGACTAGGATGCCGCTGTTGGAAAAGACTCCGCCCGAGATTTTATTGTGGGCGATGAGATGGCCGGTGCCGCCATAGACCGCAATGCCGTTGGCGAGCCAGGGCATTTCAACCGTGTTGTTGATGAAAGCGTTTTGCACGCACGGCTGCCGCGACGACCAAGAGCCGTTCGGCGACCACGTTGCCAGCGCGTCGTCGCCGGTGTTGCGCAGGTGGCACTGTTCGACCACCGAAAAACTGGTGCCATCGCAGAAGTTAAGCCCGTCCGCCATGGTGTTCCGGATGCGGCAGCCTGCGACGCGCATATTCGCCGTGCCATGCTTGGTCCAGAAGCCGCATTTGACATGTTCAATCCACAGGTTTTTGAAAACCGAACCGTTGCCGAAATTTCCGTCGAAGGCATTTTCGGGCAGATCATCCACGCGCCGATCAATGTCGCCGAAAATAGCCAGGTTGGAAAACTCAACTGGTGCGCCCGTCAGTTCAAACATCGGCGAGGTGCCGGTGAACTTGGAATACCACATGCCGGCGCCTTGGAGGCGCACGCTGCCAATTTTGATGCGGGAACTGTTCAGGCAAAATTCACCTTGAGGAATCCAGACGGATTTTCCCTGGGCTTGGGCGGCTTGCATGCAACGCATTAATGCGGCGGACGCGTCCTTGCCGTCGTTCGGCGCGACGCCAAATTCAGCTATTGAAAGGCTATCCACCGGACGCGGCAGCGGGGGATTGATTTTTTCCAGTTCAATCAGGTCAATGAGGCAATACGCCGCCGTGTCGTCGTGGTCTTTTTGGAGCCGGATGACGTCGCCGGGAGCAACATTGCGGATGAGCGCGTGGCTTTCGTCAAAAAAATGATGGGGCTTGCCTTGTTGCGGATCGTTTGACCACGGAAAATCGCCGTAGATCCACGAGTAACGCGAGGTGAGCCGGAGTTTGGTTTCAAATTTCCCATTGATATACAGGCCGAGGGTCGCATTGGTGCCGCCGCCGGCGGGCGCGTCGGGGATACAGTAGCGGACGACAATCGTGTTGGCGCGTTGCCGCGACGTGATTTCGAGAAACTGACCGTCGGCATCCAGCTTGACGAGTTTTCCACCGATGGCTTCCGCTTCCGGCGTGAGATATGCGTGCGACGGACCACGCACGGTTCCGGTGGTTTTTGCCGTCGCCGCCGGATAGGAAATCCACGGACAAGCCGCGCCGATGGCGGCGGTCTTGGGATTGTTGCTTTGACAACAAGTTATGGCCATCGCCAACAGCGTCAATCCCACCGTAATAAAATTGAAGGCCAGCGGGTGTTTTATGGGAGGGTGATTGTTCAAGGGGAATTGGCCTTTTGCAGACTGTAGGTATATTTCCCCGCTATATGCAAATCAAGCGTGATGGTGTAGGCGCCATCTTCAGCGACGGTCAAATCTTTGAGGCTCGGATTATATTTGAAGAACGGGTTGTCAACGTATTGGAGATCGCCCGCTTCGTTGACCCCGAAATCAATCTTCCAATCCTTATTGGCGCGGAACTTGAATGAGCCGGCTTTCTTCATGTCGGTCGTGACGGACCAGACCTGTTTGGCCGGGTCAAAAGTCATGGGCGTGTCTTTCTCCCAACCTCCGGGTGTGGCGTTGCCGATGATGCTCCATTCCGTTTTTGTGGCGGTCCACTTGTTGGCGTTCAAGTCGGCGGTCAAATTGTAGTAGCCACCGTCGGGAACGTTCAGTCCGCCAGCTTTGCCATCGGTATCGAGCTTCCCGCCGCCGCTGTTTCCGTAGTTGACGTGAACCCAGTCGGGCGCGCTAGTGAACTTGAAATATTGCAGGCCGGTTCCCGTGAGGTTCACATAGCCTTCGTATTTGCCGAGTGAATCCGGCACGGGATTGAGTGCGGGGGCGTTGGTGGGATTCCAGTTTTGATAGTCGCCGGGCACAAATAAACGGGGTGTCGTTTCGGTGTCCGCCCAAGCGGCAAGAATGCCGATGAACATGACCGCTGACGCGCTGAAAAGACGGGCGAGTGTATTCGTATTCATGCTTCGATGATTCAAGTTTTTCCTGCCAGCCGGCGCAACGATTAATTCAAGGTGAAATCAAAATACGGCTGGGCCACCGCGTTGGTTCCATTATTCAATGCCGTTACCAGACCGGAACTGGTGGTGGATTGCACGCTGCCATCGGTCAACAGAAGGTTGCCGGATTTTTGGTGAAAATCAGTCGGCCCCCAAACCCCGGCACCGCCATTATTCCACCCGCCAGACATCCATTGGGTGGGAATTGTCATGGAACTTGATGCACTGGAATTGTAATAGATGTTTTCATCCGCCGCCAAAATCATCTGCGGATTCGATTCGACCGCATCCGCGCCGACCACATAGCTGATGAGATTGCTGCTGGCAATGCCGCCTCGCAACAGACAGGCGTCCGAGAAGTTGGTGGCGTAAGTGCCGTGATAACTGTCGGACGGGCAAAAGACCACCTTGGGGGTGCTCAATTCGTTGGACATCACTTGAAACACCCGGCCCGGCAGATAATTCGCTCCAACGGCCGTATAACCGTTTTTGGTGATATATTCCAAACTGCCACCGGCACTGTTGGCAACTGACATGGGATATTTATCCCCGTTGTCGCCGCCCCAGATCCGAAACGCCAGTCCTACCTGCTTGAGATTGTTGACGCAATTGATCTTCTGCGCCTTCTTCTTGGCCGCCGCCAGCGCGGGCAGGAGCATCGCCGCCAGAATCGCGATGATGGCAATGACCACCAACAGCTCAATCAAGGTGAACCCGGAACCGAACACGGCCCGGCCCGCGAGCACCGGTCGTGAACGCCGCTGTGCGGTGTAATTGGTAACCATAAATAATGCAGGCCAGCCTCTTGGCTATTGCTGCAGCACCCGCAGGAAGCCGGAGGATGACACTGGCATTGTCACATTCGTCGTTGTCGTGCTGCCGCCGGAGGAAATGCCGGTGGTGTTGGTGGTGAATCCACCGGCCAGATTGGTGGCAGTGAGGATGGAATAGGTTTTCCCCGCCGCCGAAGTCCAGGTCAGCGTAAAATTACCGGTGGCCGGATCGTAGGATTGTGCCGTGATGACAACGGGGGCGGTGGAAGCGCAACCCGTGAAATCGAGGTCTTCCCAAGCCACGGTATAAGTGCCCGTAAAACTGCTCGGATCGAGCAACAGGGAAATCTTGGTGATTTTCGTGAAATCAAATCCCGGCACCGTTCCAACAAAATAGCCGTCGGGCGTTCCCGCACTCAAGGGCAGGGTGAGGACATGTTCACCCAGGGTTTGTCCATACCAGGCGTAATGCAAAACGGTGCCATCCGCGTCCCACAGCCAGACAATCGCCCCCAGCTTGCCACTGGCGCTTGAATCCGAGGAACTCAAGTTCACCGTCAATTCGATGTTCGTATTGCCTGAAGCGTCAATGGTGACCGGCAGACCTTTATCCCCGCTGCCATATCCGGAGGCGGTAATCTGATAGCCTTGCGTGTTGGTAACGATGGTTGCACTTGCCCAATTCCCATAAGCAGCATCCAAGTGGAAGTTGCTGAACATGGTGACATTTTGCGCGCAGGTGTCGGTGACGGCTCCCGTCAGGCGGAGATTGTTCAAAGAAACTGAATAGGTGCCGCTGAATCCACCCGCGTCGAGTTGGATGTTTAGATGCTGCAAGTTGGCAAGATCAAGTCCCGGAGTTGTCCCGGCGGCATTTGTGTAGTTAGGTGTCAACAGTGGCATATTCAGGATGTGATGTCCAAGTGTCTGACCATACCAGCGGTAGCTATATTCGCTGCCATCATTGTCCGTGATGTTGACAATCGGTCCTAGTGCACCACTGGCGCTTGGATCCGAGGAGCTTAGGGTGACGTCCAGCTCAACATTGGTGTAAGCCGTCGCATTCAGCCCCAAATAGCCAATCCATTTATAGAGACCACCAAAGCCGCTGGCAGTGACAACATAGCTCGTCGGCGTGGAATTAATCGTTCCCGAACCCCACGAAGCATAAATGCTGTCCGGGGTGAAGTTGTCGAAGGTGCTAATCACGACATTGGTTACCGGCGGATCGGCAACGGCCTGATTGACGAGCGTTAAGCTGCCCAGCAGGGCAACGATGCCAGCAAACGATTTTATTTTCTTCATAGGTTTTGTTGTGAGTTTTTGGTTGGTGGAATTTATTGCAAATCGGGGGTTCATGGTTTTGCGGAAGTTGCACCGCCGGTCAGGCTCAGCTTGTTCCAGGCGATGGTGTAGGCACCGGATTTCCCAAAGTGGCTCGGATCCACTTTCAGGTGCATATGCTGCAAGTTGGCGAGATCCAAGCCCGGCACCGTGCCGGCCTTGTCCTTGATCGTCGGTTCATTGATTGGCATCGTCAGCACGTGATGGCCGAGCGTCTGGCCATACCAGCAGTAACTGTAAGTCGTGCCGTCCGCGTCAATCAAAGTCACAATCGGACCGAGCAGCCCATCCGCCGCCGCCGGGCCGCTCAAGGTGACGTCCAGATCGAGCGTGGTGCAGCCCGTCCCGTCAAGGTGCGGATAGCCGATGTATTTATAATTGCTGCCGTAGCCCGTGGCCGTGATGACATAGTTCGTCGGCGTGGAATTGATCGTCGCCTTGTCCCAGGCGGGATACAACGCGTCCGACTTGAAATTTTCAAACGAGGTGATTGTCACGTCGGCAGCCGCCTGCTGGACGATTAAAAAACCGCCCACGGACACGGCGGCGATCAGCGAGTTGATGGTTTTGTTCATAACGTATTTATGGTTTGTTAGCCGGGCTTTCAAAAAAGGCTTGAATGTTTTTCCGGCTGAATGTTGAAATAAACTAACCCATCGCGCAAAACCCGACAGTCGCATGAAGTGGTGACACATTGCCGCTTGTGTCAGCAAGCACTTGAAATCATAATCCCTTCACACCGGAAAATGTTTCCCCGTTTTTCAATTTTGCCGCGGCCAGCGGGGCTTTTTTGTGGCTGGCCTTTCCGTCCGCCTTCGCTGCCGCGCCTCGCAAAAAAGCGCCGGGCTTGTGCGCTGCTTTCCGTGGTGATGCTCGGCTTTGCTTTTCCGGCTCGGGCGGTTGTCCTGTGGAGCGAACTGGAACCGGTCACGGTCAACAACAACGGTGCCGGCACCGATTTGCTCGGCGGGGCCGTGAAACGCGACGACTCGGCCAATGACACGCTCTACTTCAAATTTCACGTTGACCCCTTGTCGGACGAAACCACCGAGCCTTACTTCGCCGCGCTGGAACTGTTCGAGGGCGACCGCGAGCGCCTCAGCGTCGGCAACGCGCTGGACGCATGGGCTTACAGTGTTTATTTTCCGGGGGCGCAAAGCAGCGGCGTGCCGCCCGCCCAATACCTTGACCTGCGTTCCGCCAAGCCGAATCCGGCGGCCAAGGAAAGCCCCGTCAACTTCCAACTGCCGCAGCGCGGCGTCGGCGTCACCATTGTTTTCAAAATCCAATTCGTTCCCGGTGGGGACGACCTCGTGACCGTCTGGCTGAATCCCGACTTGGGGCCCGGCGCGAACGAGGTCAATCAGCCCGAAACCCTGACCACCCGCTTCAACGCCAACGGATCTTTCGATGAACTCCGTCGCCGTCACGGTGGCAGCGGCGGCGGCTGGACTTTCAGCGACCTCGCCATCGCCACCTCCTTCAACGATTTTGTGGACGCCAGCAGCGCCCAGCCGGTCGGCGACAAGGCGGATTTCACCCGCGGCACACCGGCCCTGCATTTTCGCGCTTGGACAAGGGAACAGGGTTTGCCGGCTTCCGTTCGCGCTTTGACGCAAACGCGCGAGGGCTATCTCTGGCTCGCCGGCGATTCGGGTCTGACACGCTTCGACGGACTGCGGTTTGTTTCGCTCTTGCCGGGGAAAAATTCCGCGACCAATTTTTCCGCGCGCGTTCTGTTCGGCGACAGCCGCGGCGCGCTGTGGATTGGGACGACGAATGACGGACTCAAACGCCGGCAAAATGGCGAAGTCATCGAATTGAACAAACAAAACGGCCTGCCGTCCGATGCCATCACGGCGCTGGCCGAGGACGATCAGGAAAAAATCTGGATTGGCACGGACGCCGGTTTGGTTCTCTGGCAAAATGGAAAATTGGCAGCGCTCGAAAACGCCGCCGCCATCAAAGGCCGCGCCATCACCGCGCTTTTCAAGGACCGGCGGGGCGACGTCTGGCTCGGCGCAAAGGGCGCGGGCGTTTTTCACCGGTCGGGCGAAAAGTTCCTGCCGGTGCCGGAATTTTCCGAGCCGGGACTTTTGGCCGATTCGCATTGCCTGCTCGCGGACAAAGCCGGACGGCTCTGGATTGGCGCGGGCGCGGACTCGGTGCTTTGTCTGGAAAATGGCCGCTGGCATCGCTACCACATTCCCCAACGCCAATCCGCGTCCTTCGTCGGCGCGCTCGCCGAGGAGCCGGACGGCACCATCTGGGCCGCTGCGGGCGGCGGCGGCTTGTTTCAATTCGTTCGGGACACTTTCACCGCCGTGGCCACGAGCAGCGGATTCGCCGGCAAATCCGTCGGCGCGCTGCTGGTGGATCGCGAAGGCAAACTCTGGGCCGGCACGGACGAAGCCCTGAACCGCTTGCAGCGCAAAACCCTTTTTGCGCTCGGCCAAAACGAAGGCCTTGGCTTTGGCGCGGTGCGGGGTCTGGCGGAAGTTTCCCCCGGCGTGGTCTGGGCGATCAAACCGAACGACGGCATTTACCGCTGGGATGGCCAGGGCTTCAGCCGGCTCAAGGCGGCGGGTCTGTCGCCGCGCGACACGCAAGTCAACGCGGTGTTCGTGGCGCGGGACGGCGTCTGCTGGGTGGCCGGCGAAAACGGATTGCTGCGCTACAAGGACCCCGTGGCGGCGGCGGACGAGGCGAAACTTTTTGAACTGCCCGGTGAAAACGTTCTCGCGCTGGCCGAAGACCGCGACGGCGTTTTGTGGGCTGGCACGCAGGCGGGAAAAATCCGGTGTTTGAACGCCGGCGTCTGGACGGAACCGAAAATATTTTCCGGCACCAACGCCGTCACCGCCATCTTGCCGGAACCCGGCGTCGCGCTGTGGATTGGCACCGACGGCGGCGGCTTGTTTCGGCTTGCGGGGCAGAAGCTCGAACGTTTCGGCCAGCGGGAAGGGCTGGCGAGCGATGCCATTCGCGCGCTGCACCTCGACGGGCAGGGCACCTTGTGGATCGGCACGGCGGGCGGCTTGAGCCGCTGGCGCGGCGGCCGGATTTTCAATTTCAACCTGCGCGACGGGCCATTGCAGGACGCCGTCGCTCAAATTCTGGAGGACGATTTTGCGCGGCTCTGGCTCGGCACCGGGCGCGGCCTCGCCTGCGTCCGCAAAAGCCGGTTGGAAGAATTCGCGGCGGGCAAAACGACCGCCGTGTTTGCCAAATGCTTTACCCGCAGCGACGGAATGTTGTCCGAGGAATGCACCGGCGGATTTTTTCCGGCGGGTTTGAAAACCCAATCCGGTCTGCTGTGGTTTTCCACCACGAAGGGCGTCGCTGTGGTCGCCCCGCCGGCTTTGCCGCCGGAAACGCCGATGCCCGGCGTGGCGTTGGAGGAAGTTCTTCTGGACGGCGTGCCCGTCGGCGAAAGTTCCCCGTCGGCGACCCTGCGAATTCCGCCCGGCAAACACCGGCTGGAACTGCGTTACGCCGGTCTGCGGTTTGATTCGCCGGAGACGATTCGTTTCCGCTACCGGCTTCAGGGCTGGGACGCCGGCTGGATTGACGCCGGGACGGAACGCGGCGCCATTTACAGTTTCGTGCCGCCGGGCGAATACCAATTTAATGTCACCGCCTGCGACAGCGACGGCAAGTGGGCCGCCCGCGGCGCGGAACTCAAATTGATTTTCGCCCGATTTTTCTGGCAATCGTGGTGGTTCATCGGCATCGCGAGCGTCATTTTGCTGTCGGCGGTCGGCGGCGCGGTGCGTCTTGTTGAGCGGCAGAAGGTAAAGACGCGGTTGAAACGGCTGGAACAGGAGCGCGCGCTTGAACGCGAGCGCACGCGCATCGCGCGGGATTTGCACGATGAGATGGGCGCAAAGCTTTGCCGCATTTCCTTCCTGAGCGAACACGCGCGGCGCGAGGGTGCGGAACCGGTGGAAATTCGGGAGCAGATCAAGTCCATCTCCGACGACTCGCGCGAGGTGCTGCATTCGCTGGACGAAATCGTCTGGGCCGTCAATCCGCAGAACGACACGCTCGAACACGCCGCCTCGTATCTCGCGCAATACGCGCAGGAATATTTTCAGATGACCGGCGTCGAGTGCGAAATGACCGTCCCCGCGCAACTGCCGCCGCATCCGGTTTCCTCGCAGGTGCGCCATCATTTGTTTCTTGCCGTGCGCGAGGCGCTGGCGAACATCCTGAAACATTCCGGAGCCACGCACGCGAAGATTTCCATGGCGTGCAACCATGCCGGCTTTGAAATTGTCATTGCGGACGACGGCAAAGGTTTTGATGCGAAGGCTAAAACGTCCGACGCTTCCCGCGAAGGCGACACGCACGACGGTTTGCGGAACATGACCAAACGATTTGCGGACGTCGGCGGACGGTGTTTTATTGAATCCGCGACGGGGCACGGCACAACCGTCAGGTTTGTCCTGCCACTGCCACCCGCGAAAGCAAAATGAATTATGATCACCGTGTCCATCGTTGACGACGAAGCCAAACTTCGCCAGTCCATCGCCACCTTCGTGAACGGCTCGCCCGGCTTCCAGTGCAAGGGCAGCTACGGCTCCGCCGAGGCCGCGCTGAAAGATTTGCCCGCCGACAAGCCGGACGTGGTGCTCATGGACATCAACATGGGCGGCATGAGCGGCATCGAATGCGTCGAGAAGCTGAAGGCGCAGTTTCCCGAAATGCAAATCCTCATGCTCACGGTCTATGAGGACACGGAAAAAATTTTCTGTGCGCTCGCCGCCGGCGCGAACGGCTATCTGCTGAAACGCTCCAGTCCGACGAAGTTGCTGGCCGCCATTCGCGAAGTCCACGGCGGCGGCTCGCCGATGACCAGCTCCATCGCCCGCAAGGTCGTGGCTTCCTTCCAAAAAACTTCCGGTGGAAAAACGGAACCGCACGGACAACTTTCACCGCGCGAGCAGGCCGTCTTGGATGGCTTGGCGAAGGGTTGGACTTACAAGCAGCTCGCCAGCGAATTGGACATCAGCATTGACACCATCCGCACCTACATCCGGCGTATCTATGAAAAACTGCACGTCCAGTCGCGCACCGAAGCGGTCGCGAAATACCTGCGGCCCTGAATTTTTTCCGTCACGGTTCCCGAACGATGGTGAAGTTGGTTGAGTTGTTTCGCGTATTAAAAATTTCGCAGTTTTTGAGCGTCAAACTGCCGTTGGCATCTTCGCGAATCGTCATTCCGTGTCGTTCCGCCGCCGCGATGCCGCAGTTCGGGATGTTCGCGTTTTCCAGCCGAGCATTCGACAAAGTGCCGTTGCCGTGCGCGCTGCCGGGCGCCACCAAGCCGAAGCCGTCAGACAAGCTGTCCTTGATGTTGACGTTGCTGATTTCCAAACCGGAAATGCCATGTTTGTCCAAGCAGAGCTGAAACGCCGCGCGCCAGCCCCAGCCGTGATCAAAGCCGCCTGAGCGAATGATATCGCAGTTCCGCACGACGGTTGTGCCGCTGAAATTGTTGTTAATTTTTAAGCCGTCGTCAGAGGTCGGAAAAGTCGTGCTTAACAAAATTCCGCACCCCGGCGCGATGTCTTGAAAAAGGCAGTCCTGGATGCGGTTGTCTTTGCCACCGTAAATCGCTCCGCCGTTCGCAAGGAACGGCACTTGACCGGTGCAATGCCGGATGACATTGAATCCAGGTTGCGGCGTTTGCTCAGTGTAACCTTGGTCTGACGGTGTTGGCCAGATGGCAAAACAGTCGTCGCCGGTGCCACGCGCCGCGCAATTTTCAACCAGAAATTCGCGGCAGCCGACGCACAAATTGATACCATCGGCGAGTGTGTTCCGAAACCGGCAGCCGGTCACAATCACTTTTGAGCCGTTGTAAAACCACATCCCCACTTTCGTATGCTCCACCCAGATATTCGACACAGTGCAGTTGTCGCAGCCGGCACCGTGGACGCCATCGTTCGGCTCATCATCATTGCGGTAATTCAATTTTCCGACGATGGCAAAATCGGCGAGGTGAATGTTGCTGCCCTTGAGTTTGAAACGCACTCGCTTGTCCGCCTGATTGTAAAGATCGGCATCGCCGACAAAAGCCGTATGCCACATGCCCGCACCTTGAATCGTCACGCCGGATTCGCAAACGATGTCGCCGGCAAGTTTGTAAGTGCCGGCTGGCACCCAGACGATTTTGCATTGCGCCTTGGCCGCCGTGAGACAACTCCGCAGCGCCTCGGTGTCATCGGTTTCGCCGGTGCCGCCTGCGCCGAAAGCCATCACCGAAAGTGAATTCGCCGGAGCTTTAAGCGGCTTGGCCACTTTTTCCAAGTCCACCAAATCCACGATGCAATAATTGGAATCGTTGAAAGTCTTTTGTAGTCGAATCACGTCACCTTTGGAAATTTTCAAATCTTTTACCCGCGCTTCGTCGTAAAAATTTCGCGGCCTGCCGCTTTTCGGATCGTTGTTGAACGGGTAATTCCCGTAAATCCACGAGTAATGCGACGTGAGCGGAATGTTCCGCAAAAACTTGCCGTTGCGAAAAATACTGATGCTGGAATTGACGCCGCCGCCGTTCGTGGAATCCGGCAAACTGTAACGCACGACCATCGCGTTGGCGGACGTGCTGGCGGCGAACTCGACGAATTCGCCGGCAGCATTCAATTTCACGCATTTCTGGCCGGAGGATTCGGTTTCGACAAGAAACGGCTCATACTTCGGTCCAAAAACCGTGCCGGTGGTCTTCATGTTCTCGGCTTCGTAGGTGGTCCACGGCACTTCCGCGCCGATGCTGGCGCGGACGGAGGACGGAGAAATTGCGAGCGAAAGAAATAATGCGAACCGGATGAAGTGCGTGTTCATGAATATTTGGCGGCGCTGGTTTTGCCGATCAATACTTCACCGCCAGCGAAGCACCGGGCGCGATGTTTTGAGTTTTACCGGCGACCACAAATTTGCGTTTCAATCGGTTGTCCGCCTTGGCGGTGATTTTCACGCTGTTCTTGGAAATTCCGATTTGAAATTGGTCGCCGCGATGGATGAGTTTGAATTTGAGACTGCGCCATTTCTTGTAGAGGCGCGGATTGATGACGACCTGATTCTCACCGGCCTGCACGCCGCCGAAGCCGAACACCGCCGTCATCCACGCACCGCCGTTGGCCGCCGGATGCGAGCCGCCCATGAAAATGGTTCCGACATAAACCTTGTATTTCGCCTCCAAATCAATTTTTGCCGTCTTGAGAAAATAGTCGTAGGCAAAATCCAGCTTGCCAAATTCCGCCGCGACCATCGCGTAGGCGCAGGCGCTCAAGCTGGAACCGTGTTCCGTGCGCGGCTCGTAGTATTCCCAATTAGCTTTCTTGACTGCCGTGGAAAACCGATCCTTGAACAAATTTAACATCATCACCACGTCAGCCTGTTTGATGACACGAGTTTGGACAGCCACGCCTTGACCGCCGCCAAGGTATTCGTTGGGATGAATCTTCCGAGCTTTCACCGACTCGACCGTCGCATCTTCCAGCCGGAAGTAATCGTCGAATTGTTCAATGATGCCGGTTTTCTTGTCTGGTTGCGGAACGTAAAGTCGCTTGGCGGCTTCGATAAATTGCGGAAGTTCATCAGCGATTTTGATTTTCTTAACGAGGATCGCCAGTGCCAACGGATGCTTCCGCTTGAGATATGCCACCGTGGCGTTGGCGATTTCAAACGTCGCTTTGGCCACCATGCTGGTGAAGGCGTTATTGTTGACGCGCTCGTGGTATTCGTCCGGGCCGGTGACATCCAGGATTTCGTAGCGGTTCTTCTCTGGCTTGAAATAAGCGTATGAAAAATAAAACCGCGCACATTCAAGAATCACCTCCGCGCCGCCATCCAGCAACAGTGAGTCGTCGCCGGTCAGCTTGAAGTATTCCCACATGGCGATGGCGATGTCGCCGCTGATGTGAGCCTGCTTGTCGCGAAAATAAGTGCGCAGAGCGCGGCCGGTGATCGGGTCGCCGATGTTAAAATAAGTGCAGGCTTCGTCGCCGGTTTCCTGACTTTCCCACGCATAGAACGCGCCGCGAAAGCCGACGCTTTCGGTCTGTGCCTTGCGCCGCGCGCCGGGCAGCGTCCTGATGCGGTAGCGCATGAGTTCGACCGCCTTCTCTGGATAAGTGTGCAGGAAGAATGGGAACATGAACATTTCCGTGTCCCAAAAAATTGCGCCCTTGTAAACTTGGCCGGACAACGCGCGGGCGGGAATGGAATTGGCACTACCGTTCACCGGCGCGACAATTAACAGCTGGAAAATACTGAAACGCAAAGCAAGCTGGGCCTCGTCATCGCCGTCAATTTTCACATCGCACGCCTCCCATTTTTTTGACCACTCGGCGTTGTGCCGCGCAAGGCAGGTTTCATAGCCGAGAGTCTTTGCTTCGCCAACGCAATTGTTTGCGGCCTCGCTAGGTGACTTCACAAGGTCGTTATCCGTCACGACGGCAAAAAACTTTTGAAAGGTGTAAGTATTCCCGGCTTCGGCAATCAATGTGATGACGCGAAGATTTTTTTTATCCAGCACCGCGTGCGCTTCTTTCCCGAAATCTAGTTCGACGGCTTCAGCCGCCGCGACTCGCTTGCCGCTTTCGCTTGTGACGCCAGAAATGGACAGAACGCCGCTTTTTTCCTTAGGCACGAGCTTCAACAGATGCGGGCCGTTCAAGTCCCAGATGTTGAAATCTATTCCCGTGTGGATAACAACTTTCGACGCCTTGTCGCATGTAAGGCTGAACTTGACGACGCCAAGATGAGGGTTGGCGGCGCTCAAAAAGCGCGATGACTTGATGGTGAGATTTTTTTCCCGAGACGAAAAAATTGTTTCCCGTTCAAACAGCGCATTTTCGAGATTCAATCGCTGGTTGTGTTTCTTGATTTTTGTGGTTCGTGCCGAAATCACTTTGCCGTCAAGTATGACCTGCGTGAAGCCGCCATTGGGCGCATTCACCGGTTCGCGCCAAGAATCACCAACGCGGTCAAAGAGGCCTGCGAGCGTGATGCCGACTAATTCGTCCGGCCCGAATTCGTCGAGCGTGCCCCGGTAGCCCATATAGCCATTGGCGATCTGGAAAACATTTCCAGACCGCATGATGGCTTCTTTTTCATTGGTGAACTTGTCAGTGCGAACCAGCCACAGGTTTTTCATAGGAATTCTTTTCGCTCTTGGAATCTTTGACGAACATCATCAACACGCCGGAGATAATCATCGTGACGCCGCCGAGGACGAGTGCGTAGATGGTCTGGCCGTGAAAAACGGTGCGCACGAGCAGGCCGAGGATGGCTGAGGCAAGAATTTGCGGGATGACGACGAACAGATTGAACATGCCCATGTAAACGCCCATTTTCCGGTGCGGCACAGCACTGCTCAAAATGGCGTAAGGCATCGTCAACAGGCTCGCCCACGCGATTCCCGAAGCGATCATGGAAATAATCAACAATTTTGGTTCCTTAAAAAGCATCATGGAAATCAAGCCGAGTCCTCCGATGAACAAACAGACGACGTGCGTGGTCACACGGCCAACTTTTCTTGCAAGAACCGGTAGCATGAATGCGACCACCGCCGCCGTAGCGTTCCAAACCGCAAAGAGCACGCCCACCCAATCAGCGCCGTTGTTGTAGAGGTCGGATTTCGGATCCGTGCTGCCGAAGTGGTAGCTCGTCACCGCCGTGGTGGTGTAGATGAACATCGCGAACAGTGCGAACCAGGTGAACACGGTCACAAGCGCCAGTTGTTTCATCGTGGTGGGCATGTTTTGCAAGTCGTAGATGATCTCCACCATCGCGTTCACTTTGCCCTGTGAGTATTGCTTGGCGGCGGCGATTTGCAGCGCGCCATATAATGCCAAGCCAAAAGACAAAATATAAAGCCCCTGATACCAGCCGAGGCTTTTTACAAGATAAGTAAGAATCAAGCCAGCCAGCACCAACACCGCGCCCTCGATGTAGTAAGTTTTGGTGTTCATTTGAATCGCGGAACCCTCCTTCGCGGCGGCATCAGTTTCGTGCGCGTTGAATTCCTCCTGTTCCGCCGGCGTGTATTCCTTCACCGAAAAAATTGTCCACAACACCGCCGCAAGGAAAACCGCCCCGCCGATGTAGAATGACCATTTTACCGACGGCGGAATCTGACCTTCCGGCGCGGTGTTGGTAATGTGCAGCCAATTTGTAAATGCGTATGGCAACAGCGAGGCGATGACGGAACTGGCGCCGATGAAGAAAGTTTGCACGGCAAATCCCTTGGTTCGCTGTTCGTCCGGCAGCATGTCGCCGATGAATGCGCGGAAGGGCTGCATCGTGACGTTGATAGAGCCGTCCATCAGCCAGAGGGTTCCCGCCGCAACCCAGAGCGCGGGCGAATTGGGCATTACGAGCAGCGCAAGGGATGACAAAATTGCGCCCACGAGAAAATAGGGTTTGCGTCGGCCAAGTCGGTTCCACGTCTTGTCGCTCATGTGGCCAATGATGGGCTGAATGATCAGACCAGACACCGGAGCAGCAATCCACAAAATAGGTATGTTATCAACTTTCGCGCCGAGAGTTTCAAAAATACGACTGACGTTTGCATTTTGCAGCGCAAAGCCAAATTGAATGCCAACGTAGCCGAAGCTCATGTTCCAGAGCTGCCAGAAGCTTAATTGTGGTTTTAGTTTCATTTTGGTTTTCTTCAGGCAGCCGCCAGCACCGACTTCGCTTGTTTGGCGGCGACCCATTGATTGATTATTTCCAAACTGGTCTCAGCGAGGTCTGCCACAACCACGTCCGCGCCGTTTATTTTCAATTCGTGCGCGTTGTTTTCGCGGGCGATGCCGATGACTAGAGCAAATTTACCTTTCGCTCCGGCTTGCACGCCCGAAACGGCGTCCTCCACCACGATGGCTCGTGCGGGCGTTGCGCCAAGATTGCCGCACGCGGTGGTGAAAATGTCCGGCTCCGGCTTGCCTTTCAGTCCTTGCTGCGCGGAGACAATGCCGTCCACGCGAGTTGCAAAGAGATGCAGGATACCAGCCTTGTTCAGCACAAAGTCGCCATTCTTGCTGGAAGTGGCGAGCCCCACCCTGATGCCTTTGGCGAGCAGTTCGTTGATCAGCTTCAGGGTGGAGTCATACAGCCCCACGCCATCCTCCTCTACGACTTGGTTGAAAAATTCGTTCTTCCGATTGCCCAAACCGCAAACCGTTTCCTTTTTTGGTTCGTCTTCCGGGGAACCAAAGGGAATATTGATGCATCTAGAATTCAAAAATGCCTCCACACCCTTGTATCTGGGGCGACCATCCACAAATGCCAAATAATCGTAAGCGTGGGTGAATTCGCGGAACGGTTCGCCGTGGATTTGTTCGCGGTGGCGAAGGTATTCATCGAACATTTTCTTCCAAGCAAGCGAATGGACAGAGGCGGTCTGGGTTATCACGCCATCCATATCAAAAATGACTGCGTCAAAGTTCAGCATAATGCGATTTGTGAAAGGCTAGACTCTTTGCGGGATTTGCCACAGTCGCATGAATAGGCGACACCTCTGATTTCTGCGTTTGTCGGCCAACGAAATAATATTCGCTTTGCCATGGTCAAATTGCGGATTTGTCACCGCTTCATGCGACTTTCAGGGGTAATGTGTCGGGCATAAGATTTGGCAAATCCAAGCGTTTTGTATGAGTCAGAAAAATATCCCGATTCAAGTATGCTTTTCGTCACCGATATTGGCGTTTATGACCGGCATCAGCCCCTGCCGCCTCCTTTCACTGTGGGTGATCATTTTTACAATCGTCGGAGGGGGTTTATCTATTGGTTCTACCGATGAACCGGTGTTGCAAACAATCACCGTTCAAACGAATCTTGCTTACAAAACCAGCAATGCCCTGAGCGATTACGAAATTGAACGGTGCAAGTTAGATTTGTATTTGCCGGCGGTGCGAAAGAGCTTCCCCACATTGGTATGGTTTCACGGAGGAGGGTTGGAAATCGGTTCAAAAGACGAGGAATTTACGGTGAACATCGCGCACAGCTTGGCGCAATCCGGCATCGCCGTCGCAGTGCCAAACTATCGCCTCAGCCCGAAGGCAAAATTTCCGGCTTACCTTGACGATGCGGCCGCTGCGGTTGCGTTTGTGATTACCAATATCGCCGCTCAAGGCGGAGACACCAACCGGGTGTTTATTGGCGGTCATTCCGCCGGCGGCTATCTGACGCTCATGTTGGGATTGGATAGCCAGTATCTTCAGCAAAAAGGGTTCGCAAAATCGGCCATTGCCGGCCTGATTCCCGTGAGCGGTCAAACCACGACACACTCCACCATTCGCGCCGAGCGCGGACTGAATCGAAACAGAATAATAGCCGACGAAGCGGCACCGATCTATTACGCCGACAAGGAAACACCGCCATTGCTGATTTTCTTTGCCGAGCATGATTTTCCCATGCGCGTCGAGGAGAACCAACTGCTCGTGGCGGCGCTTGCCGCCGCCGGCAACACAAATTACAGTGCGCATCTCGTTCATGACCGTGACCACATCAGCATCGCTGAAAATATCAAGCACTCAAACGATCCAGTTCACATGGCCATTGTGGATTTCATTAAATCTGGAACAGTCCACCGGTAGTAATGAGTCGAACCGTCCATAATTATCGTGGGTCGTCATTGGTATTTCTGTTGCCAGCCAATCCGTTTTATTGTCGCATGAATCGGCGACGTTACAGAATTGGAAATACAATATAAACTGTGACCATGATTCTCCGGATTTTTATTATCATTTTACTGGTTTCATCGCTGCACGCGGCCCCGGTATTTCGTGGTGCAACAATTCCATGGATAACTTATGAGGCCGAAGATATGGCGACCACCGGCGAAAAAATGGGGCCAAAGTATGATCCCAGCTTGGTCGAAACCGAGTCCTCTGGCCAGAAATGTGTAAAACTCGCAGCCACCGGCCAGTATGCGGAATTTTCGGCCAAGGAGTCAGCGAATTCATTCATTTTGCGCTACAGCCTGCCAGACTCGCCGGATGGAGGCGGAATTGATTCAACCATCAGCCTCTATCAAAATGGCAAATTAATTCAATCGGTTCCAATCACATCTCGGTATTCGTGGCTCTACGGTCATTATCCCTTCAGCAACGATCCCAGGGCAGGAAATCCAAGAAATTTTTTTGATGAAGTGCGATTAAAAGGTTTGTCCATCGCCAAGGGCGACGTTCTACGATTGCAGAAGGACACAGGCGACACCGCTTCATCTTGCATCATTGATCTTGTGGACTTGGAAACAATCGCCCCCCCGCTTATGGCTCCGACGAATTCGCTCGCTATCACTGACGCCCGCTTTGGTGCCGTTGGCAACGGTGAAACTGACGATACCACCGCCTTGATAAAATGTATTCAGGCCGCGAGAAGCGAGGCAAAAACTGTCTGGCTGCCCGCCGGCACATTTAAGATTACTGGTGACATTGACGTGCCATCTGACATGACGATTCAAGGCGCGGGCATGTGGCATACCACCCTTGTCGGCGATGCCGCGCAATATGTCGGGGTCAGTGGGCGTGTCCGGTTCAATGGCCAGGGCAGCAACATTCACATTTCAGATTTTGCCATTAACGGAAAACTAAATTATCGGAATGACAACGAGCCAAATGACGGCATCGGCAACACCTTTGGCGTGAATTCAACCATCTCGCGGATCTGGATTGAACACACCAAAACCGGTGTATGGGTCAACAACTCCAGTAATCTGGTTGTCGAAGGCTGCCGCTTTCGCAATACCATTGCCGACGGCGTGAACTTCTGTGTGGGCATGAGCCACTCGACCATCACCAATTGCACCGCGCGCGGCACCGGCGACGATTGTTTCGCCATCTGGCCCGCAACGCACGCACCGCAGAACTTTGAGCCAGGCTTTAACACCATTCGCCATTGCACCGCCCAATCGCCATTCCTTGCGAACGGTGCCGCCATCTACGGCGGCAAGAGCAACCACATTGAGGATTGTCTAATCACTGACATCTCCACCGGCTGCGCCATTTTACTTAGCACGACTTTCCCGACGGCGAATACGAACAGGGGCATTGATAATAATTTTAGCGGCACGACCGTTGTGCAGGGTTGCGACCTGATTCGCAGCGGTGGATTCGATCCGTGGCGGACTTGGCGGGCTGCCCTGCAACTTTGTCTGGATGGCCGGAACATTTCTGGCGTGGATATCCGTGATCTAAACATCAAGGACAGCATTTCCGATGGCATGAGCATTGTCGGGCCGGGCAAAGACCAAAGCCAGAATATGCTTACCAATGCCATTCTCGCCAACGTGAACATTCCCAATTACGGCATCGGTGCCGAAAACCGACATGGCCTGTGGATTAGAAACGACGTTTGCGGAAGCTTTAACCTACGCCACTCAAGAATCGTAGAACAAGTAAATAACTCCTCCAGCTTTACCATTCAACGGGAGACTTCGACGACCAATTTAGAAATGCGCAACCAGAAAGAAGTGCCAAACGGGATGGCAATCAACCGCTGAACAAATGAGTCGGTGCAATTTAATTGGTGGCAAAGCATTCAAAGAACTTCCTCGGCAACTTCTGGAAATCTTCTTGCCAAATCTGTGAAACACCGGCGTCAGCGTTTTATGCGACTATCATGAAATGAAATGGTGTTTTATGTTGCAGGCATATTCACCGGAATGAAATCGAACAGCAGGACAATGATTATGAAAAAACAGGCAACAAAAGCATTTACGCTCATCGAGCTTCTCGTCGTCATCGCCATCATCGCGATTCTCGCAGCCATGCTCCTGCCCGCACTAGCAGCTGCCAAGAAAAAGGCGCAAAAAATCAGTTGCGTCAACAACCTCAAGCAGGTCGGCCTCGCCTTGCGTATGTGGAGCGACGACAACGGAAGCAAATATCCGATGACTGTTTCCACCGGTTCTGGTGGCGCGAAGGAATATCTGTTTACCATTGCCAATGGACTACCAACGGGAACTCCCGCCAACGGATACAATCCGGGCAAGGCTATTCAAGTAATGTCCAATGAATTGAGCACACCCAAAATTGTTTTCTGCCCGTCGGATAACCTACACACGGCCGGCAGCGGCTACGCCACCAACTTCTCAGATGGGGAATTTCTGGGTGGGACAACGGGAAATCCGAAAACGAAAATTAGTTATTTTATCAACGGTGACGCCACGGAAGGTGATCCGCAAATCATCCTTACTGGGGACAACAGCATCGCCAACGGCACGGCTGGCAGCAGCGCTGCCGCACCGACGCCCTCTTTCACGACCATGCAACAGTTGCAGCCGGCGCTGGCCGTCACTTGGGCATGGACGACCGATTTTCACTCAAAATCAGGCAACATCGCCTTTAGCGACGGTAGCGTGCAGCAGTTAACCGTTTCAACTCTTCGCACGGCGTTGCTGAATTCCACAAATTCCGTCGGGGTTTACCAGTTTTACAATTTCCATTTGTAAGAAAATCACGCGGATTTGCAGTGCGGTTGTTCTAAAGCGGCCTTTTTATTTGGATCACAGTGCAACTCGTAATCCTCCGCGAAATCAGCCTGTGCGCCGGCAGTTGTAAAATCATGTCACCGTTTCATGCGACTGTCAGTTTGGCGAGAATAGCGTAAGTTTATCCACAATTTCCAAAATTGCCAATCAACTGATTGGGCCCCTCTGAACTAGGCCATTGTGGGTGGGATGGTTTTCGGGTAACGAAAGGAAAACCATCATGAAGAAGACACATCACACGACCGAGCAGATCATCCGCATCCTGCGGGAGGCGGAGAC
>Ga0208507_1000254_pt1 | contig 36884 bp, 34 predicted proteins | sample CryBogCBH12Aug01_FD_184626 | JGI IMG/M metagenome (GOLD analysis project Ga0208507, IMG submission 184626) | Freshwater microbial communities from Crystal Bog, Wisconsin, USA - CBH12Aug09.1 (SPAdes) (version 2) | ecosystem: Environmental > Aquatic > Freshwater > Lake | place: Crystal Bog...
AGTTACGAGCTAGTCTGTCTAGTTTCCAGCAAAGAATAGCATCGGCTTTACCAGCACTAATCATCTGAATGACTTCATTGAAAATTGGACGACCAGCTTCTTTGGCAGTTCTACTTTCTTTGAAAGTTTTGATGACATTCAGATTGAGCTTGCCAGCAATATCTAAAAGCTCATGCTCTTGTGAATCAAGCGAGAGTACCTGCTTGTCTTCAGTATCAGTTGATTTTCGACAGTAGAGAATATATTTCATATGATTGAGATTAATTGATAATAGTTTTTTAGAATAAATAAAATAATTAGAACAATTATATTCCTCAAGTTGGGTTAGCACAAATTTTTTCAGTCGTTGTTACATATTTCTTCTTCGTAATCTCACCCATAAAAAGACTTTGTCTCGTCCATTCAGTAAATGGTTTCTTGTCTGAGTATCTTTTAGCTAATTCTACAGCCATGTCTCCTCGGACCACCATCTCTTTGGGAAAGCCGTGTGATATACGTAACATCCTCATGGCGTTGAAGAGGATATGAGAGCCTCCTTTGGTGATGTACTTACTGATGTAATGTGCCAAGCGTCCAGAGCCGTCAGTTTGTGTTGCATCCACATAGCCCTCTCCCCAGAGCTTTGCAAGAGTGCGATCTTTCCGCTCATTTCCATGAGAAATGATCCGTCGACCTTGGCGCGTATCGCCGAGAGACAGCGGCACGTTAAAGAGTAAGCCATGGAAGTGGATTCTGCCTCGGGGTGAGAGTTCAGGAATAAATAATGACTGCGCAAGAGGATATTTAGTTCGCAACCGCACTTGGAAACTGCGTAAGGAATCATTTGCATAGGAAGCGTCCGAAGCGTCTCCGGCAAAGGTGAGCGTGACCAAAAGCGGACATCCATACTCTTCAAGAGCAGAAAACACCCTCCGCACACATATCTGTTTTGTCCTGCGAATATTATCGGGTCTCCTAAGGCCGTATACATCACGCCTTCGTCTCGCAGTGTATACACGTACTTTGCGTGGACGCGGTGTTTTCTCGATCTGTGTGATTTCAACGATTTCTCCATATTTTTTATATATAACAGGCATGAGGTGTATCTCTAATTACAACTATGAGGGGATATCTATGTCCTGTATTAAATGCCGCAACGCCAAAAACTCCAGAGAATTACCTAAACTTTCAGGAAGTCGTTGTTAATCCTAACGGTACCATCATCAACAGAGTTAAAGATGAAGAAGTCTTTGATCTTATTATTGGTGTCTTCAACGATCTTTTTGTTGAGATTGGTAAATATTTTATGGTAGTTGATACCGTCAGATTTACAGTCTTCAAATTCAGCTATGTCCATGTAATCAAAAGGATATACCAAATCTTTTCCGCTCTCAATGAAAATATATTTCATAATCTTGCGTTCACGAGTAGGGCGCATTCTTTGCTTAACAATTCGTATTTCATAGCCATGGACGTAGAGCGTACCTTTTCTGTCGTCAAAACCTATCTTATGCTTGGTCTCACTGAAAGGATTTACTTTTATTACTGATTCTGGAAGTTTTAACACTGCCGACGACGTTTTCAAAACGTCTTGACCCTTTGACGATTCCAACGGCTTTTCCATGTCATCAAGCAACTTTTTAACCAAAGTTGTGTGAAATATTTCCATATAATCAGCAACGTCACCCATTGAAAAAGAATATCGAACTCTAATCCAAACCACCTTGAGAAATTGCCATACGGTACCATCGTTGCTGTACGCTAGAGCTTGACCAACAGTTGAATCTTCCGAAGAATGATCCGGCGATTCCCAATACACTTTCATAGGAGTAAATATATTTCTTTTGAGAATCTCGTAACTGCCGGAAAGCGAATGCTTCCTAAGCTTATCTACCAGTTTTTTCTTGTCCTTCGGAGCCAACTTACCGTCGTAGTCAATGATCATTATTTTGCTATCAACCTCCTTCTTGTCATTGTCGATTAAATTACAGATGTTCTTACGATTATCTATCAGATCAAAATATTCATAGACCCGCTTGAACGAGCTGTAAAGCCTCTTGTTATTTTTGACTTCAAGAAATTTGTCGTACTTCAAATTAAGCTGTGAGATCAGCAGATTCATACCAAATATATTACCATCAAAGAAATGGTAATAGAATGAATGTCAGTGGCGCGCCAAGGCGTACATGGTCGCGGATATATTCAGTACTGTTGAACAGACAATGGAAGCGCTTACATGTCCGCTTCTCAAGAGAGTATATGGCGCGCTTTTAACGCGCATATCCGTATGTCTCCGCGCCCATAACCGTTGCTAACGCAACCGAAGGGCGCTCACGCCATACCAATATGCGCTAAGCGCGAATAAACCGCTATAGAAGAAGCGGACATCCCCGCGCTTCCATAACCGCGACCATGCACCACTTGGACGCGAATAACGAACCCTATAAATACCCCAGTAGAGCCACAAATGACACATATTTGACAAAATCGTCAATGTATTGACAGATAGGTATATAGTGTGCTATCATATTCACATAGTTCTTTGAGTAACCATAAACAATAAACCAACAACAAAAGGCTGTTAAATGAAAAAAATGCACACGAGCGCGATTCTCGCGCTTCCACTGGTCAGTTTCAACATTCCAGCGTTAACCAATTGGGTCACACGACCTGAACGGCACATGGAAGACATGCTTAAACTCATTCGTTCACGCAAGGATATCCCGAGTGAAAATCTCGAGAAGGAATTGCAGGAATGCCGGGCGGCGTTTCAAAAGGAGATTGATGCTCAGCCGAAAACAGTCGGCGACCTCATCAAAACCAACACCTATCGTTTCGCCGACAGCAAAGTGAATGGTTATGACGCCAAGCTGGTCAAGAGCTACGTTGATCGTTTCGAAGCGTGGCACATTCACTGTGGCGGTGCCAAGATCGGCAAGAAGACGATCGCTGATATCAAGCAAAAGCTGACTGATCTGGGCTTAACCCCCGACGACTGGCCGGCGCTTGTGCCTCACGATCAGATTCTGGAACGTCTCTCGAAGCAAGGCATCCTCAAGGTGCTCGCCAAGGAGATCTTTCCAACACTGGAAAGGTTTGAGCTGAAGGCTTACATCATCACTGCCGGTTGGACTGAAGAAGAAGGTCAGACGAAGACGGTTCGTGACCTTATTCAATTCGATCCGTCTAACCTTCCCGACGAGCAAACCGGTCATACTTCTTACGTGAACCGCCAGCGCTTCTTCTTCGAGCGGAAACGTTTCTTTGTCCGCTTACGGCATGAACTTGTCAAAAAGGGCCTCGGTGTGAAGGATGGAAAATTCTTCACCTGGGACCCGAATCCGAGTTCTCTGAGTCAGGCAGTGCAGGTGCTCAAAAAGCACAAGCTCAGTCCCTCGGAAATCCGCAAGTTTGCGAAGATCGTCGTCGCCGAGCGTTGGGTTATTTAATTCAAGGTAGTGAAATGGTTACCTCAAAAGACCATTCAAAATTTCTCCTGCAATTTGAAATATAATTGCAGGACTCAACTGGGTTTACAATCATGTCGATTGCGAATCCTGAGAGTTTAGTTCTTTACATAAAATAGGCTTCAGACAGGTGCGCCTTTGAGCACCAGAATAAGGCAAGTTATGAAATTATTGCAGATTCAAACCATAGTTCCACACTCCTCAAGCGATAGCGAGGGAGGGGTTGTCCTGACAGTGCCGATTAAAGGATCGCTTCCGTTAAAAGAGGGCTTTGAAATCAAGCTTCACCTCAACAAACAGAATATCGGTTTCTACATCGGAAAGAGGGCGGAGATGGATGAGTCAGCATATTTCGGTGAAGAATTTCTCTTCCCGGAAAATTTGCCAGACTCCCTGTTCTCCAACTTTTCTCTGCCAGTAACCGAGTTCATCAACTTCAATGCTGAAGATGTGACCGGCCTAATCGAGAGGCTCCTCACTGGCTTTCTCAAACCCCAACTTCAAATATTGGCGCAGGACGACAAGTCGGTGCAGGTATTGTTCCAGTGCGAGTCCATCTCTGGTAATCAGTTTCGCACTGATGTATCAATTGGTCGAGCAAAGCTGGAAGAATTCCTGCAGAAGAATGCCGCGCAGGAGCAAAAGTTATATGATGAGCTGTTTCCAAGCCTTGAAGGGTTGCTCGGGGTGAAATATCACTCTGACATCGTCAACGAGGAAACTGGCGAAATCATTGCACCGGCGGAACGGGCAATCACTCCGAGAATCTTGCGTATGCTGATAGTTAATGTCCGCAAGCTGGATTTCTCGAATGGAACAGACAGTGTTGTTGTTCCAGCCTTGAAGAAAGCCCGTAAGTTGGCAGAGGCAAATCAGTAAGTCTCGAACCGTGTCACAGTCCAGCGGTGTGTAGTCGAAAGATTACGCACCGCTTTTTTGTTACTTGTTTAACACTTGTTATTAATGTCATTTTGAGTATTATAGGAGCTAGAAAGGAAACATATGCTCACAATCGTAATACTGACAGATGAGGAACAAAAACAGCTCTTCAAACGCGTGGTTCGAAAAATAAAGGCCATGTCACCGAAAGAGCGCATGAAGACAATGGAACATGCTGGTATTTATACCAAAGCTGGTCAATTGACTGAAGAATACGGTGGTCCTCGCCAGAAGAAAAAGAAACGCAAAAAATAATCAGCTTTATGCTGGTAGTCCAGCTCACGAGACTTTCGGGTTACATCCCCAAGAGTCTTTTTTTATTACTTTGCCAGCGTAGTAGCTTTTAATAAGCTAATTAACATATCTGGTGTAATTGCCGTTGGATCAGTCGTGTGTATGGTGAAGAGTTTTCCTTTATCATCATAGGCTAACCAATACTCACCAGCCTGAACAGTTTTAGCGTTGAAGTAGCCCCCAAGGATTGCTCCGCTACTTCCATTGAATGTGAAATTTTTTACAACTCGTACATTCTGAACCGCTGATTCTGTTTCTGTTTTTACGTACATATTAAATGTACTACTAGCAGTTTCCGAAATACTAAGGAATTCATTTGTCTGACCGAATTGAGTAGATTTCTGTGAATTATACTGCCAATTTGTACTATGGGATGTAAACCTACTGCCAGTCAGTGTATAACCTGAAGGAATATTGTTAGGTACTAAATAACCTGATACAGGTGCCGATATTTGTTCTGCTTTAGCATTAGCTAGTACTTGGTTTAGTCTATTAGTTTCACTTACTGATAGCTGTACAGATTCTGTTTGAGTGTTCACCTGAGTACTAGTTGCTTGCTGAATAGATTGAGAATGTATTCCAAATAATGATCCTATTGCTGTAACTATTGAAAGGAGAAAATATTTCATAGGGATTAGTTAAATATTAATGTGTATATTGTACCACGCTAAAATTAATACAGATTTATCTATAAAATCTGGATATAGTGGATAAATACAAGGCGACTTTGGTATAATCTCCTCCATGAAACCTGACGAACCAAAGCTTGCTTTTACCCTTCCACCTAAACCAAAGGCTGGATTGTATATTGACGACAGTAATCTCTATAAAAGAGGCAAAGCTTCTGGTTGGATGACTGACTACAAGAAACTTTATAAATGGGTTGCGGAGTTGAATACCATAGTTCATGCCAGAATTTACATGGGCAGACCAAAGTATGAACCGGCAAAATCTATCAATGAAGCACTAGGTAAATATTTCAATAGGATAGGCTACACTGTCACGACCAAAGATCTCAAGAAGCTTCGAGATACAACTACAACGCTTGGTTACCGAAACAAGTGTAATTTTGATGTAGAGATGCACGATGAAATTATGATGGATCTCCACGATCTAGATATTGTATACATCGTCAGTGGTGATAGTGATTTCGTCAGAACAAAAGATAATATCTTGAAAAAACAGAAGCATGTGAAGTTTCTTGCCTATGAGAATAACTGTGCATGGGAGATTCGCACGGCTTCATGGTTTGTCAGCTTGGATTCAATTAAGTATGAAATCGAGCGTCTTTCACCTAAATCAGTTGCTCCTAAAACGGAAAAACCGGACACAAGGTCCGGCGAGGTTACTTAATTACTAGTATAGTCAAATCAATAATAAAGTCAAGAAAATTGTGGATATCGTTAAATGGCTCTATTCATAGTAAGAATAGTTCCAACATTGTCCCAGACGGCGCACAAAATGAACAAAGTGAGTTTTACTGGGAGCTAAGCGACAATATGTTTATAGAATTCTAGTGATATTCGTAGGCTCCTACATCCCATGTACCTGTTGAACCGTAGATATAACCATCAGGGTCTGTTTTGGCATTCGAATCAATAGTTTCAAACGCATCGCTCGGTGGAACTTTCCCCGCATTGATAGCAATTGAGCCAGCCTTGAGATGGAAATCACCTCCAGCTGTATTAACAAATGGATCAACTGCTGTACTAATATTATTACTCGTTGATGCTAATACTCCATTAGTACCACCTAAATCACCGACACCAGAATTGAAGAACATATTGTTATATACTTCACTTGGAGCAGCAAGAACGTTTAACTTGAGGGCTGCATTACTGGTAATACCAATGAAATTATTGTTGTAAATATGTACATCAGTTTCACCAATCTCGAGCCAGTATGCTCCACCCAAAGGACCTTGGACAAAGGAGTTACCGTAAATATACCACCCACTAAAATCATTATAATTATCAGTAAATATACACTCTGATTGACAGTTGGTGACGTAGTTATATCTGAAGACAAAATTATGCGCACCGCCAGAATAGACGACGTCAGGATGCTGACCACCGGTAAGTAAATTTGAAAACGAACTATATTCAATAACACTATTATTCCAACGATCAGCGTCGATCGCTTCTGCAATACCATTGATGGTTACGTGGCCTATATACGTATTATAATTTTGAGATGCACTACTCTGGCCATCAGCACCTCTGATGCCGTAGCCACAATTGGTAACACCGGTACATGCAGCTGTTCCATTACTCATCGGTCCGACAAGGTTTATATATGATACTTGAACATTATACTGAGAAACGAGACCTACACGCTGACCAAAATCAACACCCGTTCCTCCGAGACCAACATATATGTATATACCATTTGTTGTTCCTCCATTGAGACTCACATAGCTATATGAATTGAAGTTTGCGCTTGGAAGATTGGCTACACTATTGAACGTACTTTGATATCCAGCGGCAGATGTTGGTACCACATCAGATGCTGTGACACGGCGAACACTGATAGGATTACCCGCTGTGCCACCCTTTCCGAACACAAGATTATTTGTGTATGTTCCTCCAGCAAGCCACACTGTATCCCCTGGTTGAACTGATGACCATGGAATAGCAGATACGTCCGTTGCATTATTCCAATCTTTACCCGTCTTCGCACCTGCACCACCCGGAACAACATACCAATTACCTCCAGTGGTAACAACACTACCAGAATATTTATATGCTCCAATATCCCACGCACCTGTCGCTGGGCGGGTGCCCCCACTTGCGTCTGTCGTAAAGAGTGAGGTGAGATTCGTGCCTGCTCCAATAGCTGGACTTGCCGATGATAATGTAAAGACGCCAGTCGTCTGAGATGTAAGTAATGGATTTGCCATCACTGAATGAGCGTCATAACCAAGACCTTTCCATGCTGCAAAACTATCGTAATTTCCATCTACACGGAATTGTCCTCCAGAATATATATTGTAATCACTAATTGTTGGTAATGTTGTAGCACTCGGGACCATGTAATAGTTAAGAGCAAAACCAGTGAAGATATTGTTATACACATTTACGTTTGATGTTGTTGGGTCAAAACGAATACCATTATAGAGACCACTTGCATCATAGAGTGTATTGTTAGCAATAGTTGAATTCTTAACATTGAAGAGATAGATTGCTCCATCATTTGCCCCACCAGAAGTAAATGAGATAACGTTATTGGTCATCAAAAGGTTGAATATGCCATTACCTGGACTAGCACTCAAATATATACCGCTGGTGCCGTAGGAAGAATTACCGAAGTGACCGCCAACGACGTTATTATTAATCGTAATGTTGTTTATTTGAGCACCAGTATGATCAGCCCATGCATAGAAACCATTGTGATGGTAACTATTTGCGCCAGAGGTATCATCCCAATCCGCAAAATAATCCGCTTGGTTATTTGACCACACCGCATTATTGAGAATTGCTCCGCCATTGTTTCCACTTCCAAATATTGTGCCGTGGTTAATATGATTGAAATGACTACCAGTAACTTGGAAATTATTGGATGTACCCACACCATAGAGCAGAGCAACACCCTGATGTGCCCAAGTAAATGAACTATTTTGGACAAAAATGTTCGACATAACTCCGTATAAGTACACACCTATTGGAGATACTTGGTCAGTTGTATTTGTGCGAACATACAGATTTTGAATCGTAATATTTTTTATGGTGATATTACCCACTGATGGTGTACCGCTTATACCACGTGAAGAAACTTGACCCATACCTGTTCCGTTTGCTGTATTTTCAATAATACCGTTTGTTCCACCATCAATCGTAATGTAGTTATTGCTATTTAAATTGATAGCTCCTGTGGCTGGAATTGACGGCATGGATATCTTTGCTCCAGGTTCAAAATAAATAGTTATTGGATTCCCACTTGTTCCACTTATGGGAACATTGATAGGTGTTGTGATAGTGCCAATAAGATGAACTGTACTTCCTGGTATAACTTTACCTGTTCCTGATCCTGCCCAATTCGATGCTGTATTTAACCATGTAACCGGTAAAGCATCGGCAGCATCGGCACCTGTACCAGAACCCAAGGCTGATTGAGCGATAAAGATATTGCCTGTAGAAGTAACTGATGCTGTACTTGCGGTATATTGAAATACTACTTTCGTTGTAGTATTTGCACTAACAGTGACAGGGATAGAACAATACGTAGATGTACACGTAATTCCAGTCGTGGTGTATGAGGACTGACTGCCTAATGAACACTCACTACTGCCTGTTGCATAGGTACAAGTTGCAACAGATACGGTATAACCTGAAAGGTTAGTAGTATAAGCTGTGTGTGAACCTGTAGTAAGACTGTTGAAAAAAGCAGGGTTGGTGCTTAGTAAAGAAAGTGTATCTACATACGCAGAATTTCCAGTATTTGCACTGAGTGTAGAATCAACTCGTTTAACTTCAATAGCACCCGTGGATGTGACTGCTGCAGTATACGCTGTCAAAAACTGTTCAGCTGACCACCCTATCGTGCCGTCGGCATACGTGAGATACCACCAGTTGTAACCACTAGCATAGACACCGTTGGTGTAGCCACTTGGTGGTGTCGTAACTGTAGCTATAGCACCAGATGCTTGTGGAGAACCTTTAGAAGTTGTTGCAGCACTTGTTGAAGGAGCAACGCGAACAGAGAGACCTCCTGTCCCTGCTGTTGGGAGTATTTGGACTTGTTGACCACTAGTGAAAGTGGTGGAGTTGACTGGGGTTGTGACGACTGTTCCTTGGTATTCATACGCACCGATGTCCCAGGCATTATCTGCACCACGAATATTTCCATCAGAATCTTTATTTATGTAACCATCCGCGGTCAAAGTAGAGCCTTTATTAATTGGGCCTGATCCTGCAAGAAGATGAAAATCAGTACCAGCGGTCCCACCAACAAATGGTCGGGCACCACTTACACTGTGCGCACCACCATCTTTACTTGTTCCTGTAACATAATAGTTATAATCGTTCGTACCTTGTGGGAAGCCACCTCCATAACCACCATCACCAGGGGCACTGACATCAAATATATTATTCAACAGCGAAGAGTTTGGACTCATAATTCCACCGATATAGATGGCTCCATCGTAAGCTTTACCAGTGTAATCAGCAAACGTGTTGTTCCATACGTAGAATGCACCGTACGTCGTGCTTCCAACATCAACTGTTGATCTCAAACTAAATACATACTGTGCCCAATTAATGAATGTATTGCCATACCAATATTCATTGTTTGATCCACCATAACTATAGAAGACACCATCACCCACTGAATTTTTTATTGTGTTGTAGCGGAAGATACTTCCTTGACATGGATATGAATAAACAATATCTGGATGAGGCGAGTTGGTAAGTCCACCGAATGTAGTGTCAGACAAGAGAGAATATTCAACGACACCGTTTACCCATGACTGACGTTTCAGAAGAGTATCTGTATTATGCAACCAAACATGAGAAATCAATATATTTGTAAGACTTGCTTTAGGACTTGCTCGGATAGCATCTGCTTCGGCAGTAGTGACACCTGGGCCAACTACCTCAACATATTTGATTGTAACTCCTATACTACTAATCAAACTATTTTGATCCTGGACAAGAATACCCACACTACCATCACCAAAGGTAATTTTAATTCCGTACTGGATTCGTCCATCAAGAGTTAAATAATTTGGGCTGCTACCGAAACTGACTGTACCTGGAATAGTTACAAGTGAATCGAATGAACTATTCCAACCTGCAGCTGCAGTTGGTATAGCGTCTGTAGAAAGCACTCTGCGTACTGAGATAGGACTACCAGCTGTACCGCCTTTTCCATAGGTCAATGTGTTTGTATATGTCCCTCCTGCAAGCCAGATAGTGTCACCTGGCTGAACTGATGACCATGGTATAGCAGAGATATCTGTTGCATTGTTCCAATCCATACCTGTCTTTGTTCCCGCACCACCTGGACGAACATACCAGTTACCACTTGAAACCACCTGCCCCACCGTCACCACCACCGCACTCGTTGGTTGTGATACACCATAGGTATTGGCAGCAATAACGGTATATGAATATGATGTGCCTCCGTTAAGACCAGTGTCGGTATAGGTAGGAGTGGTTGTTGTCGCTATGTGCTGACTATTACGACTGACACCATAGGAGGTAGCTCCTTGTGAGGGATTCCATGAGAGTGCCACAGAGGCAGAAGCAGGAGTACCTGCAAGACCAGATGGAATAGGTGGTGCGCTGGTTGTGTTAATTCCTGTTGTAAAGACTGCAGTGATAGAGTGATTCTTTTGGACATTCGTGAAGGTATATGTTGGTGCAGCACCGATTGAAGCACCATCAACTGCAACTATCTTGATAAAGTTATTCAAATTAGGAGTGATGGTAAAGGTTTGTGATCCTCCAACAGGGACTGAGACCATACCTGACGGTGAGATTTTACCTCCTGTCGTTGCAGTACCTAAGATACCAAAGGATGTTGGTGCTTGATATGCCGTTAGATATGACTCAGCTGACCAGCCTTTGACTCCATCAGCATAGGTGAGATACCACCAGTTGTAGCTGTTGGCAAGAACACCATTGGTATACGTCGAAGGTGGTGTCGTGATGGTACCTACATTACCCGCTGCTTCAGGAGAGCCTGTAACGAGTGCACCTGCTGTTCCTGGTGTTGCATGGACAAGAACGGCAGATCCTTTGACTTGGACTTGCTGACCATTGGTAAAGGTGGTTGAGAATGTTGAAGCTGCGGGAGCAGGAGTCGTAGCAGCTGTGGTAGTGATTGAGAGGGATCCTGATGCGGAAGAAGGATTGTTTCCATTGTCATATGCAGAGACGGTGTAGGTATATGTAGTCTGTGGTGAGAGATTGGTGTCGGTATATGAAGTACTTGGGGTCGTGCCTACTTTACTGCCATTACGATAGACGGTATATCCTGCAATGACATTGGTTGATACTGCAGGAGACCATGAGAAGGTAACCCAGGTGCCTGAGATATTGGTTGCTGTTAATTGAGTTGGTGGAGTGATATTGACTTGTTGAACAGGTGCTTGACCGGTGACAACGAAGGTAGCAGCGAGAGTATGAGGAGCAATGACATTGGTAAAGGTATATGTTGGTGCAGGAGTAACAGGTGTACCATCAACCGTAACTGTACTTACTTGATAGCCGGTAGAAGGAGTAATAGCGAAAGTGACTGAGGTTGAACTTCTGACAACGACTCCCCCACCAGAGTTTGTGGTGATGACAGAGGTTGAAGGAGTAATGGTACCGTTTGGACCAGCTGTTGTCTGGATGACGTAGGTACCTGCAAGAGTGGTGAAGGTGGCGTCATTGGATGGAGTTGTTGTACCACCTCCGGAAGCACCTCCCATGGCATAGTGGTAGACCGTATTACCGACAAGACCAGATATGGTTGCGGTGTGTGTTGTTGTGAGTGTGGTATTGAGAGTGGTATTGGAGCCATATGCAGTGGTCAGACCATATTTGACCTGATCAGTGGTTGGTTCATTGGTATTCCAGGTAATGGTTGCTCCAGAGACAGTGATATTACTGACGGTACTGTTGGATATCTGAGGAACGTCAGGGATGACATCAGCTCCGACTGTGGTATTACCTGATATGGTGATACTACAGGTATTGGTTGATGCATTTGAACAGGCACCAGTGTCCCAGCCATTAAAGAGATATCCATATTGAGGAACAACAGAAAGAGAGAAAGTGGTACCACTGGTAATGGTGGTAGGACATGCTGAACCATTACAGAGGATGGAACCTGCTCCTCCAAGGACAGAGGTGGTAAGGGTATATGAGGCAGTTGTTTGACTTTGAGATGGAGGAGGAGTTGTTGCACCAGTGTAGGTGTAGAGCTGCGAGATTTCAGTTGGAGTGAGTGCACGGTTGTAGATGCGGACGTCGTCAATTGATCCGGTGAAGGATTGGTTACCATAGTTACCATAGTGACCGAGATAGACGGCATTGTAGAGTCCGGTGAGGGGAGCTGTAACACCTGAAGCAATGAGATTACCATTAACATATACAGAAACAGAACTGCCTGAGTAAGTCATGGCAAGGTGGGTCCAGGTATTAGCTGGAATGATAGTGGAAGTGGTTTGTCCGATTTTATCAGAAAATTCCCAAGAGAGAATTCCTGCTGAAGTAATACTGAACGTAGGTGCACGAGATGTCCAATTACTACCAAATGAGCCAATGACTACACCTCCAGTACCTGGATTAACCCAGAGAGAAACAGTGCCAGCTCCGAGTGAGTAGACTTGAGATGGAATAGTTACATAGCTTGACCCATTGAAAGAGAGTGCTCCCCCAATATGACCTCCAGTCCATGTAGGTGAACCAGTGAATGTCCCTGTATTTCCATTACCTGAGGCATCAGTGACTGATGTACCTGATCCTTCATCGAGAGGCCAGTAGGCGACAAGACCAGATGTTGGTGCAGAGACTTGAGCAAGCTGACTTGTACCTGTAATACGAGAAAGTGAAGGATTCTTACTTGCATTGAGAAGGAAGTATGTTCCTGCTAAAAGTACAAGGACACCGAGAATGGCTAGAGGGACACTGAAGCCACGTTTGTAAGTGGAAGACATTGAAATGTGGTTAAATTATTAATACAACGTATGGTTACATTATATCAAATGTCTATCATAAAAAGTATATTATATAATGTGTGGATTTGCTCCTGATTATATCTTTGTTATACTGTATGCTATGAAAATTCTTATCGTCGACGATGATCCTTCAATGTTAGATATGTTACGCATCGGATTCCAAACTGATGCTCATGCAGTTGATGTCGCAGACAATGGAAACGATGCCTCATTTATGGCTCGAACATACGAATACGATATAATTTTGCTTGACCACGCATTGCCAGGGAAAAATGGTCTTGTTGTTTGTAAAGACATCCGAGGGCTTGGTAAAACAACACCCATAATCTTTATTTCAGTTGATGGAGACGCTGAATCGAAAGTCCAAGCACTTGATAATGGTGCAGACGACTATATGACAAAACCCTTTTCTTTGGCAGAATTACGTTCTCGTATACAGGCAATTTTACGCAGAGCGCCTGTAGTGAAAAAAGTTGAACTCAAAGTACACGATCTAGTCTTGGATTGTCGTTTACATTATGCGATCCGTAAAGGCAAACAAATTCACCTCACAAAAAAGGAATTCGCTCTACTTGAATACATGATTCGTAACCAAGGAGTCATACTCTCTCGAACCATGATTATGGAACATGTCTGGACAGCTGAAAGTGATCCCTTGTCTAATACCGTTGAAGCTCACATGAGAAATTTAAGAAAAAAAATATGCCCGGCCGGTTCAAAACATAACCTTATAGCCAATATCCCTGGTCATGGATATATAATGGATACTCCCGAACATCTCGCAGTATTTGCGAGATAATTATTTTATCATTTCTTTATTACAATTTTATCAGATTTTGATGCGTTTTTTATCATAATTTTATCGTGTACTGATACTATGTGTGCGGTTATATGTCGATATAACTACCTTTATAAACATTAATGATGATAATGAACTCGAACCTCGCGTTATCTTCTTTGATCGAGAGCACCCGACACTCTCGTGTGTCTTCATATGGATTACGTATTCCATAGAATAACTAACACAACATGCCTTATTTTGTCATACAGGCAGTACGAAAAATAAGTTTCATCGCACGAGCAGGGATGACTCGTGCGATATTGTGTTTTGTATATTCAAAAAGAAAAATCACTTTGTCTTGTGTCAATAAGAATCAACATAAGAAAAAATACCTGTGCACTATTATAATAGTCTTTTCTTTGTTACTCATTTTAATAATCGGTATACATAGTATTTCTAATGGTTTAACAAACCTTTCAATTGATACACCTCAAACACTTGCAAAACAGAACTGGTGGTATGACGAAATAACTACAATCGATATCATTATATATACTGTTATATCACTTTTTATTATCTACATCGTATGGCTTTCAAATAGAATGATTAATACGCTCATAGATACCCAAGATAAAAGATTCACTGAGATAGAACATAGTATCCGAATCGGAGAATTATCATGTGGAATACTACACGATATTATCAACCCTCTCTTGTCTATATCACTATGTATGGAAGAGCTTGACGGTAATCCTGAGAAATATAATTGTCATACAACGCGTGAAATGATCAAAACAGCGGTAACTGCGTCACGAAGAATGAAGAAGTTTATGGAGAGTGCACACTGTACTATCAATCCTCATCGCATTCATGAAAATATGACCACAGATCTCAATAATGAGATTAGAATGGTCTGTGATATGTTTACATACAAATCTCGAATGTTGAATGTGCGAATCTGTATCGATGAGACTACTCCAAAGATACTTGTACCCTTTCATCCTTTACGAATACATCAAATACTTATAAACCTTATATCAAATGCTCTCGATGCGTGTGCACCTATTTCAAATGAACATCAAAATCAATTAAATAGAAAATCTGTACACATTCATGTAGAAAAAAATACTTCTCATATTACAATACATATATCTGACAATGGTTGTGGTATATCAGCCAAACAATTAAAGACACTTTTCACTCGACCACAATCGACTAAACCGAGAGGTACTGGCATAGGTCTCACCTGCGTTCATTCAATTGTCACAAAAGAACTGAAAGGATCTATTGGTGTGAAAAGTGCCCTTGGTATCGGAACCACATTTACTATCATTATTCCCTTACCAACATAATCCTATTTTTTCTTTTGATCCTCTTGCACATCCCGTGCAGCTTTACGATAACGACAATAATCGCATGCAGGCGCAGGCTTTGGTGGTTTCTCACTCATGAGACAGGCTTTTATTTTCGGAAGCAATGGTTCTATCCATGAGTCGTCTCCTGTGTATGGTATGAGGTCAATATCGAACTCAAGTTTGGCATCAAAAGATATTACATCTGTCTTGCCATTACAATACACAAAATAACCAGTCGATGAAACCTTAAATCCATTCTTGCGAAACAGCCATTGATAGACTTCCATCTGGCGTTTGTAACCTATCTGCCATTCCTTATCGAGAGTGACTTTTTCTTCTTTACTGGTTGATTTGTAATCCACGATATGGAGCTCGCCCGCTTCATTGATCCATACATCATCAACGGCACCAGTGATGAGTAGATTGGTTTTTTTATCTAGATACGTTATGCCTTTAAAATTACTCCTCCACATATCCATATCTTCGTGCATGTATGGAATGACATCACGAACACCAAAGGCGTGCATGAGAGGATGTGGTCGTTTTTTTTCACGAAGAATATCAAACTCTTTTTTGAGAAGTGTATCAACTGCTGAATTCAATGAAAAAGGAAATCCTGGTGGTCGGGCTACACCGAGTCTGGCATCAAGATAATAACAAAGCGGACAATTGAGAAAGAGGTCAATTTTGGAACGACTTGCTTTGAAAGGCTCAGTGCTTTTGGGGTCAAATATATTGCGTGTTCGATGTGGATTGTAGAAGTCTGACATATCTGAATTATAACATGCAAAACATGAAACCCGCTGCATCGTCATGACGTAGCGGGTTCAAAATCAAATTATTTATATTTCGTAAAGCCTAGTTTCTATTTTTCTAGCTTTTACACGCATTGCCTTTGATCCGTACTTACTGACCAAGTCAATGTGGTTCTGTGATAAAGGTCGTGCTTTGAGCATACCCCTCATCACACTTAGCATACTTCCACGTCTCCACTGATCATATCCAATCATTTTTTTCACAAGTTCTAGATTCTCCTCTGAAGGAAATCGCTCCATTAGAAACCTACACCATTTGACATTATTTCTATGAATATATGTCTTGATGCAGTATCTGAGAGCTTCCTCGGTTGGATCTTCCATCTCATGCCAATACCACCAATAAACTATATCGTTATCTCGTTCTGTCCACGTACTTTCGTGCCTTTGACAGATTTTCCTTGCTTCAACGAACGTTTGTGTACTCAAGGTTATTCACCTCCTTTCATTTAAAGTGCTTACGAAAATACTTTATCACTTTTTAAAGTATAAGTCAATAGTATACAAATCCACTACTTAGCTTTTTCCTTTTCGAGTAACTCTGCCTTCTTCTTTATTCCCCTATTCCAGCCACCAGTTTTACCATCACTTCGAACCACGCGGTGACATGGAATTTTGGGTCATAATTTGTATTCAAAATATTTCCTACAGTACGATAGGCGCGGGGTCTACCGGCCTTAGTCGCAACCTCTTTATAGGTCATTGTTTCTCCCCTTGGTATCGTGCGAACAACGGTAAAGATTTTTTCTTTGAAGGTAGTCATGTACCTATTGTATAGTAAAGTTAAATAATAAAAAACCGCGCTACCATCAAAATTTCTGATGGCGAGCGCGGGTGAAATTTACTTTTTTCTTGATCGAGGTGGTGGCCACGAATGAATCCAACTAAGGTACTTATGATAACGACTATACGTATCTTTGTGCATCATCAGACCTTTATTGAAACCTTCTACTGGATTATGAATTGATCCAGGTTCTGGTTTTATTACCATTTCAATAGATTGTGGAGGTCGACTCAATGAATCGATATCGTCCAAAGCCATCAAGGTTACTTCCCTTAAATGAGTATGAATCATAGCCGCTACCAGAATCGACTTACCATGATCGACATGACCAATCGCACCGACATTTACATGTGGTTTCATTTATTTCCTTTTGAAATTGTTTAGAGCAGTATGAAAATACCATAGCACCTACTATGGTATTTGTCAAAATCACTTAAATTTACCTTTGAAACTATTTTGTATCAGCAACAGTCACCTTCGTCATGACAACATCTTGAAGTGGTTTGTCTGAACTATTAACCGGAACTCCGGCGATGGCATTGACAACATCCATACCAGAAATGACCTTACCAAATATACTATAACTGTGTGGCAACTGCGTATTGCCTTGCATGATGAAAAACTGACTACCGTTTGTATCTGGACCAGAATTTGCCATAGCAACAGTACCAGGAATATACCCAGCTTGATATGAAGGAGTATTTGGATTGAGTTCATCAGCAAACTTATATCCAGGTCCACCCATACCTGTGCCTGTAGGATCACCACCTTGGATCATGAAGCCCTGAATAACGCGGTGAAAGATAAGACCATTATAAAAGCCTTTGTTGGCAAGTGAAATGAAGTTCGCGACAGTCTTTGGTGCATCTGCATCATATGTCTCAAAAACGATAGTTCCCTTGTTTGTTTCGATGGTGATTGTATGCATAAAATTATTGATGGTATTAGTTTGATTTGAAGAAACTGATGTTGAAGTAGCAGTCGTTGTGCTTGCAGTGATTGATTGGGCTGTTAATTCATCTGGACCTTTTGGAAATCCTGAAGCGTGATCGAGTCCAAACCACGCAAGACTGATTACGACGATTGCAATGATTGATATAGTTAAGTATTTCTGTGACATAACAAATAAGGCTGGGTTAATTACTTATAATTTGAGTTTAGAGATTATACAGTTCTTTGGCTTTTGAGACAATCTTTTCCTTTGCTTCTTCTAGTGTAGTATTTGGAAATCGAATTCCCGCAGCCGCACGATGTCCGCCACCACCCAAGGCCACAGCTAATTTCGAAACGTCAAAGGTATTTCCGTCGCGACTGCGCATGCTCGCTCTCACAACACCAGGTTCCCTCTCTGTGAGCATGATACCGACATTCCAACCGACAACGGATTTCAATTTATTGGGAATATCAGTATGTATTGAATCAATTTTAATATTATTTTCCTCAATCTGTTTAAGTGATACTGATGCAATAGCTATATTGTCATTTAAGAAAGTTTGAATTGAATGTAATGCAAGAGCCTCAAAATGTATCGCATCAGGATGTTGACTATTATCCATAGTAAATATGGCATCAATAAAATCTGGGGCAGTTTTGACAAGGACAGTTGCTGCTTGAAAAACTTTATAATCTATAGGTTCAAATTTAAGTTCTCCATTATCCGTATATAAACCAATAAATAAATTTAACGCTATATCATGAGTTATATCTATGTTCCACAACGTAAACAATTGAAATAACATAAACGTAGTCGACGTGCATCTATCAACGAGATTTAGATCCGCAAATAGCGTGTTTGACGCATGATGATCAATATTAATACTTGGTATCAATAAAGGAAAAATGGGAGGGTTTTTAGCTGAAACCCTATCAGTAGAAGCGCTATCAAGAGCAATAAATAAATCAAATTCTTTCAAATCGACTTGACTGAAATTTTTTTTCACAATCGTCTCAACACCAGGAAATTTTAAAAAACCATTTGAAATAGTCTCTGTATCACCAAGTATAACAGTTGCCTTCTTTCCCAATTGTTCACATGCTGCTTTCATAGCCAGAGCTGAACACACGCTATCGGGATCCGGTGACGGATGACAATGCAAAAGGATATTATTCGCCTTCTTGATTTCAGCCAATATCAAAGGTGCCTTTTCAAGAATTATAGGTGAAATATCTGAAGGATTCATAGTGAAGTAATAGTACTCGAACGCGGTGGGAATTGCTACTTTTTCTCATTTTTGGCCTCTGGGGTTTGGGCTATCTTCTCCCTCGAAATGAGCTCCAGACAAACTGAATTCATACAATATCTCTTACCAGTACCCGTTGGACCATCATCAAAGACGTGACCGAGATGAGACCCGCACTTTGCACAAACAACTTCAGTACGTTCTATGCCATAAGCTGCGTCGTGAACAAGTTTGGTCGAACCAGGGAGTGCTTGATCAAAACTTGGCCACCCTGTACCAGAATCAAACTTTGCTGTCGAAGGAAAAAGTGGATTGCCACATACCTTGCACATATACGTCCCTTCACGTGTATCATGTAAGAGCTGGCCACTGAACGGCGCTTCAGTTCCTTTCTCACGTAGGACATGATATTCCTCTGGAGTCAGTTTCTTTTTAAGCTCTTCTTCATTCATGGTATTAAATAAACTACTTTAGTAAGTTTTCGAATCTCTTTTGTAATTTCTCCAATTTTGGTGCAATCACCAACTGACAATACCCTTGATCCTTATGATTCTTATAATAATCATGGTGATAATCCTCCGCCTCATAAAATTCAGTGAGAGGTTCAACATCGGTTACTACTGGCTTGTCATACGCCTTTGAATCATTCAACTCCTTGATCAAAGCCTCGGCTTTATCCTTCTGTTCATTATCTGTATAGAAAATAACTGAACGATATTGTGTACCAACATCATTCCCTTGTTTATTCAAAGTTGTTGGATCATGGGTATTGAAATACACCGCAAGCAAATCATCATAAGAAATAATTGTGGGATCGTATGTGATTAGAATAGCTTCAGCATGACCAGTATTTCCATCACTTACCTGTTCATAGGTCGGATTTTTTATCTTACCACCTGTATAGCCCGGCTTTACAGAACTTACACCTTTGAGTATGCTAAAAACCGCCTCTGTACACCAAAAACATCCATTGGCAAACACGGCGGTTTTCATAATTTTTAACGCTTACCTTTCTTTGCGCGAGCTGCTCTCTTTGGAGCCTGACGTGCACGCTTAATAGCGAGACGCTTACTTGTCTTACGACTGCGTGTAGCACGCTTCTTTCCAACACCTGTGATTCTTTTTGCCATAAATATTTTAATTAGATGACTGATTGATATTAGTACAATTATATCAGACTGCTACCCAAACGTAAACGTAAATGCTTCAGCATTAGCTTTTTGGAAAATAATATCGACTCGATGTTGTCCAGCTACTGTATCAGAGAAAATATTATACAGACGTGAGCTCGTAATTGTCAGCATGCCATTCTTCACATCAGCACCACTTTGAGCAGGTGTAATTGGTTTACCATCAATAAGTATCTGAGCAGTGATAGCTGTTGGACTTCCAGATACACTCATACTTGGCACGGCTATAATATACATCTTTGAGGCATTAAAGACATAGGAAATTTGTGCACCAGCATCCAAATTTTGAATATATTCATTTTGAATATTCCATTGACCACCAAGATAGAACTGATTTGGTGTTAATTGATCTGGAATCGAGAATGTACCAGTATGAATTATGCTCGGCACACCATTACCAAAGAATTCGTTTCTCATTGCTCCAAAATATGTTTCAGGGCTTTGGGTCTGCACAGTGTATGTTGGAACTGAACTAGTAGCCTCACTTACAATTGTAGTCAAATTCAAATAGTGTGCCCGCTCGTTGAGGGCCTGGACTATCTCTGTTTCAGTCTCATCATAACCACCTTCACCTATATGGTCATATATGACGCGGCCATGGATATCTATGAGATATTTATGAGGCCAATACTGATTGCCATAGGCATTCCATGTCGAATAGTCATTATCGAGAACGATCGGGAATTGTAAGCCGAACTGTTTGGCAGCGGCTGTAACATTAGTTATATCCTTTTCAAAAGAAAATTCTGGCGTATGGATGGCCACGACTTCCAATCCTTGGTCTTTATATTTTGCATACCAACTATTCAAATAAGGAAACGTGCGTTCACAATTGATACAAGAGTAATCAATAAAATCTACAAGAATGACTTTTTTACCAATTAAATCAGCCAATTTAAAAGGCGCGTCAGCACTTCCAGTTGAACTTCCTTCGGCATTGCCGTTAGGACTATTAATAAAGCCAGCAGGATTGGCTATTTCTACATATGGACCCTCATCATGTGTTGGTACTCCCGGTGGATTTGGTGTTACATTTGTCGTTAAACTATTTGAATTGTTTGGACTTGAGAGAAACTGGTGAATGGATTGTTCCACATTTGTTACATCGAAGAAACCGCTATGTAGAATATCTGCCTCTACTTGTTTATCCCAGCCAAAGACAATAGCTAAAGCAAGTATGATAAATAAACCACCGAGTAATTTCTTGAATAATCCTTTTGGATCAGAAGCCCATTCGAGCCTATCAACCAATTTTTGGCCAATAAATGAGATAAGAAGGAGTGATAATGCCAATCCAATTATATATGCCCAGAGGTCGACGATACCCATAGACAATGATTGTGGTAAGACTGTGGCGAGGATAACGAAGAAAGTCGGACTACATGTCGTAAAGACTGGACCGAGAGCGGCACCAACAATGACATCAGTCCAGAATGACCCCCCAGTACCGTATCCTTTGGTAATCCAACGGTCAGGTGCTGTATGGCCAGGAATTTTGAGAACTATACGTGCCCAACTTTCTGGAAATAAGAGAGTGAGGCCAAAAGCGATAAAAATAAAAGCGGATATGTAACTCCAGAATGAAGGCGAGACAGTTATAAGTGCTGTCGAACCTTTGAGTAAAAGCGTAAAAAGAAATACAGAAATAGAAAGTGATCCAATGATGATAAATGGACGGCGTTTATTCCCTGCTTCTGCCACTGCGCCACCGAGAATAACTGGCAGTAGTGGCAAAATACATGGTGCCAAGACAGTCAAAATGCCTGCAATAAAAGAAACGATAAATAGGGTCATAAAAAAATATTATATGTTAATTAATCACTACAATCGGATCACACTCTTATAAGTATACCTCAATCTATGCATGACTACGCAACGAAATGACTAAATGGTGCGTATTAAGCCAACTATAGTATGATAAGCAGATACATGAACAGTTATATGACAAGTGACGAAGAACTTATCAAAAAGGTCAAAACGGGTGACGATATGGCTTTTCAAGAGCTTATGTCTCGATATACCAAGCATATTTTCAACTTCATACTCCAGTATGTAAAATCCCGTGAAGAAGCTGAGGATGTCTCTCAAGATACTTTTTTTAAGACATGGAAATACATGAAGCGTTTCAAAGATGGCATGAAATTCAAGCCCTGGCTTTTTACTATAGCCAGAAATACAGCTCTTGACTATATTAAGAAAAAAAAGGCTATAACGTTCTCGTCAATGGAAAGTGATGAGGATGATAATTTTAATTTTGCTGACACGCTTTCAGACAATGATCCTCTACCACCAGAATTATTTGCTCGAAAGGAATTAGCAAATGAATTATCAGAAGCAATGACAGATTTACACCCTGATCACAAATCGGTTTTGATGATGCATTATCATGAAGATATGACTTTCGAGGAAATATCAGAAATCATGAAAAAACCCATGAATACAGTCAAAAGTTGGCACCATCGGTCACTCTCAAAGGTCAAAACCAAGCTTTTGCACCGAAAAAGCTCTTAAAAACGTAGTTAACCTGTTATTACAATGAAAAACGAATCATACAAACAACTTTTCGATCGAATTCCTGAACAAAATATAAGTTCTGAGATAGAGACTCGCGTCATGATACGTATCGAACGTAGCAGAGTTTTACATGCCCGTATTTATTTTGGCATACACACCATTTCAATTTTTATTGCAATCGCTGTCTGTGTACCAGTAGCACAAAGCTTTATAACCACAGCATCGACATCAGGACTCGATTCTTATCTTTCACTCCTAACCTCTGACGGCAGTTATGTCCTTTCATCATGGAAAGATCTGAGTCTTTCTATTATTGAAACATTCCCTATCATCCAAACAACCCTCATCCTTGGACTTGTCTTAGTTATTGGTAATTCATTGCGTCGTGGCACTCGGTATTTACCATCACTCACTATTCATAACGAAATTCATAATGAGCACATGGTTTCTGCGTAACATATAATTTATTATTAAACTCATTTTCATGTATATGAACACTATCAATAACATTATCACAAATACAAAAAGACTCTTTGAGGGTAAATCGTATGCACGTCTACTTATTGGTCTTGGCATATTACTTGTTGCATGGGTTATCTTTGCAGCTGGTATCTTTGTTGGCTATCACAAAGCAACATTTTCTCGTGATTGGGATGACATGCATCAAAACGGTATACTCGATGACAATTCAGTGCTCGCACCTTTTATGCATAATCCAGATGATGTCAATCCTCACGGAGCCATGGGCGAAATAATTTCTTCGCATTTCCCTGTCATCATGATTAAAGGACCACAAAATGCAGAACAAATAATCGTTATATCATCGACCACAATGATCAGACTTTTCCATGGTATGGCATCAACAAGTGCAATTCAGACGGGTCAATTCGCTATAGTCGTTGGAGAACCAGATACTAAAGGTGAGATTCAAGCCTCGTTTATACGAATCGTTCCACCACCCCCATTTCCTGCGACAACAACTAACCAATAATTTAAATGATCAAAAAAACACTTGCCCGAACAAAAAAAATCATTCTCCAACACAAAATATGGTCTGGACTTATTTTGATCGTGATTATAGGTGGAAGCTATGAGATATATCGATACACTCGTCCCCTTGCAGCACCACAATACACACTCTCTCGCGTTCATATGGGCAATATCGTTCAGACAGTGACAGGAACAGGTCAAGTCTCTGCGACAAATCAGTTGAGTATCTCTAGCCAAGTTTCTGGAACTATTGAATCTATCAAAGTTTCTGTTGGTCAACACGTACATACCGGTGATCTTATTGCCACTATTGATCCTACCAATGCGTTAAATAGTCTGAACAGCGCAAAACTTTCTTTAGCAAAATTAACTGAAGCTGTAAAACCGACCGATCTTTCTAATGCACAAAACTCTATCAATCAATCTTATGGCAGTGCATATGACGCTATATCCAATACATTCATTACTCTCCAAACTGTTATGCCAGGATTGAACACCCTTCTCTATGGCCAAGGTACTTTCTTGAGTGATCAAGAAGCAACAAACTTAAGTTCACCCGCTCAAGCTGATCGACAAATTGCTGGTGTCAGTTTTGATTTAGCAAATACACAGTACGCAACTGTACTTGCGGAATATAAAGCCTTGACCCGTCAAAGTGCCACATCAACTATCGCTCACGTTCTTGCTGATGCCTATTCACTTGATAAAAATGTAGCCAATACATTACAAAATACTCAAAACACCATAACGTATATAATGACGTATCAATCAAGTTATCTTGCAAAAGATGCTTCAACTGCTCAAACCAATGTTGCTGCGTGGACAAATAGTGTCAATAGTGATGTTTCATCACTACTCAGTGCTGTGACAAGTATCGCAAGCGCACAAAATTCTCTTACCACACTTTTAACAGGAACTGATCCACTTGATATACAATCAGCGCAATTAACAGTTAATCAAGCGGAACAGACATACGCAAATTATTTTATCCGAGCACCATTTGATGGAATCATAGGTCTACTTCCTGCAACGGTATATAGCCAAGCAAGTAATGGAACAAGTATTGCAACTATCATCAGTGATCAAAAGATTGCCACACTTTCTCTCAATGAAGTTGATGCGGCTACAGTCAAAGTTGGTGACCCAGTGGCACTTACCTTCAATGCTATTAACAATTTTACTGCCACGGGCACCGTATCAGAAGTTGATCTTGTTGGTACAGTGAGCTCTGGTGTCGTATCGTATGGTGTCAAAGTCACTATCAACACTATGGACTCGCGCATCAATCCCGGCATGAGTGTGAACGCAAGTATAACTACAAATGAGATCGACAATGTTCTCGTTGTGCCTGTTGCAGCCATCAAGAGTCAAGGAAATCAAAATTATGTACAAACCTTTGATCCAACAGTCGTGAATTCATATATGCAAAGTCTTGCGGTGGCAAATGGTATTACTGTTGGCTCTACAACTCGATCTTTTGGAACAAGTACACGACAGTATACCGGAGGAACATTTGGATCATCGACATTCGCCACATCAACATTTGCTTCATCAACAAATACACTGAGAGGTACACGAGGCTCAAGTACGACCATGACGTCGTCAATTGCTCCAACAAATACTCTAGTAACTATCGGTGCTACAGATGGTACAAATACAGAGATCAACAGTGGCCTTTCACTCGGAACCTGGGTTGTAACAAAGACGACAGCAGCAAGTGCAGTAGCAAAAACTACAACCACAGCTCCAAGTCTTTTGAGTAGTTTGGGTGGAGGAAATCGTACTGCCGGTGCTGCCGGTGGCGGAGCAGCTTTCAGAGGAAATTAATATGATCGAAATTAAAGACATTACAAAGACCTATGTTAACGGTGACAATGAGACTCATGCACTTCGAGGTGTCTCATTCACTATTGAAGACGGTGAATTCGTGGCTATCATGGGACCATCAGGATCTGGAAAATCAACACTGATGCACATACTCGGTGCTCTCGACACACCAACAAAAGGAACGTACAAACTTGATGGACACGACGTATCGAAACTCTCAGATGATGAACTTGCAGTGATACGACGTGATCGTATCGGTTTTGTTTTTCAATCATTTAACTTACTACCCCGTGCCACAGTTATGAGAAATGTCACACTTCCTCTTATATACGCTGGAGTTCCTGAAATTGAACGTGAAAAACGTGCTACAAAAGCTTTGAAAGCAGCTGGCCTTTCAGAAGACCGTTTCAATCACAAATCAAATCAACTTTCTGGTGGTCAGATACAACGTGTAGCCATCGCTCGTGCCCTTGTAAATAATCCCTCACTCATTCTTGCTGATGAACCGACTGGTAACCTTGATTCACAAACAGGTGACATCGTTCTTGGTACATTCCAAAACCTCAATAAAGAGTTCAAAAGTACCATCATCCTCATTACGCATGAACGCGAAGTAGCAGAACATGCCGATCGCATTATTTATATAAAAGACGGATTAATCGTCGAGGACGGAAATGGCCATAGTAAGAGAATAATTGCGCATGCAAAAAAGAAAGTTTAATAAACCCTTATGACTACCAAAGATATAATTCACGAAACAGTTTCAGCTCTAACCGCCAACAAAGTGCGTACGTCTTTGACTATGCTCGGTATCATCATTGGTATTAGTTCAGTTATTGTCATGGTCTCTATTGGCCAAGGTGCGCAAGGTTCTATCCAATCGAGCATTCAGGCACTTGGTTCAAATCTGCTCGTTATATCTCCAGGTGCTCAACGAGGACCTGGTTATCAGGTCTCTTCAGGTCGTGGTGCTTCACATTCACTCACCCCAGATGATGCAACAGCTATCGGTAACACTGTATCAAATATAGCCGCTGTATCGACCGAAAACTCCAGTCGATATCAAGTAACTGCAAAGGGTACAAATACAAATACAACTGTAACTGGCGTCACTGCAGCGTATGCCACAGTTCATGATGTTCAAGTCAATGACGGTGAGTTTATCACTGATACAGATAGTAAAAATTTAAATAAAGTTGCAGTCATTGGTCCAACTACAGCTACCGATCTCTTTGGTACCAATGAGCCTGTTGGACAAACTCTCGTCATCAAAGGAATTAATTTCACTGTTGTTGGTGTAACTGTCTCCAAAGGAACGAGTGGTTTTAATAATCAAGATGATGTCATCTATATTCCCCTACAAGACTCTGAACTCTTTTTGGTTGGGAGTACCGCATATATATCTTCAATAAGTGTTTCAGCTGTCTCAGCAGACGTTATGACGCAAGTACAAAATGATATCACCACCCTGCTTCTTACTCGTCACAAGATTTCAGATCCAACTGCAGCTGACTTCAATGTTTTAAATCAAGCCTCTATAGTCTCTGCTGCATCGAGCGTCACCAGCACTTTTACATTACTTCTCGGAGCAGTGGCGGGTATCTCTCTCGTCGTCGGTGGTATCGGTATCATGAATATGATGCTTACCACAGTCACTGAACGTACTCGTGAGATTGGTCTACGCAAAGCTATCGGTGCAAAGAAGAAAGATATCAGTACTCAATTCCTTACTGAGGCAGTTGCCCTCACCGTCATCGGTGGAATAATCGGTGTCATGCTTGGTTGGCTTCTTGCTTTTGGTGTTACATATTTTGGTATATTACAAGCATCTATCTCTACATCATCAGTTCTCCTCGCCTTTGGCGTATCAGCTGCTATCGGTATTGTCTTTGGATACTATCCTGCACGTAGAGCTGCAGGACTCAATCCGATTGAGGCACTCCGATATGAGTAAATGTTAGCGTAAGTTTGATTTAATTAAATCTCTTATTTTTAGCAATTCAATTTCATCTGTAGGTTCCCTATCACCAGTTCTATACAACATACTTCTTGGATCAAACCCAAGTAAACCTGTATCACCTTCTTTTCTTGGAATAATATGTAAGTGAAAATGTGGCACTGATTGACCAGCTAGTTTTCCTTGATTCCAGACACAATTGAAACCTTCTGCACTAAAAGTTTTTTTAAGAGATATTACTATTTGATCTGCCAAAGAAAATATTGCCAATCGCTCTTCTGTGGTCAAATCAGACAAGTAAGCTACACACCTCTTTGGTGCAATAAGTATATGGCCTGAAGTAATAGGAATGTTGGTCGGAAAAGCCCAAGCAAGTTCATTACTAATAATCTCTCGTGATTTTATCTCAGGTTTTTCACAATATACGCAAGTCATTGATTAAATTTATTATATTATGATAATACTCTTCTACCAAGAAATAACAAACCAAATCTGTTAAAATAGCACTATGAATAATTCTTCAAAGATCGTTCTTATAACCGGCATTAGTCGTGGTATCGGCAAAGCCTTAGCTCAAAAGTTTCTTACGGAATGTTACTCAGTAATCGGCACATCACAGACAGGTATGATTGATTTTACTCATGATAATTTGAAAGTAGTTCAACTTGATCTAACCTCATCAGATTCGATTAATAAATGCACAGAGAATATTCAAGCTTTACTAAAAGATACAAAAATTGAAATACTCATAAATAACGCTGGTGCAATGCCTGACAGTGAAGAGATACACATTATCGTTGAAAAATTGCGTCAAACACTAGAAATTAACCTGATTGGACCAGTAAACTTAACTGAACAATTAATTCCTTCTATTGTTAATAGTGGACATATTGTAAATGTTTCCTCTCAAGCCGGCTCAATAAGTGATGCGGATATTATGGCTGATACACATGAACCATATCATTATCCAGCTTATAAAATATCAAAAGCCGCAATAAATATGTACACGAGAACATTAGCGGTTCGTTTAGATCACGAAAAGACAGGTATCATTGTCTCTTCCGTTCACCCTGGCTGGGTCAAAACAGATATGGGTGGTGAAGACGCCCCAATGTCACCAGAAGAAGCGGCTATGTGGATATATAAACTAGCTATCTCAAGACCTGAGACAGGTCAATTCTGGTATAAAGGAGAGAAGTACCCTTGGTAAATAATTAAAAAAACTCGGCGTACCGAGTTTTTTCTATTAAATTTTCTTCATAGAGACATCGACTACTTTACCACTCGGGTGCGTCCCAAATCGTCGTGCGCCAAGAGCAATAGTGATAGAACCAATAATATATAGGATATAAAAGAATGCTGAAGCAGGGATGTTAAAGAAAATAACAGTAACACCGAGTTGTGCTTCATAAGAGATAAATGCTGCAAGAAGAACACCGAGAGCTATCAAAAACATTCCAGAAGAAATAAGTTGAAGCGGCCTGCGTAAAAGATTCATAAAAATACCTGCAGAAAGATAGAAATATGCAGTCGAAAGAACTCCGCATATCACCGCAACGAAGATGAGGATTAGTTGAATTTTATTAGACATAGTGACTAAATTATACTACAGGCTATAATCTACGGCTATCATAAGCCCAGTGCATAAGTGCTTGTCGTTGACGCGTATGGCAGCTGAAATCCCCTTTTCTACAGTTGTTCACTAGTTGAGCCACATGTCTGGTCATGGCTTTCCAGCGCTTGATTTGACGAGCGTCGTCCGAGTGACGACGTCCGATATAGTAACGACAATACCATTGAAACCAACCCCTAGGATCATCAGGGTGTATCCAGCCCTTGGCCTGCCATACTGAAAGCGGTTGACTGGCATTCACGCCAAAGAAATTTAACTTTGGATCATGTGTATCACTCCCGTCTGGAGCGAATCGCGCTTGTGCGAACCATTCCTTTGGAAATTCTTTTTTACAGTCGCGTAAATACACTCCACCAAAGACACCGAGCTCGAGCATTTCCGCAGGAGTTAGCTGTGGTTTGAAAGATGGATCAAAATTTTTTCCTATTGGCTCCGTCAATTCATAAGCATAACCAGACTGCATCATGTCGTTGACGGTGATTTTGATTGATTTCATTCAGATTATTATATCGTTCAATATTTATACCTCTACCTTACTGAATAGCCAAGCACCTAGAGAAAGGAATAATACTGTCACACCAGCGATAACAAGAGCGTCAACTCCTAAGGAATATTGACTCAAGCCCGTAAATGCTCCACGGAGACCATCGACACCATATGAGAGAGGATTGATAAAGGCTATGGCACGGATAAAGAATGGCGCGGTATTCAGTGGGAAAAGTGCTCCTGAAAGGAAAAAGAGTGGCATATTGACCAATTGAACGATAAGGCCGAAACCTTGCATGTCTTCCATGCTCGAAGCAATAGCTGTACCGAAAGCAGTGAAGACAATAGCGATACCGAACATGAAAAGTAAACCCCAGAGCACGGCGAAAATATCTGGACGAAAACCGATGACAATCGTGATAAGAAAGACAATAGTGCCCTGGATAGTGGCCACAGTTGCTCCACCGAGAGTGCGTCCAAACATGATAGTCAGACGTGAGACAGGTGCAACCATAGTTTCTTTTAGAAAACCAAATTGCCTATCCCAGATGAGCTCAATACCAGAAAAGACAGCAGTAAACATAATAGACATAGCTATGATTCCTGGTGAAAGAAATTGGATATAGTTACCATTCCCAGCTTTTGCAAATATTGAACCGAAACCAAAACCAAGTGCAACCAGAAAAACTATTGGCTGACCAAGTGAGCCAATGATACGTGACTTCGATCGAAAATAACGCTTAATTTGTCTAAGCCAGAGAATGTATATAGGATATAAAATATTTGATCTCATATGTATAAATTATTTTCTACGTCCACCAAAAGCTTGTCTCATCTGACGAAGATGATCAATACTCCCTGCTTCCTGTTCACGAATATCTTTACCAGTTAATTTGATGAAAGCATCTTCAAGATTTGCTGTTCCTGTTGATGAAATAATATTCGCTGGAGTATCACTAGCAATAATTTTTCCATGATCAATAATAGCAACTTGGCTAGCCGATCGTTCAGCTTCTTCCATGTAATGTGTAGTAAAGAAAACAGTAAGTCCCCTTTCTTCATTGAGTTTCTTTATATATGTCCAAATATAATTACGTGTTTGTGGATCGAGACCAGTTGTAGGTTCATCCAAGAAAAGAATGGCGGGTGTATGCAAAAGTCCACGGGCAATCTCTAGACGTCGCTTCATGCCACCAGAAAATGTCTTGACCAAACTGTCACGTCGATCCCAGAGGTCTATAAATTTCATGAGGTCTTCTATCTTTTTCGGAGTTTCAGAGCGTGGAACACCATATAAACCAGCGTGAAAGAACATATTTTCATATGCCGTAAGTTCATCATCTAGCGAGGGATCTTGAAAAACAATACCGAATGATTCACGAACATCATGAGGATTTTTTATTGGATCCAGTCCATTCAATGTAAGCGACCCAGAGGTCGGATGAAGCAATGTAGTAAGCATCTTGATAGTCGTCGTCTTGCCAGCTCCATTCGGCCCTAGAAAAGCAAAAATAGAACCTTTTGGAACTTCAAAAGAGATGTTATTGACGGCTATGAGACCGCCCTTGAACGTTTTGGTCAGGTTTTTTACAGAGATACTGGAGTCGGACATGGTTTTAATACTATCATTCAAGCCGGTTTGGTGCTAATAAACTTACAACACCGGCTCATATTTCTTTTTTCTAAAGAAATACCCTTCAAGTGAATATCGGTCATATCCATAGAATAGATACGCAATTGGAATACCAATGAGGATAAGATGTGGCCAAACCGCTTCACCAAAGAAAATCAGTGAAAGGGTGAGCCAGAACAACATGAAGAATGCGGTGAAGCGTATTTCAATACCAAGAACAAAAAATAATCCAATCAAAAATTCAACAATAGCAGCTCCGAGAACTAGGAAGTGAGGTTCGAATCCAAGAAGCTTATCGAGATGATATTGTTGTACGGTCATGAGAGCCAAATTGTTGTGAATAATTTTGGCATAGGCTGAAGCATAGATAAGTGCAATACCGAAAAGAACGCGTAGGATAGCGAAACTACGTGGAGCGAGATACTCATGGATGTGACGAAGCCACTTCGTATTGATAATAATTTTCTTCCCTTCTCCAGAACCAAGTATGAGCAAAAGAATAAAATCTCCAAGATAATTAATATATGTCAGAAGATAGGAACCGTGAATGAAAGCGACAGCCCCATATAGTAGAACGCCGATAACAGAGGCTACACGGACATAGTATCCTGTCACAAATAGGAGTCCCATGACGATAAGAGCTCCTGTTACTATTCCTGACCATCCATCAAAATTCCCGGCCAAAGGCAATTCTGGACCAAAGATAGCCTGATAGTACGCACCTGCTAAAAATGAAAGACCTATGGTCACTCTCGCAATATGAGTCGCATATTTCCTTATTCTAAGCAAAGTCGGATCCAATTTACGTTCAAGAAATCGTAGTGTTGAAATCCAAAAGACACAAAAGACTGTCAACAGACCTATGAAGGCCCAGAAAATAAAGTCGTCCAGATTATCAAATGCAACAGCGAATAGATTAAAAGAAGGTGTGTCGAGCGCTTGGGTCACTTGGTTGGAATTAAGAACATAAACTTCATGGGCTGAAGCTATGTGCACAAAAAAAGAAAGTAGATGAATCATGATGATTTAACAATATGTTTAAACGCATACTCAAGCGAACCACCAACCTTTTTACCTGGATTAAATATTCCTTGTGGATCCCAAATTTTCTTTACCTCTTCAAATAACTTATACATCTCATCACCATACTGCATTTTAACAAATGGTGTACGGATAATACCATCATTATGTTCACCAGTTATAGAACCATGAAATTCATGAACGAGTGTGTAAACCTTCACTGACAAATCTTCAATGATAGTCTGTGATTTTGGATCGGCTAGATTCATGAGAGGAATAATATGGAAATTACCATCACCTACGTGACCAGCAATAGTATAGGTAATGTCATTCTTATATTGATCAAGAATAGTGTAAAGTTTTGGTAAAAATTCTGGTAACGTGGTTGGTGGTACGACGAAATCATCTATAAATGGAGCCGTGCGCAGACCATGAACATGTTGACGAAGCATATTGAAACTTTCTCGGCGGATGACCCAATATTTATTTGATTGGCGAGCAGTCTTGGTAACCAAAGTTTTCTCATGCATATCTTTGAGCGAATCATGTGCTTCTGTTGCCATATGCAAGGCCTCCGCATCAGTATCGGCAGTAAACTCTGCCATGAGAACCATTTTTGGCACTCCTCCCGTTAATACCGCCATCATTTCAGGGATAAATTGAAAACCGAGAGAAATAATATTTCCTTTCATTCTTTTTATAAGGGCTGGTAGAAATTTCAAAGCAACTTTAAAAGTCTGGTCATCATATGACTCAAAACTTTCTGGTTTGAACTTCAATATGTGCGCAGCTGTTGGACCTAATTGACCAAGACTCTTCAAAAAGACGACAACCATGTGAGAATACTTTTTTGGTTTTACTAGAGCAAATTCTATTTCGGTAATTAGTCCAAGTGTTCCCTGTGAGCCAACAATCATTTTGGTCAAATCAAATATTCCTTTTTCTTTATCCCATACATTCCAAATATAATATCCACTCGAATTCTTTGAAACGATGGGCTTGGCTCTCTGAATGATATCGTAATTTTTATCTATTAATTCATGCATCTTTCTGTAAATTTCACTTTCAAAAGATGGAAACTTCTTGGCTTGTTCGAGCTCATGCATAGTGAGTGGTCGAAATTCATGCTCCTTGGCATCAGCGCACACCATTTTCAAACGACGAATATATTTTTCAGTCTTGCCATAGGTGAGAGTCTTTTCTCCACCAGAATTATTGGCCACCATACCACCAACTGTACAGAGCTCGCGCGAAGCGGGATATGACGGCATGATTTGCCCTCCAACTGCCAATGTTGCCTTATCAAAATCACGATAGTACACACCTGGTTCCGTCACAGCAGAACCGGTTATTTCAACACCACCCAACATGCGTGGCGTTTCTTCTTTAATAGTTCCAATCTTTGTAAAGCTTTTTGTAAAATCAACAACGATTGATTCCGTAAGTGGTCCTCCAGACATATCAGTACCGGCGGAACGTCCTGTCAAAGTTAGTTTGGGAACTTTCTGATTTGTTTGTTGGCCAGATTGATTATTCTTTGAATTCTCTTCAGTCACATATCTGACCAACTTTTCAACATCGCTCACATTTTTTGGTGAGACAACAGCGATTGGTTTAACTTCAAAGAGGCTCGCATCGTGGCTTGCGGTATTGAGATCAGTTGTCCAGGTGCTTACCTTACCTTCGATGGTTCCTTCAAGCTTTTTTACATCTAACATGAATATATTGTACCATTAATATTCAAACGCCCCCCTACTCCACGTCGTACGAGTGTGACCAAGCATATCTATGTTATATGGAGCTCCAAGAGTAGTTCCCGCCAATGTATTACCTGCCAATGTGTAATCACCACCGGAATAATTGTTGAAGACAGAAGTAGTGAGACCAGTTTGTGCATTTGTCTCTCCATAAGCATTTGTTCCGGAGAAGGCATTGTAATCATGAGTAACATTTGCAAAACCTATTGGCGCAGTATTGTTAATCCATAGATTATTTTTAACAATATTTCCTGTACCAGTTCCTAATACGACACCAGCATTATCACCCGTTCCGTTCATAATAGTATTGTTATAAACCAAGGCGTTATTTTCTGTATCACCATTGAAACCAATTGCGGCATCTCCAGTAAAGAAGTTGTTGATGATATTGCCATAAATTTGTGCGCCATCTGATTGCGTAAGTGCGATGACGGCTGTACCCCCATTTCCACTTCCATCTGTAAATGAGTTGAAGAATTTGTTATAGCGAATAATTGCATTTGGATCATTAAAGTAAAGATTTACATTTTCTCCGTGGTTCGCACTATTACTGACAATACCATTTGAGGCAGAATATTGGACAATTGATCCGTTTGACTGATTCAAAAAGAAATCCTGATTACTGCCATAGACATAATCTTTATCAAAAAGAAGCCCTGTATGAAGTACGGCATTGTTGTATGTAGATGTATCAAATGCATAACGTCTAATCGTTGTCGCTGGAAGATTACCGTAAATAGCATTCACAAAAACATCTCGTATCGTAATATTATTTGCTGCTACGAGTCCCCCATTATCTTGAGTACTGATGACAACATTTTCGTCTTGACTATTATTCGCAACCTGAATACCGTACTGTGTCCCATCAAACCAGTTACTTTCATTTCTTGTTTGACCATCAAAAACATAATAACTGGTCTCGAACACTAGAGTTGAGTTAAATATTGTCTGGTTAGCATAGGATGCTACCCAACCAGCAACACTTCCTGAATTAGCTGCTGTTGCTTTCAAGATACTGATCACCTTTGTACCAGAAACTGGATCATCAAATACATGACTTGGATAACTATATGTGCTACTCCCCGCCACATAATACGTCGCACCACGCTGGAGAGTTGTTGGTAGTCCTGGATACGCATTGTTCCAATCAGCACCGTTCTTTGCGCCAGTTCCTAAAGGAGTGACGTAGAAGTTAGTACTTGTTGTAACAATCGCACCAGTATATTCATACGCCCCGATATCCCACGCTGTACGAGTCGTCCCATCAGGATCAAAGTTATATGGTGAACCGAGACTTGTTCCAGCCGAAGTATGACTAGTCAAATGAAGATCACCGCCTGAGGCATTAGCAAACGATGTTACTGGCGAATTAATTATATTAGTAACATTCTGTTTGATATTTGCATACGGATCAGAGAAACTTGCAGGTCCAGTGATATTTTGGAAATTATTATTAGCAACATACACGGCTGAACCTGAGACATTTCCTGCTTGGAGGAGACTTGAGGTCACGTGCAACCCATAGGCTGTATTGTCATATACTCTCACATCAGTCCACACATCTGATGAAGTTAGAGCAAATATGCCAGCTCCTGTACCCGTCATACCTGTATCCTCACGGAAGGTATTTCCATAAATATAGGCCCCTGCACCAGTTCCCTGAGGTTCAATATATGTCGTATTAGCTGAACCATTTTCATTCTGCATAACATTGTAACGGATAGTCGTATTGTTTGAGCCTGAGAAGATAATTCCTGCACCATGACAGTTTGCTCCATTATTTGAACCGATAGCGTCGAGATAATTATGATCAATAAGAATGTTACTATTCGCATTTCCATAAGAATAATTGAACCAATCAGCGCCATCATGAATATAGTTATACTGATAGGTATGATTCGATCCTGGTTGAGAAACATATATGATACGGGCACACGTTCCTAGAGTCTGTGGAGCAGTATTTGCCTCAACGTGTCGTATTGCTAAGTAATTTACTGGATTGCCATCAACAAGGATAGCGGAGTCACCTTGCCCTGAAACAGTAGAATTGTTAACACGGAAACCATATCCTGAATTGCCACTTCCAGTTATTCCATCAATATCGAGGTAACTCATTTCAACTTTCCAGAAAGGCCAGACTGCTTGCGTAGTTCCATAGCTCGCTTGCCAACCTGCAACAGTTCCAGAGTTTGTAGCTGTCGCTTTTCGTATATAGACATACGTCGATCCGCTTGGGGCTGTGTTAAATGTATATGTACTGTAACTCGTCGCACTCCCCGCCACATAATACGTCGCACCACGCTGGAGAGTTGCCGGCAGTCCTGGATACGCATTGTTCCAGTCAGCACCGTTCTTTGCGCCAACTCCTAAAGGAGTGACGTAGAAGTTAGTACTTGTTGGTGGTACATACAATGTCAAAAACTGTTCAGCTGACCACCCTATCGTGCCATCAGCATACGTGAGATACCACCAGTTGTACCCTCCTTGGTAAACACCGTTGGTGTAGCCACTTGGTGGTGTCGTAACTGTAGCTATAGCACCAGATGCTTGTGGAGAACCTTTAGAAGTTGTTGCAGCACTTGTTGAAGGAGCAACGCGAACAGAGAGACCTCCTGTCC
>Ga0208507_1000259_pt1 | contig 36650 bp, 45 predicted proteins | sample CryBogCBH12Aug01_FD_184626 | JGI IMG/M metagenome (GOLD analysis project Ga0208507, IMG submission 184626) | Freshwater microbial communities from Crystal Bog, Wisconsin, USA - CBH12Aug09.1 (SPAdes) (version 2) | ecosystem: Environmental > Aquatic > Freshwater > Lake | place: Crystal Bog...
GTGAGTAGTGAGTAGTGAGTAGTGAGTAGTGAGTAGTGAGTAGTGAGTAGTGAGTAGTGAGTAGTGAGTAGTGAGTAGTGAGTAGTGAGTAGTGAGTAGTGAGTAGTGAGTAGTGAGTAGTGAGTAATAGGTGTGTTAATTGCTTTGTTTCAAAGTAATTGCTAAGCGAGGGGGTTATGGGGGACAGCTGTCCCCCAAGCTGTCCCCCAAGCACGCCTCCCACCTACATGAAAAGATTGCCACTAGCAATCTGTTCACAATGTAATACACTATCAAGCTTATTTATTCTTGGTCTCAGAGTCATTGTATCTCGTCTCATAGTAATATTCATACTTTTAAGAAAATAATTCATTCCGTCTTGCAGTGACATTGGAGGTAATGCAACTGACTCAACAGCTGGTACACCATCAAATACTATCACTTTGTCTGCAAGATACGTAGACATCATAAAATCATGTTCAACAATAAATGCAGTCTTTTTATTATGAAGTACAAATCGCTTTATTATCTTCGCTGTAATAATACGTTGCTCTGAATCGAGATATGCCGATGGTTCATCAAGAAGATAAACATTAGCAGGTTTACCAAGACATAAAGCAATTGCAACTCTTTGAAGTTGCCCACCTGACAATATATCCATTGTATAATCATAAAGTTCTTTAATTTTAAGTGGATTAATGATATCTGATATAAATTGAGAACTACTCATAGAAGATGTTATTTTCAACATTAGTAATTGCTTTACTGTTCCAGTAAATTTTGGTATAATCTTTTGTGGTTTATAACTAACATTCATTCCAAGATTTTCGCATAATAAGCGCAAGAATGTTGTTTTTCCCATACCATTTTGAGATAATAAAACGATAGTTTGAGATGTATCGTATTGACCAGCATTAATTTTTAATTTGAATGACTCTTTCTGATCATTCTTGCAAGGGTATTGAAAGCACCTTTCATCGTAATGAAAAGTTGTTGGTTTCTCTTTTATAGAATCTTCTGGATTATGTATTAAATTAAATGAAAGTTTATAATCACGAAACCTCATATTTTCTGTAGGTATGTAGCCATCAAGATAGATATTAATACCATCTCTGACATTAATTGCTTCTGTACTAATGCCATATGCATTAGCCGAACCGTATAATAAACAAACATAATCTGACAAATAATCAAGAACGCTAAGATCGTGTTCAACAACGATAATATAATTATCTTCATTTGATAAGCCTTTAAGTGCATTTGCCATATTCAAACGTTGTTTAATATCTAGGAATGATGATGGTTCATCAAATAAATATAATTTAGCTTTTTGTGAACAAGCGACAGCACACGCAAATCTTTGCAATTCTCCACCAGATAATTCTTCTGGTAATCTATCAAGAATATTTTCAAGGCAAAATATCTCTATGTACTTACTATCTAAATCGTACTCCTTAACTCTTTTTAAGAGAGTTTTTGATAATTCGTCAACATACTGTATTTTGTATACTACTCTCTTTGTACCTTCATCAAGTCTTTGTGTTGTAAGAAGACTTGAGAGTGTATCATTGTAGAATTGTTGAATTTCAGATCCTTTAAAATAAGTACTTATGGCGTTAATAGCATATATTGTATCTTCTATTTTTCCATTTGTGTCTTCTATTTTCCCCTTTGTGTCTTTTTCGTAATTACCAAAATTTGGTAATACCTTTCCTGATAATAGCTTTAAACTTGTTGATTTTCCTGTTGCATTATTACCAACAAGTCCTAATATTTTACCACGTTTTGGCGTTGGAAGGTTATAAAGTTTGAAACTATTTGCACCATATCTATGAACAACTAATTTATCAGTAAGCGTTGGTACATTAACTATACTGATTGCCCCGAACGGACATTGTTTTGTACAAATATTACATCCATTACACAGTGTTTCAGATATTATTGCCTTATCTTTTACTTCAATACATAATTTTCCAAGAGCAACGACAGGACATTTTTTCCTACATTCTTGTTTACAATTTTTAGGTTTACACTTATCTTGATCAACAATAGCAATACGAGTATTTTCTTGCGCCATTGTTTTTTGAGAAAGAGAAAGAAAATAAATAAAATTACAATTTTTTGGGGGACGTGCCGTCCCCCATACCCCCTCGCTCGGGGGACAGCTGTCCCCACCAAGGAACTTGGTTTTTGTACAAAGTGGTCTATACCAAAAATTACTAAGCGAGGGGGTTATGGGGGACAGCTGTCCCCCAAGCTGTCCCCCACCAAGGAACTTGGTTTTTGTACAAAGTGGTCTATACCAAAAATTACTAAGCGAGGGGGTTATGGGGGACAGCTGTCCCCCAAGCTGTCCCCCACCAAGGAACTTGGTTTTTGTACAAAGTGGTCTATACCAAAAATTACTAAGCGAGGGGGTTATGGGGGACAGCTGTCCCCCACCAACTAGAAATCCTCAAGAATACCACATGTACTAGTACTAGTACTTTCAGAATTTTTCTGCATATTAGGACGTCTATATTCAGATACTCGTCTTTCAAAAAAGTTTGTTTTGTTTGATGCGGATATCATATCCATAAAATGAAAAGGATTGCTTGTTCCATAATGTTTTGGATAATTGAGCATATGAAGCAAATCGTCAGCAACATATTCAATATATTTTTTCATATCTTCGTTATTCATTCCTAAAAGAGAACAAGGAAGGCTTTCTGTTGCAAATTCTTTAATTAAGTCAACTGCTTCTTTTACTATTTTTAATGCAACTGCATATGGTGCCTTATGTTCAAGTTTAGAATTTATAATAGTTGCACAAACAGTGTGCGTAAATTCATCTCTTGATATAAGCTCATTAGCATGGCACATTCCGGGAAGTAATCCTAGTTTTTTAAAATAGAAAATAGCACAAAAAGCACTACTAAACATTATACCTTCAAGGCATGCAAATGCAATAATCCTATTCGAAAGAGGTGCATTACTACTTATCCATCTCAATGCCCAATCAGATATTTTTTTCAATGCTGGATAATTTTCAACTGCATTAAACAATTGATCTTTTTCATCAGCACTTTCTGCAAAATGATCAATCATCAATGAATAAGTTTCACTGTGAATGTTTTCAATGAACAATTGAAATGCATAAAAAAATCGTGCTTCTTGTATTTGAAGATCTGCATAAAACCGCAATGCAAGATTTTCATTTACAATTGTATCGAAATTAGCAAAAAACGCAAGTATATGTTTAACAAAAAACTTTTGATCCGCATTCATCTTTTTCCATTGAGAAATATCCTTTGAATAATCAATATCTTCTGCAACCCAAATCGATTCTTCTGTCTTTTTATATAATTTCCACAAATCATCATGCACAATCGGAAATAACACAAATCTTTTAGATCCAGTTGAATTTAATATTGGTTCATATTTTTCTAACTTCTTATAATTTTCCTCGGAATATAATCCTTGTGCCTCAAGTTCCGCATTTTCTTTTAAAATGTGCTGAATTGACATTTCTACCTATATATTCTTTGAGTATTTCTTATTAAAAAAATAAAAATATATTTACATTAAAACATTTTTTTAGCAAATAAATCAAATATTCCATAGAATATCAAAGAATATCAAAGAATGCTTATAATCCAAAGAGTCCATAGAGTATTCTTGTTAGTAATAACTGCATTATGTTTATGCACTTATTCTACATATTCTACCTATTCTACAAATAGTAATAGTCTATGTACAAAGAACATCCCAATAATTACTGATAATTTTTTCGATTATGATTATAGTAGAAGCGTTTTATATGGAGGTTGTAATTACATGATTGAAAATGTTTACACATATGATTATTTTGATGTATTCTATAATTATACAAATCCTATCAAATATGAAATATATCAAAGTTATATGTATATTGGTGGATGTAATGGCACTGAATGTAATAAAAGATTTTATATAAATGCAACAGATGGAGTTGTAGTGGCAATGTTATCAACATTTGATGGCCTTAATGCTACAGCATTAAGATTTCATATACAAAGTCATGGACAAGAAACAAATGCAACGTATGTTGTTCCTGTTATAAATTATGTCGAAGATCAGTTCCACAGTTCAAACACTGGATTCTTTTTCTCATTTCCTTTTACTAGTAGTTTTAATATGTTATTTAGTTCTGTTAATACTACTGAAATTGAAATAATGTATCCAAATTCACAATATGGTAAATATTTTGTGAACTTTTTCAAAGAGACATTTTATATGAATTATGTTCTAGATAATGATAATATTTATATCTATATTGCCAATAATGATCAATATGAGAATATTATTCATCAAATAATTGTATTATAAGATTATAGCGTATTATAGCGTATTATAGCGTATTATAGCGTATTAAGTAGTCCAGCCATTAATCCATGTTGAAATTTAAATTGTTCATATATTCCACCTAATTTATAATTGTCTTTTTCATTTACGATGGCATTTATGAACTTTTTCAAATTAATAAAATTATTCAAATGAAAATCATAATAATGACATTTATGCATTTTCAATAATGTTAATAACGCAATTAATTTCTCTAATGAATTTGAATATTGTTTAAAATAATTCTTTCCATACAAATCAATATCCTTTGTTATTTCATGTTTTATAGCTGTTCCAATATCTGATACATTTGTTCTGTTTAATTCACCAAATGTATTTATTATATCATCAATAATCTTAACTAGTCCATAATTAATCTTAATTAGTTCATCAATTATATTTTTGTTTTTTTGAAATACTAATACATTACATTCGGGATGTATCAGATCAAAAACTACTTTTTTTTCTTTTTTAGGCATTTCAGGCATTTTATATACCTTATTATAGTATTATATTACGAAAATAATACTAATAATTATTATTATTATTATTATTATTATTATTATTATTTAAGTCTCTTTGGTACTATAGCACAGTACATAGCATATGCTATAATCTATTATAGCATATGCTATAATCTATTATAATCTATTATAATATTATAATACTGAATTAAATGACATCTAAATTATTAAATCTTGATATTTTGAATGATAAAAAAGAATTAACAGACCCATCTACTGTAACATTTGAAATGCAATTAAAAAAATTACATAAGCGTATCAGCGATTTAAATAAACAGCGTATCAAAGAATGTATATATACACCACCATCATTCATATTTGGACAACCTCTATATGATATTAATGAAATGTTACAATATTTATATGATAGTTTAGTAGATAATGGATTAAAAGTAGAGCCTTATGATAATAATTCAATTTATATATCATGGAAAAAAGAGGATTTAAACATGAATGCATACAATTATCAAATAAATTCAAAAGAAAAAGATATAAGAGATTCGATGGCTATAATCGAAAAACCTGTAATTAGTACTGTTAAGAAAGGGTCAACTGTTTCAACTACAACAAATTTTCAAACTTTCGTTAAAGTAAATCATAAGGGTACAAACATAAAAGATTATCTTCCGATTAATATTGGGGGAACCAAGGTTCCCCCGTAGTACCCCACCAAAAATTTACTTAAAAGTTATTTAATTTAAAATACTTTATATCTTCGCATTTTAACATTACTTATTATCTTCTATGCCAGCAGGACTTCTTACGCTTGACAAATTCTTCTCACATTTTCCAAAACTTGAAATAACTCGTGAAGAATTTACAAGAAAATTAATTGTGACATACAAAGGAAATCCAACATTGTATGACATATTTAATTTCAAGGAGTCAGGTGTTAAGATAATTAAGAGTGAATCTGATCCGCGATACATAAACAGAGACCGGATAATTGACTATTTTTATGATATTATAGTTGTTCATAGATATGAATATCTTGAAAATTTCTATCATGCATATTTTGAATTTCCAAATCCAAATTCTATGAAATGGGACGAATCAGATGGTGTAGATATTATCCATAAAACTAGTAAAGGACACAATAAGATTGTTGAATACTTAAAATCTAATAAAGAATGGTTGCAATCAGTTGATAGGTATATTAGTGATGATTCACTTGATTCAACTCAAAATATCTTAAAAGTTTTCGACAAAATGCTTGATGTAGATAAACTTGTTATTAGTTTACAGAAGAATGATAATTCTAGACGAATGGTTAGAAATTTAAATTATCTTGAAATATTGCATACGACATCTGTTATTAATACTTGTAAAAGCAAAACATCTTTCTGGGAATCGATAATGGATATTTATAATAAACTTATTCTTGCTGATAGAATGTTTGCACCATCAAGTATTGCTCAATTTTTTGAAAAGAAGAATCTTCAAAATGAATTAAACTACAATGCATTCTTTTACTTATTTCAAGGTTATCAACCAAAAGCATCAATCTTAAATCCATATACAATAAATTGGTTACTAAAAAATAAATTACAACCACTAGATAAATCACTAAATAAATCACTAGATAAATCACTAAATACACTAAAAAATGGAACAAATAGTAGTAAAAGATTGTTAACACCAGTGTTAAGTTGGTGTTCCTACATAATCGCATTTATGCACACAGATTGGACTGATTATGTTGGAATCGATGTAATTCCAGATGTTATAGATAGGACAAAGTTCGTGTATGATTATTACAGAGAGAAAAATTATGGTATAGATCCGATGAATAAAACTATAGATCTATACTGTAAACCATCTGAAAGTTTACTCAATGATAAAGTGTTTATAGGAAAATATAAAGAGTATTTTGATACTATACTCTTATGTCCTCCATATTACAATATGGAGATTTACAAAGATGGAGAACAATCAACAAAATTATATAAGACTTACAATGAATGGTTAGATAAATATTGGGAAAATACTGTTGCTATGTGTTCTATCGTTTTGGCAAAAGGTGGTAAATTTGCCTTTATTGTCAACAATTATCATACACTTGCTGGTGATCACTATGACCTCATATCTGATTTAAATCTTATTGCAATGAAGTATTTTACTCTTATTGATGTTATTCAATTACATAATAGAGGTTCTCCATTGAGAATGAATCACAAAGACAGAACAGAAATGTTGTTTATTTGGACCAATTCTCCATAAGGCCTTTATAGTCTTTTTAAATACACATAGTTAAATGATTCTTTCCAAATGTCACTGATTTAATTGCTATAGATGGCATAGATGATATTAGTTTCATTTCTTTGCGTATTTCATTAGCTCTTTCAGAATCGAACATATCACCCATTCCATTAGCTGTAAAAAATGCATCACAATGATTATCTTGAGATTCTTGAAGTTCTTTAAGACGAACAATTGATGTAATTTCGACAAACGCATATTTTGTATAGTCACTACTGAACCCATGATTAATTCTTTCAGTACAAAACTGTATTTGTTTTTGTACGTTGTCAGGCATATTTTCAGGCAATGGCTGAAATATCGACATGTAATTGTCGATTTCATAGACAAAAACTTTAATTATATCATCTGGATGAACTCTTATTTCATGAAACATAAACAGCACATAAGGAATATAGTGCGTACCCTTCTGAAGAATATACCATTCTGATCCACCAACAGAAATTCTAATATCTGAAATAAGATCAACTGCATGATGACGTTCTGGATAGAGGCTTTTATATTGTAGTGGCTTACGAACTAGAAATCCATTATCGATATAAGAGCGTATAAATTCAGGAATATTTCTGGTATCTAGTTGCATTCTTTATTATTGCTTTGAGTATTATTTGCTATGAATATTTTTTTATTTTTTTGCTTTGAGTGTATTATTTAAGACTTGGAGTTTCCAAAAAGTTATCATAATGTTTATTCCAAGGCCATTGTTTAAGAGCCAAAAGAATTGGGTAAGAGTCTTTAACAGTTTCCCACTCACCTCCTGTCAAATATGTTTGACTGCGACCTTTAATGAAATGGAGATTTTGTCCACCAGTTGTAGATCTAGTATCACGAGAGAAACTATTTGTAATAGTACTATTAGTTAATGAGCATAATCCAAATGCTCCAGTGGGATCAAGATGCCCATATGCATAACAATTAGTTATTGCCATTTTTAAAAGGTTTGTGTTAGATTGTCCGGCGATACCATAAGATCCGCTAGTAATGTATCCAGTTGTGTAAGAATTTGACACTGTAACAGCAGGTGTCACGTTTCCAGGTGCAACTCCAAGAATGCCATAAGAATCATTAAGAATATTTCCGTGGACAACACAACCGTCAATCACCAAAATTGCATTGGTCAAACTGTATGTTACGGTGTCAGTTAAATGGAAATAATCAGATGCACAAATTCCAGCACAGTCTGCACCGGCCAGTTCAGTTTTAACTACACAGTTTTTAATATTAAGAGTTACATTAAATGTAAGTGTATGTGTATTAAGTCCTACAACATTAGAGTAAAGTGGTGAATATCCAACAATGCCTCCGCAACTGTTTGTACTGGTATTGAGCATTTTGCCGACAAATTCACAGTCATTTATAGTTATTGATTGAGTAATTGTTTGGTCTACATCAATGGTGTAAGACTGATGACCAAGACCTTCACCAACTATACCTCCTCCGCAAGAATTATTGACAATGTCACCTTCGAATTTGCATCTTTCAATAATGACAACATTTGTGTCGGAACCAGAAAGAGTATCAATATATCCAGTATGTTGGCCACAAATACCACCACCATAACTACCATACAATGTACCTTTCGATTTACAATCTTTTACGGTAATAGTTCCATAAGATTGAGATCCAACAATTCCTCCAGCACTTGCATCATTAATGTTTCCATAATGGGAACAGTGCTCTATAGTAAAAGCAGTACATGAAAATGAACATATACCTGCTCCAGCTAAAAGTTGCGAAGTGTTATTATTTGGATTAATAGTTCCAACACTTCCGTGATTTTCACAGTGTCTAACAGTAAATGTATTACAATTAGATCCACAAATACCAGCAGAGCCATTAATTCCAAGATGCCCCTCACTCTTACTATGTTCAACAACGAAATTAAAACATCCTGCTCCACAAATACCAGCAGAACCACCGAATTGTAATTCGTTACTTAAAACAAGTCCCTCATGTTTGCAGTGTTTGGCAGTAAAGTGAGAGCATTGTGGTCCGCAAATTCCTCCAGAACCTCCTCCGTTGACAATTCCTTTATGTGTGCAATTTTCAACAGTAAAATATACACTTGCATTACTTGAACCAACAACACCAATAATAATACCTCCTGCACTATCGTGTGTATCCATCTTAACTGTCAAGTTCTTAACAGTAACATAGTTTGTTGATGTTCCTGTGCACAGGAACAATCCGTTTGATGCTTGTGCATTATTAATAGTTTCGATAGTAATTGTATGACCTTTACCATCAAACTCATATCCGTTACCAGTTGCGAATCCTAAAGTAATATACGCAGTATAAGTAGAATTAAACCACTTAATATCCTTTTCTAACGAATACTTTCCATTCTTGTAACTAATACCATCTATTTCGCCGTTTTGGGCTAATCCAGAGACGTCCATTTTTCTTGTGTATATAATTACATAATATTTTTGGGGGGACAGCTGTCCCCCATAACCCCCTCGCTTCGGAACATGAGGGAAAGTGCTGTCCCTATAGCCCCTCGCTTAGAAATATTCTGGTTGGTTTTTGGAACAATTGTTCTATAGTTCTCTTGCATATAAGATAATAGACCTATATAAAAGAATAAAAAGTACAAAGTAAGTATATTCATGATAGCATAGATATTCAGGACTATACTTTGCAATGTTCTAAAAAAGAAAATAGGTTATCCATAAGCCACTGAAATGCCAACAGTATATGGAGCTCTGTCAGACCAGTTGAGTGTGCATGATTTTAAATCTCTAAACCATTGTCTAAGTTCAGTAAAATTCTTTGGCATGTTTGGATTAACTCTTTCGTCAAAAAGCATATTATATTTACTTTTACATTGCTTATCGATAGGGTCTGAGCCCAATAAATTATACAAATTTCCATTATATTCGACAACAAAATCAGTATTATCAGTATTAATACGTGAATCGCTAGAAGAGTCTTGAACGTTCATGACATCATAAAGAATATATTTTATCGCATCTTCAATATTTCTATATTTATTCTGATAATATAGCCAATTTATATGATCTGTACCATTAACATAATAATATTTTTGCATATCGGTAGATAATTTTATTAGTTGATAACTTTCACGCATAGAGGGGAGTTCTAACACATTATAAGAAGCAATAAATTCTTTGAGATCATTTAAACTCTCAAAAGTCTTAAGATCTAAAGGAACATCTTCATGATCATATGCACGAAACCATAAATGTCCATCTTTTTCATAAACATAATAATGACTATCAGTATCTTCACTATCTTCAACAGACATATTAATATGGTGCGTATTCAATATGTCATTCATAATATATTGTACTGCATTAATTTTAGAATCGAATATTTTTTGCTTATGTATTGATTCTTCTGATTCTTCTGAGTATGTTGAAATCTGATTGACAGCATATTTTTCAGTATTTTCAGGCATTTACTTTTAGTTATATTGATAAAATTAAAAATAAAAATTTTAAGCATTTTTTAGAAGATTAAATTATAATCATATTATCTTGTTTATTTATTTATAATGAATATGTATATAGATTATGACAGATACTTTTATCCGAAAGTTTTATTTAGTTTCGATGAATTAAAATTTCCAGATCAGTTTGGAAATTCCTTATCAATAATTTTATTACAATTGACAAGTTATTATAAAAACGAATATATAAAAGAAAATCCACAATATAAAAATTGTAAAGTGTGGTCTTACGACTTTATAAAAAATAACATTCATAAATATTCTAATAATATTTGTGATGATTTATTAGAATGTCTATTAAGTTTAGATATTGTAAAACATAAAAAAGAGACTTTTCAGATAAAGAATAAATATTTGAATACATCTGATAATTTAATTACAAAAAATGAAAATATTCTCTATTAAATACTGTTTGTTATAAAAAATAAAATAATTTAAAGGAAAGGTATAAAAATGTATCGTTCAGTTGTTGTCCAAATAGGAGATAAGTACAATGTCGCATTTATTAAAAGTAGTCAGACGACGACTGACTACTTTAATAATTTTTCGAAGAACTTATTATCGCAAGAAACATATGAACTCAATGAGGTTAAACTGCTATCAAAGTTTTTGATAGCGAGAGGAATCGCATTTGATGGACAGATCATAATTACTGATTCGATACCAGATTGTTACTTGAATATTAATGATTCAATGAATAGGGAAATAATTGAAATGGTCAACAATGATACAACAACTATTTTCTCTGAAGTTCTATGTTTTTGTAGTTAAAGTGTCTAACACTAATTAAAGAGCTTTTACTTTTAACTTTGTATTATCACTTATAGTAATGAGTCTTATGATCAGTAGTATAAGTCTTATTACAGTTATGATCATAACATTGTGTCCATGTACTATACGACTTTGCGTCATTTCCACAAATCATCCTAATCATATATCTAAAAATCATTCTAATCATGTCAATTATGTCAATCATGTCAATCATTTTAGAAAAAATCACTTCTCTAATTCTGAATGAATATAAAAATCAAAAATTTAATCACATTTTTTTAAGAGATTCAAGCAATTATCTCCAAAAATTTATACTTACAATATATACTTATAATATATACTTATAATATAACATAATAATATCAGTCTCGGCAACTGTAATATCATTTCCAACAACAATAACTTGCTCTGTTGGAAATAACACGTCAAATATATCTGTTGGACAATTCACTGATAGTGCTTATGGAAGCGTCTCTGATTATTCTGCTATTATAAATTGGGGAGATGGGTCTTCACAAGTTGTTGGTACTATATCATTAATCAATAGTATAAATGGATTAATTACAATAACCGGATCACACACTTATTCAAATTCTGGAACATATGCAATTACTGTAATTGCATATAAGAATAATCTTGAATATACTATAATTAATTCTGTTGCGATAGTTAATTCAAGTATATTCTTATTTACAATTACTAATATCACAAATATTAGTAATGGATATCCATTTATTCCTTTTAATATAGAATTATGTTCATTTACATCAAGCAATCCAAGTGACATGATTCAATCATATCAAGCAACTATTGATTATGGTGATGGTAGTCCTGTTGCAACTGCAATCATAACACAGCCCGGCGGTGTTGGTACATCCTTTTTAGTGAATAATAATTATTTGCATACTTATGCAAATGCTGGGACTTATATTTATATTATAACAATCAAAAATCTAACAACCGACTACACTATATATGCACAGGTGCCATACTTATGTAAAACAGCAGGAATTATTGGACCATTAAACGTTTCTCTGAAGCGGTTGTTTCTCATAAAAGCAGATCAAAGCAAATTGCAACGTTTACAAATGTAAATAATCAAAATCAAATAGCTAGTAACTTTAGTGCAGTAGTTATCATAAAAAATAAGAAGTATAATGCAAGCATTAGTGGACAAAATGGTCAGTTTTCTATAAGTATTGATAAAAAATTACGCAAAGGACATCAATATTCAATTAAACTTATATTAACTACTACTGGTGGTGCAAATACGGTAACGCTACGACGTAGATGGCTTATTGATGTTCTCTAAATGGTGGACAGCTGTCCCCCATACCCCCCTTGCTTAGTAAATTTTGGAAGTCTTTGATTGTTTACTATGTTCATAACAAATAACCAAAGCGATGGACAACTCTGGGTACGAAACATCCCCACCAGAATGTTCCTCCGGCGAGGGGGTCATGGGGGACGGAACGTCCCCCATTTAAGAGCCTTTTGGTTTCCACAAACTCTTGAACACTTCTTTCAACGATTCTGCAGAATGTTTTCCGGCAATAATAAGACTGGTACCTTTTAGTGCATATGGCGCACCTAATTTATTAGCAATCTTTAATGCAACACTTTCTTGTTTTTCCTTGTTGTTCTTTAAATGCTCAAAAGTATTACAAGTGTCAATGAAATTTGTCACTTTTGTCCTAACTCCACCAGACGCATCTTGAACGTATGCAGTAACAAAAGAAACATCTGCAAGTTTCTTACTAACTGGAACAAGCATTTTCCCACTTGATGGATTAATAGTTGAAACCATTGAAGCTGTGCCTGTTGGTTGCTTTAATGCCATTACAACTGTTCCTCCACTTTGTTGCTGGCTCTTAATTTGCTGACTCTGCTGGCTTTTAATTTGCTGGCTCTGTTGGCTCTGCTGACTCTTAATTTGTTCTGGGGCTTTCTGGACAAGAGGTTTTGGTACAATCTTTACAACTTTTTGTTGACTTTGTTGATTCTGATGACTTGAGTCTGGTAAACTGTCTGGCATTTCATCAACATCACTTGCGTCGTCGTAATCATCATCATCGTATTGATTTTCTATTTCATCCTCAATATATTCAAGCATTTCATCTATCTTAGATTTTTTCTCTACTAATTCAGTCAAAATCTTTCTGATAGCGGACAATCCTTTATCTAAACTTGCCATAGTAATTTTGTAGAAACTGTATAGTAGTCTATATTGTATACAAACTATATGTTTTTATGTAGTTTTAACATATAATAATAAATCAATAAGCATCAATAATCAAAGATGCAAAGAGGAGATAATGCAAATGAGATAATAAAAAATTTATGGCTCGGTAATGCTATAGCATCGAATGATATTAATTTCCTAAAGAAGAATAATATTAAAGTTATTATTAACTGTACAAAAACATATGACTTTATGGAATCGCTGGATTGGAAAACTATGAAATACAAAATTCCGGTTCATGATAATTTAGAAAAAGAAGAACTGTTTGCAATGATCAACTATTTACGTATTATTGTTCATATAATAAATCATCATTTAAAGAAAGGTGAACCAATACTAGTTCATTGCGCCGCCGGAATGCAAAGATCTGCTATAGTTGTCCTAGCATATCTTTATAAATATTCTGGAAAATCTATATACGACTGCATCGATCTTATGAAAAAGAAACGTCCTATTGTGTTTTATCCTTTAATGAATTTTAAGCCAAGCATATGTGAAGCTTTTAATATATTCTTTTAAGTGTTTTTTAAGTGCTTTTTAAGTGCTTTTTAAGTGCTTTTTAAGTACTTATTAGAAGGCATTTTAGGAAGTACCGTCTAAAAGAATACTATAGTCTGCATCAGTTCTAATATTTTCTGCTAATGTCTTATAAGATCCAACAGGATATTCGTATTTAAGAATTGTGCGTAATTTATCATCTATGTTAAAGTACCATTTATTATCAAGATCTTGAAGAAAATTATCAAATATATACTTATGAATCATTTTAAGTGGGGGACAACTTGGGGGACGTTCGTCCCCCGTAGCCCCCTCGCTGGAGGAACATTCTAGTAGGGAACGAACGTCCCCCATACCCCCCCTACTGGAGGCTACTGATGGTTTTAAAGTTAGTTTTATCTTTTTAGACATTTGTTTAACATAATCAAGATATTCATCATCCCCTTTTCTAATTGCTAATTGAGTATTCTTTTCATCTTTATAATCAGTTGTATAACAATGATCTCTAATATAGAGACTAATATCTGGTGTATCTGGCACATTTGGAGCATCTTTTGTAAATGCAGAAAGAACAGAAAGTTCAGAAAGAACAGAATCCGTAATAATATATGAATCTTTGTATTTCATGTAAATAGAATATCGATTCATTTATTGAATATTTATTGAGTATTTAGTTATTTAAGAATTTAGTGAGTATTTTTTCGTTTTTCTTGTAAAAGATTCTGAAATGTGGTATAACCCAGTTCTTTTTCAGCAAGAATTCCAAGAATTTTAACATATTTCCATATAGTTGATTTTTTCTCTGGAGATAAACTATCCCATATTGATCTAATACTTATAACAAGAGCAAGATCATTTTCTTCAAGATCTTGTGATAAACTTTTATCTGAAAGTCTCTTATCTAATCGACCTAAGAAGAATGTCTCATCATTATTTACTATCTGTTCAGTAACACTTAAACCAGTAGTTCTATCCTTTCCACATATACATTGTTCATAATACATATTTATTGGAATCATAATATTTATTTTCTTTGCATCAGTTAGCATTTCATATTTAATACGCAATTCCTCAAGCTCTTTATGTCTGCCAAGTTCTATTAATGTAGCTTCAAGTTTTGACTTGAACTCGTCTAACTGATGATAAAATCGATTAATAGTTTCCATAACTTCTCGATTTCTTTTTGATTTTTTTTATTTTATATATTTGTAATTAAATTTTTTCTTTATGCACTCTTTCTTAGAATATTCTAGTTATAAGAAAGACAAAGTAAAACAAAATGACTTATATATTAATGCAATGAGACATAATCAAGCTTTGTTGGAAGCATAAGAGGTCCTTTTGATGATCTTGGGATTTCTCCACAAACTTGAGGGTGATTATTATATTCACCTTTTACACATCTACGATAATAATCAACTCTTCTCACATTGTCTCTGCTAGGTTCGCCTATCAATTGTGACTGTCCGGGAAAAATAATACGTTCTACTCTTTGAGGATTACCGAATTCAGGCAAACATATGAATCGTGCTGTTGTTGATCCTTGTGATGATTGACATGCTTTTTCGCGCAAATTTGTTCCCACACCTTGTAACAATGCCGTCTCAAGATCAATAAATTCATTGGATTGTGTTCCGGGGCCAATATAGTGTCCACGGTATGGTCTTGTTGACAACTGAAATTTCTCTCTTGTGTTTGTCGACATGGCTGGAGCAAGAGGTCCAAATGCAGGACCTGCAGTTCCAACAAAAACCATCTTGTCTTGAATATCTGGCTGTTTCTTAATAAGCTCAGACGAAACATACCTATCGACAGATATGTCAGCTCGAGAGTAACAATCATCTTGAGACATTCTTGTCAAATTATTATATGATTTGTTCGAAGTATTTGAAGTGTTCGAAGTATTTGATGAGTTTGAACCTGAGGCATTTGATTGTCTTTGGAAATATCCCTTAAACATTCTTATATGTATAGTGTATATATAGTTGTATATATCTTGTATGAAGAAATAACTTTGTTTAATTAGAATCAATAAATAGTATAGTTGATTTGTCTTTTAATTTCATGTTCCATGCTGATTGAGGCAAAACATCTCCAAGAGAATTGTATAATGTATTTATTTTTGAATTAGGAGATCTAAAGTTATTCAACTTAGACATAACAGATGTTAAACTCTCCTCATACCCACAATCAACAGTTAGTGTTCCATTAACAAACCCAGAAACATTTTCTTTATGTGTTTTAAGAATAAGTTGAGGATAATAGCCCATTTGCCGAATACTATGTAACTAATACACAAATATACTTAATATATGTAAAATGTTTTTAAGTACACTTAATTCATCAAGTATTATATCATTGACAAAATACCTATAACATTCTCCATAATAAATGCTTTTGGAAGATAATAGTTTAAATACTTAACATATTCAGCAAATAATGAGTTTTTAGGATCTTTTGGATCACGCTTTCCTGCTAAACTAAATCCTTGACATGGTGGCCGACCTCCTATAATTATATCAATAACTGGAGGATTATAAAGTTTTTTAAACTCTTCTGGAGATAAAGTTGTAAGATCTGCACATATAGCGTGGTGTGAATAATTTTTACTATAACTAGCAATAGCTGGTTCCCATATATCGATACCTGCAAAAATTTTAAAACCAGCGTCTGTTATCCCTTTTGCTAAGCCACCACACCCACAAAATAAATCTAATACAATACTATTAGAAGACTCAGAAGGCGATTTCCTAAGTTTTAGTTTAATTTTCGACATATTTTTTTACGATTACTAATAATTACTAATAATTACAAAAACAAAATCAACATTTTTTGGGGACGGCACGTCCCCCATACCCCCCCTTGCAAAAGAAATGTCTGTGTGATTCTAAAAAGACGCCCAAAAAAGACGACCAAAAAGATGACCAAAAGACGACCAAAAAGACGACCAAAAAGACGAGAAAACTTTGTGAAACTTTTGTTAAACCTTTTAAAATGCCAGAATTTTGGAGACTCATTTTAAATTTGCTTTTTTGGTTACGATCTCTTAAATTTTTGAAAATACAAAAAAATGTGTGCGGACATCAGAAATCCTGACATCATAAATTTTTCCTGACATGGCTTTTCCAAAGGAAAATTCTTGGAAAAATTTGTCAGGAAAAATTTATGATGTCAGGATTTTTTTTACCATCAAAGTTTAACAAAAAAAGTTTAACAAAAAGCAAAGACAATTGAAGTCATTCACAAAGTACTTACAAAAGTATTACAAAGAAGTAATAATAATCATTAGTAATTAAGAATTAGTAATAAAATTTTTAATCATTTTTTGGTGGGGACAGCTGTCTCTCATATTCTAAAATCCGAAGCGAGGGGGTCATGGGGGACAGCTGTCCCCCGAGTTGTCCCCCAAGGCCGGACTTGACGTATTTGGCGGAATCATTGTGCCACATAAGTATTTTATGATCTTTATGCTTTTGTCGTAATTTTTTTGAAGAAGTACTCCTAAACTTTCAAAATCTATTAAACAATTATAAATAATCCACTCACAATATGGATCTTTTTTGTCTGAGACTTGTCGTTGATAGTCTTCTTTAAACTTTTTTTTGATCAATAATTTGATTTTTTTCCTACGTTCATCTTTAATCTCTTCGTTTTTTATAGTATTCATGACATTCATAGTATTTTCAATAGATTTAATAGGCAGGACAGGAATATCTTCTGCTTTTATTCGCGAATTTTCATCTAGATTGATCATGGATAATATTATTTTCATAATATCTGATCCTAAATTATCTGCATACAATTCCATTTTAATTATTGAACGCAGTTCATCATTCGATTTTACTTTAGTAATATCATGATCTTTTTTATTAATCCAGTAAACTAAACACATTCCTAGTGAAAATATATCAAATTGTATGCTGTGATTCTTTGTCTTTTTCTTGTAACTAGGATCGCAATATATGTATGTTCCACAATGATTAAACTTTTCTCTTACAGTCGGTATTGTAAAATTAAAATCAATTAGCTTTAGTACATGCGTATCTGGATTAATACAGATATTAGTAGGTTTAATATCATAATGTATTATAGATCGTTCTTTTAACCATCTTGCCATTATTCCAAATTGATTAATGAAAAGAGGTACGAAACTGATTCTAGATAAATAAGGTATTGTTTTTGCATATTCGTCAATTGTCGGACCTTCATAAGTCATATTTAATATTATTTTTTCTTTTTCTATGTCTACGACAAGTAACTTTGGAATGAACGGACATGATGAATATCTCAAATACATATATAGTTCATTAATTGTACCATATTCAAATATATTAAGGTATTTTTTTACAGTATTGTCATGACATTTGTATACTTTACCATACGTACCTTCTGCTAAAAATACATCATTATTTGACATACTCTATAACTAAATATTATAACTAAATAAATAATTTAGTGTAATATTTAATAATATTGGAAAATACATTTTTTAATAATAATATAATAGCCTACTAATATACTATCAGAATATAACTATCAGAATATACTAATGTCTGACTTAAATACTGCATTTACAATAACCCCAAATTCAGAAAACTTTAAATTTGTGAAGTTTCAATATCTTAACAGATGCAAAATTATTCCAACACTTATACCAAGACAAACTTATCCAGTGTATTGTTATGATATTAAAGATGGAATGTATAGTCCATCATGTAATATAGCAAAGTCATCACAGAGACATTAAATAACCTAGAGACCCTAGAGACCCTATAAAGACATTAAATAACCTATGAAATTGAACAATTATTATCATTTAAATTATCAACCAATGATGGTTTACCAGCAACTATTGTAGATATGCTACTTCGTAAATCACTATTATCGACATTTAGAGAAATTGTATCATCAATACTTGTATGATTTCTTAATCGTTCTAATTCATGTCTCAGCATTTTCTTTTTCTTATCCTTATTTTTGTAATTTGATAAATATGAGTCGTCATTAATTAAATCAGAAATATCTTTTGCGACTTTTGTAGCAAGGTCAGATGGTAATTGTACACCACCTGTTGAAAACAACATTTGTAAAGATAATCCAACTCTAACTTCTGGCTTATCATATGGAACTCTATTCATATTTTTGTAAACATGAGAAATTAAATATTCAGTATTGTCTTCTAGCAATGACACATAAGCTTCTTTCAACATAGGACTTTTGTAAGTATCATATGCGATGGACTCTGCTGGCTGAACCTGCTGAGTCTGTTGAGTATTTTTCTTCGCAATTTGCTGATTCTGTTGACTCTGCTGATTCAGAGTACTGACAGTGCTAATGGGATTAACGGCAGTAACTGTAGTGACTTGAGATACTTTGTCCATTAATTGTATCTGATATATTGTATTTAGTGTATATACTTTAGTAGTCTTATAATTTTTATATATAAAAAATGTTTTTTTTCTTTGATATTTAAAATATTCAAATATTCAAGCATGTATATTGTTTGCCTTTACAATGTTGATATTTCATACATCACTGGACAACCTATAGTTTATGATCATTCAAAGGTTTTGTGTATGACAGAAGATGAATAGGAAGCAGTTAAAAAATTTTACGAGATCACACTATTGTATCTGTCGAAGCCACAGAGATTTGAGAATAAAACAATTTATTCTGACATATACATATTTTCTGCTCCGTTATCAGCACAAACTGTTAGAATTTATGATTTAAAGGAGAGCATATGCCCACGCAAAACCTTATTTATTAACTGTGATACAGGTATTGTAAAAACAAATGCTAATAACGCACTCGACCTTCCCAGTAATCCATATGCTGAACATATGGATGTTTTTTACGTTAAGCTTATGGACTTTAGAAAGTTGAATCCATGCAAAGGAAAATGGTACAAAAGTGATACTAGCTATTATAATGATTTAACAGAGATTTGTTTTAACTTCTTGATGAAGGAACTACCAAAAGATCCACAAAAAGAGTCACAGAAAGATTCGCAAAAAGATCAACAAAATCCGCCACCTTACACAGAATAATAAGAATAATATGCAATGGACTCTACTGGCTAAACCTGCTTAAGTTTATTGATTAATAGTCCTAATAAAATTAACTGTAGTAACTTGAGATACTTTGTCCCATTAATTGTATCTAATATATTAAATAAAAAATAAAAACAATTTAAGAAAAAATTTGTATACCACTTACTACATACCACACAATGACTGAACAAGTTGTTATTACACTTTCGCAATATCTTTTGCAACTTAAAGAGAAAACATTTACTTGTGATCAAGTAAACGAGTTTGAATTATGTCGGGATCAAGTGCAAGTGACCCAAACTTTTATTGATCTTTTTCAAAAGAACATTCAAAAACAAGTAATATATTACGATCTTACAGATCAGAATCTAAAACGAGAAGCCTTTACAAGTATCAAAAATGTATTGATTAATAATGGATTTTCAATCTCATTTGGACGAAATGGAATTGTTCAAATGAAAAAAAATGGTACTTGTGATGAAGTTGTAGTTACACGATCTGATTTGATGAATAAGGAAAGAATTCTAGAACTTTTGCAGGAAGAGTACAATTATCACAAATTTTATGATACAACAGGCTGGAATGTTATACACGATATTATCCGTGCAACTGGTGCCAAAAAGGATACTAAAAAATGGATCAGTTGTGAATCAAATGTCTATGGGTACAATCTAGGTACCAGAATTATTTCAAAGTATAACGATGGTAATATTGAATACAGAAATGGCATTAATAATATTCCTTATGTGTTTCTCCGTGTTGTTCCACAGACAGCATAAATCGTATATTTAATTATGACATTATTTTTTTCTTTGTAATAATAGTCAATATAAGAATATCTATTTAATATCTATTTAGTATATAATGACGAATGGAATATTATATACTTGATCATTATCCAGAAGATATAGAAGTAATACCATTTTTCCCTTTACAAGCCAGAAATTATATTAAAAAACATGATAAAGTATATTATAATTATTCAAGTAATTATGTGAGTAATTATTCAAGTAATTATTCGAGCAATGATGTGAATGTTAATTTATACATTTTTGATATTACAAAGGATAATCCTGAAAAGATTATAGCGAATATTTTAGAAATCATTAATTTTGTTAAAACGTCATATTCTCTTGAAACGCAAAGATTAAAATCTTTCACGCTCGATCTATATTTAACCCCATTGTTAAAAACATTACCGTCAAAAAATCAAAAGTTAACACGTGAAATGAAAATAGTTAATTCTATAATAACTGATAAGTTTAAGGATAAACTTAAAAAGTTTGATTACAATAAGATAGAAAGGACAATAAATAAGATGAACATAAATAGTGGTGTTACAGAACATTCAACTTCAAAAATAACAATATGGAGAAAATCAGAATGGGACAAAGTATTAATTCATGAATTATTACATTTGTGGAAATTAGAAAAATACCATACATTAGAAATACCAAAAACTATTGGAATTTCAGAAAATTATCCACGATTGCCTGTTGAATTATTTTGTGAACTTCAAACATGGTATTTATATTGCTTATATAATAAGTCTAATTTTTATGAAGAAGTTGAGTATTCATTGTTTAATTTGGCAAAAATACTTAATGTATTCGACATTGAATATTTTAATGATTTTTATGAATGTCGTACTATTATTAATATAAAATGTTCAGTAGAGTTCTATTTTATTTTTAAAGCTATGATACTATATGGCATATTCTTGATGCCTCATGGTAATAACAATACTCATGGTAATAGCAATAATAATAAGCAATTAATGTGGATTATTGATACGACTGCTAATACTAATACTAATAATACTGATACCAGCAACCACATAATTAATAAATTAGTGCATGATGTTGCATATGATAAAATGTTTAATGATAAGATTAATAATTATTTAAGAAATCTTAAGTATTCGTTTAATAATGATAATTATATATATTTTATGCGAAAGAGAATAATAAAATAATAATAAAAGAATAATATATTATACTCTATGAATACAGTTGTAGTTACATTATCGGATGAAGCATATTTTTCAAAAGCAAGACGCACTATTATTGATATTCGTTCGAGAGGAGAATGGACTGGAGAAATTGTATTAATATGTGTTGAGTTTAATCCTCCACGGAATTTTATAGATTTCTATAAAGTTACACCTTTTTGTGTGAAACATATTGATACATCGGCCTTATTAGAAAAATACAAAGAATACAAAGAATGTCAAAAGAAACTAACACGCGATAATAGAGAATTTTCTAAATTAACACAATGGGATAAGTTTTATGTTTTTGATGAATATTTTAAGAAATGGAATAAAGTTATTTATTTTGATGCTGGTTTAAGAGTTCTTGACAAAGTTAAGTATTTATTAGATCTTGATTGTCCGACAGGAGCATTTATGGCACCAGATGATGGAGGATCTCTTACTAATACAGAATTTCGTTTCGGTAATATTATTGATACTGATATAAATTTAGAGGCATCAACTTTATTAATGCAGGAATACTCTCAGAGCACTCAAAGCACTCAGAGCATTTTAAATTCAAGATACTTCCTGAATTGTATTTGGGTATACGATACTACACTACTAATGCTAGAGAGACTACAGAAAACAGATAAAACAGAGAGCGTATTTGAAGAATTAATTCGTACAATGAATAAATATCCAATATGTAAATGTAATGAGATGACAATAATGAATTTATTGTTTACTTTTAAATACAAAGTATGGAAAAGATTTCCAGAATATATCAATACTGATACAGGAAAATCAAAAAAACTATTTGGATGGTCGGAAGTAGCAGAAAAAATTGAGTCTTGGAGAGGTGTTTGTTTCATGAAATATCCGACAACTATTGATTTTGATTGCTAATTAATTAAGGTAATCACAAACGCCTTCTAATCTTTGTTGTGCATATGTAATATGTTGATATGCCTCTATTCTAGAAATTGGCACATTTTCTATCGCATTAACTATATCATCAACAGCTCTTAATATATGCATATGCATATCATTATCATTAACTATGTTAACTATTCCCATTTGTCTATATAATTGTCTTCGTGGAACATTAATAAGTTTAATAATATTGGCTAATCTGACACTTAGATCATTACATATATGGCGTTGCATATTTTGACGTGCATTATTAATATCATTCGCAACATCATTAAGCGCGTTAATCAATTGTAAATCACTTACATCAACATCCATGTCGTCCATAGCATTCATATCACCCATAGCATCGTCATTATCAGAATCAGAATCAATGTCCATGGCTGTTATATAGGTATATAAGTATATAGGTATATAGGTATATAAAGTAGTCTTATATTTTTTTATTTTGAATTATTTATTATTCTTAATAATGTTTCTGATGATGCACTACTTGATGATAAAATTTCTTCCATATTATCAATAGTATGTTCATCAAGTAGTGTGTCATTATAATATCTAGCCAATATTGTGTCTAATTTACTGATATTATTGGTATTATTAGTATTAGACATAAGTATATTACCAATAATTGTATCACCATATACCGATACATAAAAAATATTTGCGCCCTGTTCAATAAGGTAACATATAAAATTATAAGGTTCATTTCCACACATGTTGCACAACACGAAAGTATATTTGTCAAAACAATCATTTTGATCTGCATAATTAAAAACGTATAATAAATACTCAACTATTACTTCATAATCGTCAGTTATTGTAAAGATTAAGTCTTTACACTGAGGATTACTAGTAGATAAGTTCTTAATATCGTTAAATGTGTCTTCTCCATAATTAATATCAAGATTCTTAATAATATTATTGCAATAGAACACTGCTGATTCTCCTGTTGAAAGACATGTGAATATTCTTGCACCACGATACAACAATTGTTCAATAAATTCTAGTGATGTTGAAGAATTATCAGTCGACCAACACTTGTAAGCGTATAAATGTAGAACGACTGTATTTTCATCAAAATGTTCAATTTCGTGATTGTAAAAAGGTAAATATTGTTGAATAATATCCCTCTTAATTTCATTATAATTGTATTTTATTGTGGATGTCGAATTTGATCTTTTAGCACTTTGCATCTTATTTGCTCTGACTAAAAAATAATTAACTAATACTGACATCAGCCAATCAAAGTAAAAAATTTTGATCATTTTTCTGGGGGACGTGCCGTCCCAAAGCTTATTGATGGAGTTTTATTTTTATGGATTTCAGAGAAAAAAATGAAATTTTTTCACCTTGAAAAAAAAATTCATATAATTTTGTATATCAAAATAAAAATAATGTCTTCCCAGTCAACTTCCATGGATACAACAACTGTTAACACAAGTTCTCCTCATTATTATGGATCTGGATCTTCTACTACTGATCAGACAACTCAGTCTTGTCAGCAATCCTGTCAGCAATCCTGTCAGCAATCCTGTCAGCAATCCTGTCAGCCTCAGCAGACAAATCAGCAATCAGCATTCGTTCCTGCATCAACATTTGCCGTTGCACAGCAACAGTCTGACACTCAGCGTCATGCTGAGCGTGTGCAACAACAAACTCTTGCCGTCCAGCAAGCTCTTGAGTCTGCTAAGTCAGCTTATGATCAGAATCCAACAAATTATGTTGGAATTATCGATGTCCCATTGACTTCCTTGCCTTGCAAGGAAGTTCTTACTCAACTTACTAATGCAGGTTATGGTTATCAATACAATTACACAAATGTTAACGGTACAGAGTCATGTACATTGAAGTGCCTTCCTGCTGGATGTTCTCAAACTAGTTCGACTGTGCATGGAGCTCTCAGTAGTTTGTTTTCTGAGCCTATGCGAAGCCGTCGTCGTCGTACTACTCGTGAGCAATCAACTACCACTCCTTCTGTCAGTGGATCAACAGGCTCCTCAGGCTCAGGCTCAGGAAATACTAGGGACAGTCATTTCTATGCACCAATGTACTCAGCATGGACACCATATGGATTTGGATCATATAACCCTTATTATTCTAGTTCAAATTCACGATTGTGGCCTTTTTAATGTCTCTGTTCTTTTGTTCTCCTGATGATTCCTGTTGATTTGTTGTCTTTATTGTAGTTAGAAGTTCGTTTATTAGATTGTTTGTCTAATTAACATTTACTTTGTATAATAATTATATAAAAAGAAGAAATGACTTACTATTATTTAACTTTTGGAATAATATATTACTTTTGTTGGTGATTATGCGACCACAAATATCAACTAGATTACAACTTACTCCAGCTTTAGTATCTCATTCAAACCCTTTATTTTATATATTAGCTATGTTTGAGTCAGGTGTATCATTGATAGGAATGTATTTAGTAGAGTTACCTACAATATTATTATTTTTATCTATTTTAACATTCTTAATTGGATTTAACTTAATTAGTGATATTTCCGATTCTTATTTTAGAATTATTATTGGTTTGATAGTCGTTGATTTAATACTTATTTATAATGCTTACTTATAAAAAAATAACTTAATTAAAATACTTTTAAAAAAAATGAAAAAATATATACTTGAAAAAAAACACTGTAGTATATATATCAGAATAAATAGCTCGTGTAGCACAATTGGTTAGTGCACCACTCTTATAAGGTGGAGGTTGTGGGTTCGATCCCCACCATGAGCACACTTTGGTATCAATGTCCATATGTAGATACATATCTATATATCATTACATATTTTCTGCCATTCATTTCATATAGTACTTTGTCCTTGTAAATATAATGCGAGGTAATAATTTCATTATGATAATCTTTTAATTTGTCAATATCAAAAATATCAACATTTTCAATAACACTGTTTTGTTTAATAAAAAACATTATTAAATTATAACAATGCTTATACATTGTATCAAGATATAATTGATATTTAGCAACTTTTGTAATCTGTTGCATTTCATCATTCAATTGATCATCTGTTTTCTGGACAAAAACATGATCATTACATAATTCATCTTGTGACAATATTAATTTGCTATCGTTTATATGATAATATTTATGCATACCACAATATTCTTTGAATCCATTTTTATAAGTGTTTAAAACTTTTCCACATTTGTCCGTATTTAAATTACATTGTAGTTGTCTTGTGTCTTTGCTTAAGTTGGAAAATAACTGCTTTTGTATGAAATTTAGGATTCTTGTTGTATCACTATTATTAATAATCTCTAATATTAATTTTGCACTTATATCCAGATGTTTTTTTATATCATTAATTACATGAGTTGCTATTCTAGCAACATCTTTATTTAGATCTGTTTCAAATGTCAAATAACATGTATTAGATGCACTACATGCATTAGGATTTTTACGTTCTTTTAGATCTTCTTTGTTCATTATAAAACTTGTATAGTATTTGTAGTCTGTTTTATTTATATATGATTATTGATAAGAGAAAAAATGGGGGACGTGCCATCCATAGCCCCCTTGCCAAGGAATTTGAAGGATCTAATTTATCAAAGAAATCAACAAATAATATTGATAAAAACTCTACAGATAAAAACTCTACAGATAAAAAAACTAATAAGATAGTTGATAGACGACAAAGATTAAAAAATACACAATTAAAAGTTAAAGATTTAATAAAGAAGAATAATTTAGAAATAATAAAAACGTTTGACGAAGTTCCTAAGGATCCAAAAAACGATTTATCAAAAAAAATTATTATAGACGAACAACTAGCAGATCAACAAGATACAGATATGTTATTACTTTTTAATATGGCGAACAAGAGTGAAGTTGAAAAAACAGTACTTCGTATAGAACATAAAATTAAAAATTTAAAGATGCAATTATCTACAGCATCAACACTCAGCGATAATAAAAAGAAGTTAATTGACACAATTTCAGCATTAAAAGATAAACTTCTTGAATTAAATGGTACTCAGAATCAAGATAAAATAAATCAGATGGAATCTTCAAAAAAGAAGATTCTTGATATAATCAAACCTCTTGGAAAAGAAGAATTTAAACAAACAATTGATTTAACTGGAAAACCAGATAAGAATGATCCTACTACTTTACTATTAAGTGGTAGTAGAGAGTTTTTTAAAACACAACGGTATGAAAAAGCACCTGCTGGGAAAATATTTACTATACCTAAAAAGAAAATACCTTCTGCATTTTTATCTAAAATACTCTAAAAAAATGAAAAAGTTAAAAAACTTTCTTAATATTATAAAGTAAAGTAAAGTAATAAAGTAAAATGCAGGAAAGTTATGATCAATTTGAAAATATTAATTCAAGTACAACAATAAAAATCATTGATTCATTTTTAGACAGATTGAATAAAACTAATAGTACAAAAACATTCATAAGTACATATCGATTAGTAATTAAATTGTTACAAAGCACATATTCAAGAGAGTTGCATGAGAATTTAATAACAATTTATAGACGTATTGCATATATATTTAAAGATAAAATAATTCAGAATGATCATAAGGATAATAAGGATAATAAGGATCACAAGAATAATAAGAGTGATTATTATCACTCTGATAAAGATATATTAATGTATACTCTGTTGTATTTGAAAGCACAAAAAGATTTTAATCAGCTTATTATAAAAATGTTACCAATAAAAAACGCTTATAATAATAAGCATAATAAGTATATGCAATCAGACACAGACATAGATATAGACATGATGGAAGACTCAGAAGATATGACAGAGGATATGACAGAGGATATGGAATATTCAGATAATGCGTATTGTGATTTTGAAACTTCTGCTGTTGAGGCAGTGGATGATCTTATTAAATTAAGACAATCGTTAATGATAAAACCAAAAGTAGAACAAAAGATAGAACAAAAGATAGAACAAAAGATAGAACAAAAGATAGAACAAAAGACAGTTTATACATTATCGAGCATTGAAGTAGGAGGAGGTGGTGATTGTTTTTATTATACCGTTTGTTATATGTTGAATAAGTTGAATAATTTTTCTTTTTTGACACCTTATGATTTGAGAAAAATTGTTTGCTCGCATATAATGAATATGTCTGATGACAAATTTGCTATTCACAAAGCAGTATATGAAGGAGAAGATTATAAATTGAAAGATTTGACAAGAGAAACATTATGTGAGATAATGATGGATCGTAAATATGATTCTGACAATACTGGGATAGCAATAATTGGTGATCATTTTAAGATAAAATTTCTTATATATTCAGTCGCACACAATAGATTTAATATTTGTGGCTACGATAATGATGATTATGAGTATATTGAAATTTTATTTCACACAAATAATCATTATCAAGTAGGAGTAGTTGAATATACAGATGATTTACAAAATACTAATAATACTAATAAATTTGTATTTAGTTTCTGTAGAAGAAGTGAAATAACTGAACATATCACAAATTTCCTGAAGCATATTGGAATTTGATTTATTTTCTTTCAGGTATTCTTTAGGTATTCTTTAAAGTATTAAATATATCATATGTATCAATATGTTCATATGAAAAGGTAAATGTATTAGTATTTATCCAAATATTATTACTATCATTGTATATCATAAAAATATTATCTTTACACACTGAACAAAATCCTCTTATTGCTCTCTTTGATGATCGTATAATACTCATATTACTCATATTACTCATAATAGTATTTATGTCATTTTTTTGATATTTAGCAAAACAAACAAAAGACGACTTAGAATACTTAGAGCATATTGAACAAAAACATCTAGCTATTTCTTCTGGTTCGTGTGGAACAATGAATGTTATGTCACCACAAGAGCATTTACAGTTTAACATAATACTTTTATAATTATGATCTAACAATGGATTATATTATAAAATAAAAATTGTTAAATTATTTTATGATATATCAATATAACTGATCTCAAATTATGTCTGAAATTTCAATACTATGATGAATTAAAACATATTTCTTTATTCAAAAATAATAAACCACGCAAATCATGTTTAATAAACTTTTTTGTGGTTGATGAAAACAAATTAGTTCATCAAACTCATGATTTATTGAATCAATATATTCAACAATATCAGTCTATTGATTTAGAAGACAAAGATGAATATTATGAATTGCAATCAACCTATACAAAGTATATTATTAATTTATGGTTTCCTATGTGGAGTGATGTTGATAGTTGGTCTAATGCTGAAGATATAGACCTAACTGTTAAGGGTCTATTACAAACACTTACAAAATGAAGAGATTTATTGTGCAGTCCATCCGGATATTTTCCCTGTATAGTTAACTCTTGTAAGAGGCATATCAATAAATATTCTATTTTCCTTTGGAGTTTTATAATATAAGAACTTAAAGAAATCAAAATCACCTATCGATGATGGTTTCCATTTACCATATGAATAATCATTAATATTAAAACAATAACTGCATGTTGCGACATCTCCTACGATTGGATTATCAATACGTTCTTGAGGAATCTCAATGTACTTGTCATTTCTATAAAATTTCCAAATTAATAGACTACTCTTTTGAGTACTCTGAGGATTTTGAGAAAGTAAATATGAAAGATATGTAAGAACATTGTTATATGTGAATTTATCATCATCATCTAGAAAGATAACAAATGTGCTCTCTGAGCCTTCTGAGTCTTCTGAGCCCTCTAATTGAGAAAATAATTGTGATTTTAGTGATTCCATAATAATATCAAAATACACATTTGGATGTACTTTTTCTGATATTTTGCATGCCACGATAGAAGAACTTGAAGCACTTAGAGCTTCTTTTACATAAGATTCTGTTTCTTCATTATCAAAAGATACGACATGTGTTACTTTAATGTTTTTTGTTGATTGTTGCATAATATTTTGGTGACATTCATTGAATAGTTTTTCCCTATTGTGTGTACGTGTTATAATAATAAAATGCCTCTTGTCTTCTTTTTCAGGACTCTCAACATTTTCTTTCTCTTCTTTCTCTTCTCTTCCTTTAGCAAAAGAGAGGAGAGAGAGGGAAAATTTCTTATTATACTGTTCTAAGGTATACTCCTGATAAATCTCCATAAGTTTTGCTATCTTTAAGTTTGGTAATAATTTCTGTGTTCTTGCATGTTTCCAAAAGTTTAATTCACAATCTTTAAAATTCTTTCCAAATATCTCTTTGTAATCTGGATACATTTTAATATATTCGCCATATACAAAACGTACTGTATTGGGGATTTTCTTTAAGTTTGTTGGTTCAAGAAAAGCATAATCAGGAAGTAGATCAATTAAAATAAGAAGATTCTTAATTCCAATATCTGCATAAGCACTTTGTGCATTTAGAGTTATTCTCCCTAACACATAAGAACACACAGGAGATAAATTATTACAGCGCCTTCCTTCTTTTCGCCCACATTTATTATAGTGATCAATTGCTTGTTTTAATGTTTTAATGTGAGATAAATCTTTATATGTTCGAATATAAAAACAATAATCAAAATACTCTTTTAGACCATTAGATGTTTCAACAAATGACATTACTTATCTTTGTTATCTTATAGTCTTATACACTCAGAATATACTAAATTATTTGTCTAAAGAACGCGCTCCTTATAATAGTTCCAAAGTAAAATAAATATTTTCATACAATATACAACAATATACAATATCACAAAGTAATTAGAATGGCATCAACTAGACCATTATATGATATCAAATGCAATGCAGAAGAACCAAATGATCGTATATATAGCAGATATTTTGATCCTGAATCTTTTCAGAATTTTAAATGTATTGCGAAAGGAGAAGGATATTTTTCTGGATTTGTTCCAAAAGGATCAGTCGATGTTGATTCAGAGTTAAAAAATTTGGGAGAACCTCTTTCAAGGTGCACATATACGCCTAAAATTCTTGCAGATCACTTTTCAAATATAGGAAATTGTAATAATCACTATGATTATACAAGATTAAGTAATCCATTATGCACAAGTAGAGAAGTTGGAATAAATAGATTTCAACCTGTCTGTGCGGATCCACAAGAGCACTTATCTAATCCTAACATTTTTAATCTTGGAACTGATGCTAGAAAACTAGCAACAGATACGTACAAAGCATGTGTTCCAAAACCTATCGATTATTCAGCATCTATACCGAACGGTGGAACTATTAAAACTTACACAATGGCAGGTCCCATTCTAGGAGGTTATCCTCAGGATCCCTTAACAAGTCCTACATTACCAGTTCCTCCATATCCTCATGGAAGTGCGGTTAACTACGTAAATGCTAATACTGCAGTGCCTTTTAATGCACAAACCGGGGGTAATATGCAAAATGCAATGACAAAGAGCTATACTGAAATAAATAAGATGTATGGTTCATTATTTTAATAAAGTCTTTTTCTGATTGATATATATATTAAGCATATATTATACAATAAACAAACGATAAATGTCAGGAATTAAGAAAATGAAAGCCTCTAATGATGAGAGTCCTGATATTACTGATATTAGTAACATTTTCGAAAAAGCTATGAACATATCAAGTCGTATCAAATTTGAACATACTGGCTACATAGATGACGAAGATATATCTGAGGATGATCAATACACGAATGATGACAATTTATGGATTTTTACTATTACTGGAGCGGATATTACAATTTCTTTCACAATATATGAAAAATCAGTTAGTTATTATACTCTTACATCTATTAAGAAGAACATTTCACAAAATTTATCATTCTATTCAACAATTATTGGAAAATTAGTAACAATAGGTGAAGGCAGTTGCCTAACATATGAAAAGAATAACTCTCTAAGTGTTTATAAATATGTAGATTCATCCACGTATGTACTCGATAGCGAATCTGTTGAATTTAATATTTCAAAAACAACATTAAGTCAGATGGTGAATATGATGATCACAGAGAAAATACGTTTATATAGCAAATACTTTTACGATTATTGTAATCGCGGATTTTATGAGGTTGACATTAACAATGAATTGAATTCAATATTACCTATTCTAGAGAGTAAAGGAATTGTGATCGATCCTGAACGTTGTAAAGCTATGGATAATTTTGAAAGAGAGAGTTTACAAGGTGTAACTGGAAGGGTAAAGAGAATGATGGAGGAAAAAGAGGATACTGAATGATTTATTTGTTTCTATCCATTATTATTTCTATTTAAAGAGTATAAGACTAAATACTCTACTAAAGCAACTAATGGATATGTTTCAAGATAAGAATGTTATTAATTTAACAGGTAAAGATTTTAAGATACTTGATGGCAAAAAGCACGTGGAAGTAATAAACAAAGAAATTGCTGGTAAAGATGGATGCTTTATGATATATGCTCCATGGTGCCCTCATTGTCAAGACAAAGAACAAACAATAACAAAATTGTGTAAAATGATTAATCCTGATAAATCACTCAATTTTAAAGTTGGTGTAGCAAATGGTGATTCACCAGATATGAGAGATGTTGTTAGAGCGTTAGGACTAGAGGGATTTCCAACATTTTATCATATTTCTTGCACAAATGGTGGTAAATCAATAGTTACAGATTTTACTATTGCTGGAACAGAATTAATAGCTACAGCTGACAAACTCTAAAATATAAAGAACATTTAAAGAAGATTAAATGCAGTAATTATAATTACCGTGAATGAAATACATAACATCCATTTCTTTTGCTTTTTTGTATATTTCGTCAGCATCTTTAAACTCTTTAGACGCTTTGAGAGTTTTTGACGATTCTTCTTTGAGCATGTTATATGATACTTGCACACATTCAAAAACTTCATTCGGTGATAATTCTAAATATAGATCAGATAAACGACTTCTTACATTACCTTGTCCTAGAAAACTATTGTATATTTCAATTGAATGATGTATATTGTTATTGATTGTCATTACTTCAGAGTGTATGCGTATGTATAATACATGTTTTTAAAAAAATATAATTTTCTTCTATTTTCTTTATTTTTTTAATAAGAGTATTTAAGGACTTATTAAGACTTATTAAGACTTATTAAGACTTATTAAGACTTATTAAGACTTATTAAGACTTATTAAGGACTTATTTAAGAGTAATTTATAGCTATCTAATATAATTAAAAATAAATGAACGATAAAAACATTTTAGATGGACTATCAAATGTTATAACAAATTATGTATCAAAATTATCAGATGAAAGTGTTAATGAATTACCTGATAAATTGACACTTATTATTAATAAGAATCAAGTGGGGCAAAAAAGAGATCAAAAAGATCAAAAAAAAGAGCAAGAGACTCAAGAAGATCAAAAAAAGACTATTAAGACTATTAAGAATATTGTTGAAAAATATCCTGAATTAATATTGATATCTCCTGAATCATCAACAATATTAGAGGAAGGGTTTTCTTCTGGGAATGGTTTATCAGAAACAATTATAATAAATTATATTAATAATGACGATAATGAAGATTATGGAGTAGGGCTTGATCTATTAAACTTATGCCGTAATAATGCACAACTAAAGAAACATGTAAAGCCTTTAAAGAAAAAGTGTTTAATGAATGACAAAGTATGGGGATTCATTACTGACAATACTGATGACACTGATGACACTGATTATACTGATACTAACAAGGAATTATATGTAGGTCTTATCGGAATTGATGGTAAAATTTATAATAAACGCTGTTCACAAGGCTCACAAGGCTCACAAAGATCACAAGGCTCAAGGAGTAGTAACAAACGGATATATTTGAGAGAAACAAAAGGTACTATTAAGAATGCTCAAAGAGAAAGTGAAAAAGAAGCAAAAGCAATTGGACAAATCCTGAACAAAAACGGTAAAGCGGTCGCACTCATACTAAGACCTACTAATACTACTACTAAGGCTAAAGAGGCTAATAATAGTAGCGTGTATTTAACTCTCATTTCACAAAGAGACAAATTAGATTTACCAGTTTATGGAATAAAAGAAAATTAAGCAGAAAATTGCTCAAGACTCTGAAGACTAAAATCACCATCATAATCAGTAACTTTATCACCAGAGTACAATCTAAGTGTTGGATATGCATCAAGATTGTTCTTTTCAACTGCATCAGGATTAGCAAGACAATCAATCTCTTCGATTATTAGGTCTTTGCGTGTCTTATTATTTTTGACATACTGTTTCCATGAAGAATTGTCTTCTTTTGTTAATTTATTGCAATGTGGACAATTTGGACTATAAAATAAGATTACTTTCTTAGTTGCTGATGATTGGTCTTGAGATGGTGCACCTCCTTCCTTATTCTCATGTGTACTAGATGGCCACATGAAATATGCAACACATATTACAACTACAACTACAGCAATGCCGACATAAAGCTTATTTTCGGAAAAGAACGTGGTAACTGATTCTAGAACCATTTGTATATTTTACATAAACAAATAAAATTTAATATTCTAACTTGCTTACTTATTATTAAATAAGTATATCAAATAGTTATTAGTACTCTAAGTGCATAAGTATCTAGAAAATTCTTCACTGCACTTGGAGCTATGTCTGCATAGTCGAACGTTTTAACTATCGTTGTTATAAGAATAATATTTAACATCAATAACATAGAAAAGATAAGTACTAAAGAGACCAATGCAACAACAGTTGCAGTTCTATAAAATTTTCTTTGATTCACAAATTATTCTGTGTCACAGATATTAACATCTAGCACAGGACTTGGAGGACAAAACATATTTCAGGTGAACAGTTCTGCAGGAGCAATGACATTAACATTACCATCAATTACTACAAGTGGGTTGACACATATAATTTCTGATATTGGAGGACAGTTATCAATCTACCCTATAACTATCATAACAACTTCTCCGAATACTATTTTAAACAGTTATACAGGAATATTAATGAACATAAATTATTCATCATACACATTTGTTAGTAATCAATCTATAGGGATTACTGGTGGAACATGGCTTATAACGTAATACCTAATACATAAATTGAGTAATAAGTAATAAGTAATAAGTAATAAGTAATAAGTAATAAGTATAAAAGTAAGTAATTTATGACTTATGTTATTGACAACATACGTCATAATGTTATAGAAAAGATAACAAGTATTACTGATGATTATGCGTATGTATATCCAGAATTATTTGAAATTCCAACATACAATTCTGGAAAAGGAAAATTATTATTGAATGGAAAAACATATGTTGATGGATCTATGATATTCTTAAGGGCTCACGCGGAACAAAAAAAAGGCCTTTTGATAGTTACAGAGAGATATAGAATGTATCAATATGAAAGATTATTAGAATGTTTAAAATTAGCCGTAGGAGATTTTGACATTGTCGTAATTCATCAAAACAATGATAATCTATTCAATAAAGCAATGTTAATAAATATTGCTTTTTTAGAATGTAATAATTATGATTACGATTACATTATAATACATGACATTGATATGTTTTCAAATATAAGATATGATTTAAACTATACTGGTTCTTTTGTACAATTCTGTGGAAGTTTAAATGGTTATGGTAAAACACGTAGATCCCTTAGTTGTATTAGTGGTAAGCCATTTCATGGAGGTATAACCATTATAAATTCTGACGTATTTAGGAAAATAAATGGTATGGATAATAGATATTCAGGATGGGGATATGAAGATACAGATCTAATTAAAAGGTTGACTCTTGCAGGATACGTTGGAACAGTTAGATATAGTGAGTTTGATTGTCCAGAAAATTCGTCAGATAGAAGCAATTACTCAGAAAATAGCACATTAATATCTAAAATTAGTGATTATCATGCTCATGGATTAAGCAATTTAACTAAAAAACCAAATAATCAAAATAATCAAAATAATCCAAATAAGGCATATGAATATGAAGTTGTACACTCAATGACCGTCAAGGATACAAGAGACACAAGAAATATAAGGCATCTTTTTGTACATTTTATAGATCACAAAGACACAATTATGAATGATTACAGCAATCGATATAGAGATAAATACATTGAATACATAAATACTGGTAATGTTCATGCAGAATCGTTTTTCTCTTTAAGTACTACTACTGCTAATGCTAATATTACCAGTAATAATAGTAATTTCTTTAAACCAATTCATATATACACAGATAAACTAGATAGATATAAATCATGTTATACAGCATTAAAACTCTTTTCTAATGAGGGTATTTGTGAAAATCTGACCTTAGAACCAGATATTTTTTTATCTTGTAATGATAAAACTAAATATGCATATTATTATCAAAAATATGCTAGGGAAATGTTTCTTTCTGACAAAGATTTCATACTTAAAAATGATATAGTTCTGGATAAAACTGTTTATGACCTAAGTAATTTCATAAAAAGGCAAGGGGGTTATGGGGGACAGCATGTCCCCCAACAAGAACAAAGGCAAGGGGGCTATGGGGGACAGCATGTCCCCCAACAAGAACAAAGGCAAGGGGGTTATGGGTGACAGCATGTCCCCCAACAAGAACAAAGGCAAGGGGGCTATGGGGGACAGCATGTCCCCA
>Ga0208507_1000261_pt1 | contig 36378 bp, 33 predicted proteins | sample CryBogCBH12Aug01_FD_184626 | JGI IMG/M metagenome (GOLD analysis project Ga0208507, IMG submission 184626) | Freshwater microbial communities from Crystal Bog, Wisconsin, USA - CBH12Aug09.1 (SPAdes) (version 2) | ecosystem: Environmental > Aquatic > Freshwater > Lake | place: Crystal Bog...
GTGGAAGCCGGGCTTGCCGTGCTCGTCGAAGTTCATGACGAAGAAGAATTGGAACGCGCGCTAAAAATTTCACCGAAGCTGATTGGCGTGAACAACCGCAACTTGAAAACTTTTCAGGTGGACTTGGCGACGACGGAAAAACTGGCGAACAAAATCGGTGCGGGAATGATCCTCGTCGCGGAAAGCGGAATTCATTCGCGCGCGGACGTGGTGCGATTGAAAAAATGCGGGGCCGGCGCAATCCTGGTCGGCGAATCGCTCGTCAAACAAGGTGACATTGGCGCGAAAGTGCGCGAGTTGATTGGCGGTTAAAGATCGTCGCGCGAAGGACGCGAAGGTTGCGAAGGGAAAACTTTCAAGCCTTTGGCTTTCCACTCCTTCGCCGGCTTCGCGTCCTTCGCGCGACACTATTTTTTGGTTCGGGCAAGCTGCTTCGCTAATCGAATCGCCGCGATCATGCTGCCGGGATTCGCGATGCCTTTTCCCGCGATGTCGTAGGCGGTGCCGTGGTCAGGCGAGGTGCGGATGAACGGCAAGCCGAGCGTCCAGTTGATGCCGCTGTCGAACGCGACGGCTTTCAGCGGCGCGAGTCCCTGGTCGTGATACATCGCCACAACGGCGTCAAATTCCCCTTTCAACGCGTAGTGAAAAACCGTGTCGCCACTCAACGGGCCGACCACATCAAAGCCGCGCTTCTGCATCGCCTGAACCGTCGGTGAAATGGTTTTAATTTCCTCGTCGCCAAATTCCCCGCCTTCGCCCGCGTGCGGATTCAGGCCGGCCACGGCGATTTTCGCGCGCGGCAAGCCGAGGTCGCGGCAGGATTGCGCGGCAAGCTCGATGGCGAGCGTGATTTTTTCCGGCGTCAACTTTTCGGGAACGGACTTGATGGAAATGTGAACGGTCGCCAGCGCCACACGCAACCAACGCCCGCGTTCGTCCGTGCCGAGCAGCATCATCGCGGTGCGTTTAGTGCCGGCGAGTTCAGAGAGAAATTCCGTCTGACCAACAAATTTGCGGCCAGCACGGATGATGGATTCTTTATTCACCGGCGCAGTGACGATGGCATCCAGTTCGCCGCGCAGGCAACGCTCACCGCCGTCGTGCAGCCACGCAACGGAAGCCTTCGCAGCGAGCGGCGAGCCGGCGGGCAGTTTTTCCGGCAGCGGTTCCGCGAGCGGATTGAAGATGAAAAATCTCCCAGCCTCGCCGTAGCCGGTAAATTTTTCCAGCGGCAGATGGAGCGCAAGCGTTTCATTTAGTTGCCGGAGGATTTTTTCGTCACCGAGGAGCAGGTATTTGGTGTCGTCAGCGGCAGCTTCGGCGGCGAGGGCCTTGAGCGCGACTTCAGGGCCGACGCCGGTGACGTCGCCGAGAGATATGCCAATCCAGTTTTTCATCGTGTCGGCGACACGGATTTTTCAAAAGTAGCGGATGAAGGTTTTTTTCTTCAGTCCTTCAATCCACTGCTTCTGCAATTTGGCCTGCTGTTTGACACGGAGAGTTTTTTCGATGCTGGCGGCGACCTCGGTCAGCGGGCGGACTTGGGCGGGATGTTTGTCCTCGACGAACAGGAGATAGCAGGTGTCAGGCATCTCCACAATGTCACTGACGGTGCCGGGAGTCAGGTTGAACGCAACATCGGCGAGTTCCTTGCGGAGCACGGAGCGTTGCACCCAGCCCCAATCGCCGCCCGATTGCTGCTGGGAACCTTGGGAATACATGGAAGCCAATTCGGCGAACGGAACGCCGCTCTTGATTTGCGATTGGATTTCACGGGCGAGCTTGAGGGCGTTGGTGTCGTCCGGGGCGGATTTCGCGAGGACAATCATGCGGAGTTTGATTTGATCTTCGACGCGGAATTCATCCGGGTTGGCGAGATAATAATTTTCAATCTTTGTGGGCGAAACAAAGATTTCGTGCTGAACATTCTGGTTGCGTAGGGCGGCTTCGATGTATTGTTCGCGCACCTGCTTGCGGAACTGTTCCGCCGTCATGCCCTGCGCCTGCAAGGTTTTCATGAAAGTGATGCGGTCGCCGAACCGGTCGCGGATGCGTTCCTGCACGAGTTGATCCACGACGGAATCCGGCAGCTTGTAGCCGTCGTTCTCGAAGCTGTGCAGGATGAGCTGGCGCTCGATCAAGTTCGTCAGGCCGTCGGCGAACGTCTCGCTGGACTTCTGCTGCAAAACGTCCGGTTCCGTGGAGTATTCGCGGCGGAGCACGTCCAAGGCGGGCCGGCAATAATCTACCACCTCCGTGCGGGTGACCACTTGGCTGCTGACCACGCTCTGAATGCCATCCACCGGCACGGCGGTGGCTGAAAGAACGACCACCAACAGCAGCCCTAGAATGAAAAGAAACGACTTCATCAATTTCACGGATGTTAGCAATGCTGTTCGTGCGGTCAAGCGCCGGTCATGGATGCGGACGGGATTGCCACCACATTATCGCCCCCAGAATCAGCCCGAAAACCAGCGCCACGGAAATCGTCCAACGCATCAGCATCTGCTGTTTGCGGCGATAATTGCGTCCGCCTTGGCCCGGCAGCAGGTAGAAACGCTCACGCGGTTTGTTGGATTTAAGCCCGAACACGCGCAAGTTCTACCACGCACCGCGCCACGCCACAAGCCGCGCGCTTGCGGTCAAAGCAATTTGCGCTACCGTTTTTCCGTGCAACTCGAAGACCACCTTGGCGACATCCTCCGCAAAACTTGCGCGGCCAATAATATTTCCCGTGCCACCGCTGCCGGCGCGGCGGAAATTTCCGAAGCTGAATTCTCCGCGCTGTGCGAAACCGGCCAGTGTCCGCAGAAAATAAATTTCGCCGCGCTCGGAAAATTGCTTGGCTTAAATTCCACCAAGCTCGAAAGTATCGCGAACGGCTGGCTGCCGGCGGTAAAGGATTTGAGCCGGTGGCGCGAACTGCGCGTGTTCACCACAGCGGGCGAAGGGCTGACCGTGAATTGTTTTCTCGTCTGGGACGAAGCCACGCGCGACGCCGCGCTGTTCGACACCGGGCTGGACGCGTCGCCGGTGCTGGCCGTCATTGCGGCAGAAGGGCTGATTTTGCGGCATATTTTCATCACGCACTCGCATTGGGATCACGTCGAGGCGCTGCCAAAATTCCGCGCGGCATGGCCGCAGGCGCGGCTGCACAGCGGCTCCCAAAGCGCGCCGGTGGCCCAGCGCAACCAGCCGGGCGAAATTATCCAACTCGGCGGCATGCGCGTGACGCACCGCGAGACACCCGGCCACGCGGCGGACGGCGTGACCTATCTCATCGGCAACTGGCCGGACGACGCGCCGCACGTCGCGGTGGTGGGCGACACGATTTTTGCCGGCTCGATGGGCAACGGCAACGGCGCGTGGGAACTGGCGAAGCAAAAAATCCGCGAACAGATTTTATCGATGCCAGCGGAAACGTTGCTTTGCCCCGGCCACGGCCCGCTGACCACCGTCGCGGAGGAAAAGGAACACAATCCGTTCTTTTGATTTCACCATGGACTTTTTTCGTTGTTCACAAAGTGATCCGCTCCAGATAAGTTTTGTGGATGTCTGAACTGGTTCCCTACCTCGACCTGCGCGCCCAACTCAAACCGTTGCGCGCGGAACTTGACGCCGCCATTGCCCGCACGCTGGACAACTGCTCCTTCTGCCTCGGCCCGGACGTGGCGCAGTTTGAAAAGGATTTCGCCGCGTTTTGCGGCGCGCAGCACGCGCTCGGTTTCAACAGCGGCACGTCCGCGCTGCACGTCGCGATGTTGCTGCTCGGCGTCGGGCCGGGCGACGAGGTCGTCACCACGCCCTACACGTTCATCGCCACGAGTTGGGCGATTTCCTATTGCGGCGCGAAGCCGGTCTATGTGGACATTGACGAGGCGACGTTCAACTTGAATCCGGCGTTGATTGAAAAAGCCATCACGCCGAAAACAAAAGCGGTTTTGCCCGTGCATCTTTACGGCCAGCCGTTCGACGTGGACGCGGTAGCGACTATTTGCAAAAAACATAATCTTCCGTTCGTCGAGGACGCAGCGCAGGCGCATGGTGCAAAATACCAAGGCAAAAGCATCGGCACCTTCGGCGCGGTTTCGTGCTTCAGCTTTTATCCGGCGAAAAATCTCGGCGCGTGCGGCGAAGGCGGCGCGCTGGTGACGAACAACGCGGCGTTCGCCGCCCGTGCGAAATCGTTGCGCGAACACGGCTCGACCGTGCGTTATCATCACGATGAGGTGGGCTACAATTACCGGCTCGAAGGCATTCAAGGCGCGGTGCTCGGCGTGAAATTAAAACATCTAGCGCACTGGACGCGCGAACGTCAGCGCGTCGCCGCGCGTTACGCGGAGTTGCTGGCGGACACGCCGCTGCAATTGCCGACCGTCACCGCCGGCAACGAAAGCGCGTGGCATCTTTACACCGTGCGTTCGCCGCGCCGCGATGAGTTAAAAAAACATCTCGACGCGAATGGCATTGGCAACGCCGTGCATTATCCGATGCCGCTGCATTTGCAAAAAGTTTACGCAAACCTCGGCTACAAACCCGGGGATTTCCCGGTGGCGGAAAAAGCGTCGCGCGAAGTTTTGAGTTTGCCAATGTTCCCGGAATTGACGGACGCGCAGATTCAGCGCGTGGCGGCGGTGGTGAAGGATTTTTTCCGGCGGTGAGCCGCGGTGAGCCGAAACGGACGGCAAATTATTGCTGCCTTTTAGCAAAAGCTGGCCGCATTTTTTGATTTCCTTTCAACAGGAATTTCTTATAGTCCACGGCTGTTGGAGAAAACCGGGGCGTTTGCCCTAAACCTAAATCGAAAATTTATGCCACTGACACATACCAAAGACCTGTTCGCGAAGGCCCTCAAAGGCAAATACGCCCTCGGCGCTTTCAACGTCAACAACATGGAACTCATCCAGGCGATTGTCGAAGCCTGCGAAGAGGAAAAAGCCCCGCTCATCCTCCAGATTTCCAAGGGCGCGCGCCAATACGCCAATCCGGTTTATCTCAAGAAGCTCATCGAGGCCGCCGTCAGCCTGTCCAACATCCCGATCGCCGTCCATTTGGATCACGGCGACACGTTCGAGCTGTGCAAGCAGTGCATTGACGAGGGTTTCACCAGCGTGATGATTGACGCCTCGCACGAGCCGTTCGACAAGAACGTCGAAATCACCAAGAAAGTTGTGGAATACGCGCACAAGCATAATTGCTCCGTGGAATCCGAACTCGGCCACCTCGTCGGCGCGCAGTTCGACGAAGGTGAAGAGGGCGGCGCCCACTCCTCCAGCGGCCATTACACCGATCCGGCGGAAGCCGTCAAATTCGTCAAGGAAACCGGCTGCGATTCGCTCGCCGTCGCCATCGGCAACAGCCACGGCGCTTTCAAGTTCAAGGGCGAACAGCACTTGGATTTGGAGCGCTTGAAATTGATCAAGAAAGCCTTGATGGAAGCGAACCTCGGCGACTACCCGCTCGTGTTGCACGGCGCGTCCAGTGTGCCGAAGTATCTCGCCGACGAGATCAACAAATACGGCGGCAATATGCCCGACTCGCAGGGCGTGCCGGAAGCCGACATCGAAGTCGCGCGCCGCGTGGGTTGCACGAAGGTGAACATTGACACCGACCTGCGCATGGCCATGACCGCCGGCATCCGCAAGGTGTTCGCGACCAACCCGAAGGAATTTGATCCGCGCAAATACATGGGTCCCGCGCGCCAGATGGTCAAAGACCTCGTCCGCCACAAGGTCAAAGACGTGCTGTGCTGCTCCGGCCACGCGTTCGACTGAAATTAAGTTTCAACAAAAAATCCCCAGGCTGGCAACGGCTTGGGGATTTTTGTTGCTGGCATCAGCCAGCGTGGCGGGTTGGCAGGTTTTCAAATCAGGCAGTTGTCAGGGCGGCTTGTCAGGGCGGCGGTTCGGATTTCGGTGCGGTGATTTTGCAAACAAGTTTTCACCAGAGCTTCAATCTGCGGCAACGCGGCAGCAACGGCGGGGGATAGTTCCATTGTCATCAAGCCGAGGTCACCGATGGAAACGGTAATCAAATCCACTTCCGGCCAGTAGCCGAGCAACGCGGCGGATTCGATCAGGTCTTTCAGCCCGATGTCGTGCGCGGTGAGCGTGGGCGGAAAATCATTGGCGTAGCGCGGACGGATCAACGAGACGGTGCCAACCGGTTTGCCGTCGGTCGCGGCATCAATCAGGATGAGATGTTGCTGATTGCGAAACAAGCCGAGCAAATGAAATCCGCTGGTGCCGCCGTCCACCAGTTCCGCGTGTTCACCAAAGCCTTTTTTTTCCAAGTGCCGAATGGCGGCGACGCCGACGCCTTCGTCGCCCATCAATAAATTTCCCACGCCGAGGATGAGTGGTTTTTGGGTGCCGACGATGAGATTCATTTTTTCTTTTCGGCGGCAGGTTTTTCGTCTTTCAAAATCGGATGATATTCCTTCTCGATGAATTTCCAACCGCTGCCCATCGAGGAAATTTCGCCACGGCCTTCGACGTAGTCGTGGTAAAAGACGATGTAAACGTGGACGAGCGCGAACAGAATGAAAAACCACATGAACATGTGATGCCACTGGCGCACAGCGAAATCGCCGCCCATCAGCGGCACGATCCACGCGAAGAGTTTCGGGAACCACGCCTTGCTCATCGCGGCGTAAAGGCCGAAGCCGGTGACGCACTGGAACAGAAACGCGAGAAACGTCAGGAAATAGGTGAAGCCGGCGACGGCATTGTGGCCGATGGTTTCAATCGGCGTGTTGTCCGCCTGCAAAACGTCCACGGCGATGACCTGCTTGATTTCCTTCCACTGTTTTTTGCGGAACGGAATGAAATTTTTCCAGTTTGCATAACGATTGCCGACGAAGCCCCAATAAATGCGGAATAGAAAGTTGAAAAAGAAAATGTAGGCAAAGAGAAAGTGAATGAACCGCACTTTGCCAAACCAGTAGGAAAACGACGCCTCGGACGCGCGCTGGATGGCCAGCGGCGCGCCGATGAGATAACCGGTCACGCACAGCACGACGAGGCTGAACGCGTTGAGCCAGTGGTAAAACCGGACCGGGATTTCCCAGACATAGACTCGGCCAAGCGTGGCTTTTTGCATATTAACCTCCTACGGTGACGCGGTTCAGTGTGCGGCCCTGCGGATCGTAAAGATGCACGGCGCAAGCGAGGCACGGATCAAACGAATGAATCGTGCGAATGATTTCGAGCGGTTTTTCGGGATCGGCCACCGGCGTGCCGATGAGCGAGGATTCGTAGGCCGAAAGCTGGCCCTGCCCATCGCGCGGCGAAGCGTTCCAGGTCGAAGGCACGACGAGCTGATAATTCTCGATCTTCTGATCCTTGATGACAATCCAGTGTGCCAGCGCGCCGCGCGGGGCTTCGGAAAGACCGACGCCTTTGGCTTCCGTTGGCCAGGTGGATGGCTCCCATTTTTCGGGATTGAAGGTGCGCGAGTCGCCGTTTTTGATGTTCGCAATCAAGTCGCCGTAAAATTCCTGCGCCCACTGCGCGACCAAATACGTTTCGATGCCGCGCGCCGCCGTGCGGCCCAGCGTGGAAAACAGCGCCGCCACCGGCACATCCAATTTTTTCAGCACCATGTCCACGGCGTCCTTGATGTCGGCGCGACCGGAGCCATAGCCAACGAGCATTCGCGCGAGTGGGCCGACTTCCATCGCGTGGCCGTTCCAGCGCGGCGTTTTGAGCCAGGAATATTTTCCGTCCACGTTGAGCTGGTCGTAAGGCGGTTTGGGACCGGTGTAATTCAATTTTGTTTCGCCATCCCACGGATGTTTCGCCGCCGCGTCGCCGTCGGAATATTGATAATACGAATGCGCAATGCCTTCCTTGACCTGCTGCGGGTCGTGGCCGTCCACCGGCAGAATTTTGCTCAAATCGCGATCCAAAATCGCGCCGCGCGGAAACTTGAACTTGCCGACATCGGCGAAACCGTTGGTCGGCAGATCGCCGTAGGCCATGTAATTTTTCAGCCCGCCGCCGATCGCGCCCCAGTCTTTGTAGAACGACGCGACGGCAAGCAAATCGGGGATATAAACCTGCTCCACGAAAGTCTTCGCATCGGCCAGCAATTTGGCGACATAGGCGAGCCGCTCGGCGTTGATGGCGTTGGCGTCGTCGAGATTCAGCGAGCACGGCGCACCGCCGACGAGATAATTCGGATGCGGATTTTTGCCGCCGAAAATCGTGTGAACCTTGACGATTTCTTTCTGCCAGTCGAGCGCCTCGATGTAGTGTGCGACGCCGAGCAAATTTGCTTCCGGCGGCAGTTTCATCGCCGGATGACCCCAATAGCCATTGGCGAAAATACCGAGTTGTCCGCTTTCGACAAATTTCTTGATGCGATTCTGCACATCCGAAAAATAGCCGGTGGAACTCTTCGGCCAGTGGGAAATGCTTTGCGCGAGTTCGGAAGTTGCCTTCGGATCCGCCTTGAGCGCGCTCACCACGTCCACCCAGTCCAGCGCGTGCAAATGATAAAAATGCACGACGTGGTCCTGCATATATTGCGTGCAGAACATCAGGTTGCGGATGAGTTCCGCGTTTGGCGGAATAACAATTCCCAGCGCATCCTCGACCGAACGCACAGAGGCGAGCGCATGAACGGTGGTGCAGACCCCGCAAGTGCGCTCTGCGAACGCCCACGCGTCGCGCGGGTCGCGGCCGCGCAGGATGATTTCCAGCCCGCGCACCATCGTGCCAGAGCTGAACGCGTCGGTGACGAAGCCATCCTTCACTTCGACCTCGACACGGAGGTGACCTTCGATGCGCGTGACCGGATCAATGACAATTCTTTTGGCAGCCATAAAATTATTTTGTAAAAAGTTTTAAGTTGGGTTGGTTTAGGAACCGCCTTGTTCGGCGCGACCGTCTTTCACGTCTTCGCTCGACGCGAGTTCTTCCTTGATCAAATGGCGTTTGCGGAGGTTCGTCGAAATCGCGTGCGCCGCGATGCCGACCGCCGTGACCGCGCCGAGCGCGACGCCGACTTTGTCCGCCGTGGTCTCGATGCCGAAGCCGGGGAAATTCGGCAGGTGCTGGTAAAACGGGCCGTTGTCCCAGAAATTTCCCTCGCTGCAACCGATACAGCCGTGACCGGACTGAATCGGAAAACTCACGCCGCCGTTCCAGCGCATCACGCCGCAGGAATTGTAAGTCACCGGGCCGCGACAGCCCATTTTGTAAAGGCAATAGCCGCGCTTGGCATTTTCATCGTCGAAGGAATTGACGAACAAACCGGCGTCGTAATTCGGCCGACGGTAACAAGTATCGTGAACTCGCCGCGAATAAAAGGCCTTCGGCCGGCCGAGTCCATCAAGCTGCGGAATGCGGTCGAACGCGAGTAGGTGAACAATCGTTCCCGTCATCACCTCGGCAATGGGCGGACAGCCTGGCACCTTGATGATCGGCACGCCGGAAATGAGCTGGTGAATCGGTGTCGCCTTGGTCGGATTCGGCTTGGCGTTTTGCACGCAGCCGTTGCTCGCGCAACTGCCCCAGCAGACCAGCGCCTTCGCGCCCGCCGCCGCTTCCTGCAAAATGTCCAGCGCCGTGCGTCCGCCGATGCAGCAATAAACGCCGCCTTCCGCCGTCGGCACCGAGCCTTCGACGAGCATCAGGTATTCGCCTTTGTATTTGGTCATCGTGTCGCGCAATGCATCTTCCGCCTGTTTGCCGGAGCCGGCCATCAGCGTCTCGGTGTAATCCAAAGAAATTTTATCCAGCACGATGTCGGCGATGCCTGGATGCGACGAGCGGATGAACGACTCCGAGCAGCAGGTGCATTCCTGAAAGTGAAACCACAGCACCGGCAGGCGCGGTTTGGTTTCGAGCGCCTTGGTGACTTGCGCGACGGCGCTGGCGGGCAGACCGAGCATGGCGGTCATCCAGGCGCAGGCGGTGAGAAATTCGCGACGCGAGACGCCCTTGGCCTGGGCGCTCTCCCAAATGGTGGGGCGAGGGGTGGTGGACATAATTAGGCAAGTTGTTTGTGAGAATTAATTTTTGGATTCACTACAACTCTCTGCCTTCGCAAAAAAATTAACCAAACCTATTTGGCGTTTTTTTAGACAATTCTTGCGCAGCTGGCCTTGGGTTGCAAATGGCGCGGAGTCGGTTAATTTGTTCGCGCTATGAAAAAAGTTTTTTCCATTCTGCTGGCGACGGCCTGCGCGCTTGCCTGTCCGGCTAAAATCGTGACCAAGACAGTTGAATACCAACAGGGCGACACGACGCTGGAAGGCTATCTGGCCTACGATGATTCATTTTCCGGCAAACGTCCCGGCGTCCTCGTCGTGCATCAATGGCTGGGCCTGACCGATTACGAAAAACATCGCGCCGAGCAACTCGCATCACTCGGCTATGTCGCGTTTTGCGCCGACATTTACGGCAAAGGCATCCGTCCGCAGTCCATCAAGGACGCGGGCACCGAGGCCACGAAATACAAAGCCGACCGCGCGCTGCTGCGTTTGCGGGTCAATGCCGGCTTGGATGAATTGAAGAAATGCGAACTCGTGGACACCAAGCGCGTCGCCGCCATCGGCTATTGTTTTGGCGGCACGACAGTGATTGAACTCGCGCGCAGCGGCGCGGAATTAAATGGCATTGTCAGTTTCCACGGCGGACTCGATTCGCCCACGCCCGCCGACGGCAAGAACATCAAATGCAAGGTGCTCGTGTGTCACGGCGCCGACGATCCGTTTGAGAAGCCGGAAGACCTCGCGGCGTTTGAAAAAGAAATGCGCGACGCGAATGTGGATTGGCGGCTCATCAAATACGGCGGCGCGGAGCATAGCTTCACGCAGCCGATGGCCGACGGCAGTTTGCCCGGCGCGAAATATAACGAGCGCGCGGACAAGCGTTCGTGGGCGGACATGAAATCGTTCTTTGCCGAAATTTTTAATTAAACTTTTTTCCGTCACAGCTTTTCACAGATGAAACACCGGTTGAATTCCGCTTTATTCGGAAAATCCCACCAGTGCCTTATCTGGGTTTCATCGGGGTGTCTCTGTGGCTCGCCAAAAAATAAAACCGCCCGCAACCCCGGAAAGTTCCGGCGCGGCGGGCGGCGTGGGGCGAAAAACTAGGCCTTTTTCTTCTTCTTGGTGGCGAACGCCTCGGCGGCGGCCTGCGTCTTGGCGGCGCGCTGCTGGAATTTGTCCACGCGGCCGGCGGTGTCCACGAACTTCTGCGTGCCGGTGTAGAACGGATGGCAGGAGTTGCAAATGCCGATGATGATGGTCTGCTTGGTGGAACGCGTCTTGATTACGTTGCCACAGGCGCAACGAATCTCGGCGTCCACATATTTCGGGTGAATGTCCGTCTTCATAAAAAAGGGCCGCAAACTTATCAGGAAACCGCCGGATGACAAGAGCGAATTTTGGGTTGGGCGCAGAATAAACCGCCAAGCCACCAAGAACGCCAAGGGGAAATTCCGCTTTGGCCTTCCAGCTACCCTGGTTTTATCTTGGCGGCCTTGGCGGCTTGGCAGTTCCAGCACGAAAACAATTCTTGCCGCCCTTGGCGCCAGCCGTTATCAAACCGCATGGACTCAAGGGAAGCATTCATCGCGCTGAACCTCATCGAAGGCGTCGGACCGGTGCGCGCCCGGTCGCTGCTGGAACATTTCGGCGACGCGCCCGCCATCCTGTCCGCCTCGAAACACGAACTCACCCGCGTCCGCAACATCGGCGACGAAACGGCCGAGGCGATTTTTAATTGGGAAAAATCCATTGATCTTGCCGGTGAGCTGAAGCGCATTGCGGATTTTGGCTGCCACGTTTTGATCCAATCCGATGAAAATTATCCACCGTCGCTGCGGGAGATTTACGATCCGCCGCTGGTTCTATATTGCAAAGGTGAATTGACGGCGAAGGACAAAAACGCCGTGGCGATGGTCGGCTCGCGGATGACCACGCACTACGGCCTCGAAACCGCGCGTAAGCTGGCGTATCAGCTCGCCTACACCGGCGTGACGGTGGTGAGCGGCGGCGCGCGCGGCATTGACACGGCGGCGCATCAGGGTGCCTTGAGCGGCAAAGGCCGGACGATTGCCGTGCTGGGCACCGGCATCAATTTAATTTTCCCGCCGGAGAACGCGGAACTCTTCGAGCGCATCGCCAGCAACGGCGCGGTCATCACGCAATTTCCGTTCAACCGCCCGGCGGACAAACAGACTTTTCCCATCCGCAACCGCATCGTTGCCGGCATGACGCTCGGCACGGTCGTGGTGGAGGCGAACCTTTCCAGCGGCGCGCTCATCACGGCAAATTTTGCGACGGAATATGGCCGGCAAATTTTCGCCGTGCCGGGACGGATTGATTCGCCGCGCAGCAAGGGCTGTCACGACCTCATCAAAAAAGGCGCGAAGCTCTGCGAAGGCGTCGAGGACATTTTGAGCGAGTTTGAATATTTATTTCCGGCAAGCAACCAACCAGCTTCGGCGAGCGCGACCGGCATTTTGCCCGCGCTGGAGTTGAACGAAAACGAGCAGAAAGTTTTCGCGGCAGTGCCGGCGGACGACGAGACAAGCATTGATGAAATCATCCGCGCGAGCGGTTTGCCGAGTTCAGCAGTGAACGTGGCGCTGTTCAGCTTGGAGATGAAACGGCTGGTGAAACAGTTGCCGGGAAAAATGTTCGTGCGGAATGTTTGAGGGGAGTCCGCGCGACTATTTCACAGCTTGCCCTTGGTGCTGGGTAATTGACCGGCGATGCGCGGGTCGTGCCGGCGCGCGGCGTCCACCGCCCGCGCAAACGCCTTGAACAACGCCTCGACGATGTGGTGCGGCTCGTCGCCGTAAAGTAATTCCAAGTGCAGATTGCACCGCGCTTCGTTGGTGAAGCCCTGAAAAAATTCCCGCGCCAGCCCGAATCGAAATGCGCTGGACGCATCCTGTTTTTTTTCCACATCGGAAATTTTCTTGAGGCCGAACTGGTTCAGCCCACGCCAAACCAGAAACGGCCGGCCGCTGAAATCCACCACGCAGCGCGCCAGACATTCGTCCATCGGCACATACGCTTCGCCGGTGAAAGGATTCTTGGGATGAAAGCCGTGGCCGTAGCGGCGGATGCCGCGCTTGTCGCCGAGCGCGGCGGCGACGGCTTGGCCGAGCGCGATGCCGCAATCCTCGACGGTGTGATGCGCGTCCACTGCCAAATCGCCATGGCAAATGAGTTCCAAATCCACCGTCGCGTGCTTGGCGAACAGCGTCAGCATATGGTCGAAGAACGGAAGGCCGGTGCGGATTTTGGATTTACCCTTGCCGTCGAGGTTGAGGCGGAGGGAAATCTGGGTTTCCAAAGTGTGGCGTTTGATTTTGGCCGTGCGCGCTTTCATCGGGCAGATTAAACCAGAGCGGCGACGGAAAGACCAAGCGGAATTAAGCGGTCAATAGAGTTTCCCCGGCGTGACGGGCACCAGCGCGGCGAGCTTTTTCTGGAGTTCGTCAATCTGCTTTTGCAGCGCGCCCGGCGCGGGCGAAACTTTTTGCGCGGCTTGCAGCCAGTTGATTGCCGCGCCGTAATTGCCGGCTTCGTCCTCTAGGTGGGCGAGGTTCACGACCAATCCCTCAAAAATCAGCTTGTCCTCTTTTTGCTGATCCGGCGGGCGCAGGAAGAATTTTTTGATGCCGAGCAGCCAGACGTTCCGAGCGCGTTCCGCATCGTGGTTGCCATCGTGATAGACGCGGCCGAGTTCAAAAAGAATTTCGCAACTGTCGGGATTGTTGCGCAGGCCTTCGCGGAGAAACGCCTCGGCTTGATCCGCGCGACCCAGATGTTCGCGCAGGAAAAACGCGCCAACGGTGTAGGTCTCGATCTTCTGCGGGTCGAGGTCGGCGGCGAGGCGCAGCCACGGCAGGATTTCGCGCTCGTTGTGATTTTCCAGATGCGTGTGCTGCGTGATGCGGAAGTTGCGGCCAAAGGCATCAATCCAATCCTTCGGCTGGCCGAGAAAATCCTCGTTTTTTTCGTCCTCCTCGGATTCCTTTTTGCCGTGGCTCGCGGAAATGATTTCTTTTTCCTCGCCGGAATTTTTGTCGAAGATGGACGGATAATAGCCGCTGTGAAAATACACGTCGGCCATCGTGAAAAAATGGTTGGCGAACAGCTTGCGGCCATCGCCGAACAGCATCCCGAACAGGTTGTCGGACTTGGCGCGGCTGCTCCAGTTGTCCGTCGTCAGCGCAAGGCCGGTCGCCAGCGTGAACGCCAGCGCCAGCAGCCCGACCAACGTGGACAGCGGGGAAATCTTCATCAGGTCGTCAGGTTTTTCCGGCGAAAGCCGAACCACGCGAGCAGCAGGAAAATTCCCGACCACGCCGCCGCGTAAAGCGTCGCCAGCGCCACCGCGCGCAGTGGCACGATGCCCATGTCATAGACCACAAAATCGCGCAGGTCATACCATTCGAGGTGCGGCATCACGAAATAAACCACGGTCAGGATGAATTGCATCGGCTCCGGCTGCTGGAGCGCGATGACTTTTAGGTGCGTGCCGAGCAGCAAAATTCCGCCCACAACCACGAGCGTGATCGTGGAGGTGGACGACGGTGCCGCAAAAAAAATCGAGCCGAGCAGCACCATCGCGATGACGATGGCGAGCATGGCCCACTGCATCCAGACGGCTTCGAGATACGCGCCCCACGGCCAGATTTGTTCCTTGGAGCCGGTGACGGCGGCGAAGAAAAAATAAAACACCACGAGCGCCACGCCGGTGGCGAGCCAGCAGCCGAGAAATTTTCCCACGATGACCTGCCAGCGCGAAACCGGCTTGGCGAGCAGCGGAAAAATCGTGCGCGCCTCGCGCTCGGCGGGAATCTGCCGCGCGGCCGTGACGACGGAAATGACCAGCGCAGAAACCCAGATGAGCAGCAGACAGATGTCCTTGACGTAGCGGACGATTTTATCGTCGTGGAAAAAATTCACCGCGCCCGCCGCGAGCGTGAGCAGCGCGGTGAGGACGAACAGGACGTAAAAATCCTTGCGGCGGTAAAGCTCCTTGATGACAACGGCAGCGAGGGCGAAAATTTTGCTCATGGTGCGGGACTGGGTTGGAAGCCGACAATTTTCAGAAACGCCTTTTCCAGATTATCGAAGCCGGCGGAAATTTCGGCGACGGTGCCGACGGCTTTGAGTTCGCCTTGATGCACGATTGCCACGCGGTCGCAGATGGTCTCGACTTCACCGAGTTCGTGCGAGGAGAAGAAAACGGTTTTCCCCTGCTCCTTGAGCCGCTGGATGATTTCACGAACCTTCATGCGGCCCAGCGGATCGAGGCCGCTGGTCGGCTCATCGAGAATGAGCAAATCGGGATTGTTGATGAGCGACTGCGCAAGGCCGACGCGCTGTTGCATTCCTTTGGAGTAAGATTTGATCGGGCGTTTGGCAGCGGATTCGAGTTCGACGAGCTTGAGCAACTCCGCAATGCGTTTGTCCGTTTCGGCGCGGGCGAGGCCAAAAATTTTCGCGTAGAAACGGAGTAGTTCCTCGGCGGTGAGGAATTTGTAGTAATAGGTCAGCTCCGGCAAATAGCCAATGCGCTGGCGGGCGATGGGCTGGCGGACATCAATGCCGAACAGACTGGCCGTGCCGCTGGTCGGCGGGACGAAACCGAGCAGGACGTTCATCGTGGTGGTCTTGCCGGCGCCATTCGGGCCGAGAAAGCCGAAGACCTCGCCGGCGCGAACTTCCAGGTCGAGACCGTTGAGCGCGACCTTGGTGGCCTGGCGTAAATCGCGGGTGCGATATTCCACGCGTAATTTTTGAGTTTGTAAAATGGCGCTCATGGGCGGCGGCAAACAGCTTGCATCGCCGTGTTTCGTAATGGAAATTGGCGATTGAGTCAACCCTCGCTTGCGCAAAAAAAAATCCCGGAGCCGTAGCTCCGGGATGAATGTGATGATGCGGTTTATTGGATGGCGTGCGGCGGGGTGAGCGAGCTCAAGGTGCAGGTGGCGTTCGTGCCGACCGCCGAGCAGTCATAAGAACCGCCCGCCGGACAAATCGGCAGACTGCCGCCGGAGTTCAGCTTGATGTAGGGCGTCAGGTCGCCGGGGAAATTGATGGGGTCGCCGGTGGTCTTGTGCTGCTCCAGCGCGAACTGGCTCTCGGCCGCATTGATTTGGCGGAGGTTGTTGATACAGCCGTTGGCCTGCGAGGTGGCGCGCGCCTTCACGAAGTTCGGAATCGCGATGGCCGCCAAGAGGCCGATGATAGCCACGACGATCATGATTTCAACGAGGGTGAAGCCCGCAGTGTGTTTTTGAGTGGTTTTTTTCATAGTTTTATTATTTATTATTTTTTTATTAGGACGTAACGGACAAGTGTTTTATACCGGCAAACTGGCCGGATAACAAACCAATTTCAATTAACCAAACGGTTACTTGCCACCTACGCCCGAACTGCCCAAATTCAGAGCAGTTGCGGTGCCAAGTATGCACCGCCACCGTTCATTGTTGCTGATGCGGCGGATTGAACGTGCTTAACGAACACATCGCCGAGGGAACGATGCCAACTTGCGACAGGGTATAAGTTCCGCCGGCCGGACAGGGCGGAATGCTGCCCTGCTTGTTCAGCTTGATGTAGGCCGTCAAATCCGTGGGCCAGACGATGGTGTCCCCAACGTGTTTGCCGGCCTCCACGGAAAATTGCTGGATGGCCGTGTCCAACTGGCGGAGGTTATTGATACAGGTGGTGGCTTGGGATTTGGCACTCGCCTTCAACAGATTGGGGATAACAATCGCGCACAACAAGGCGATGATCGCGATGACAATCATGATTTCGACGAGCGTGAACCCGCGTGAACCATTATTAGTTCGATTTGTTTTCATTTCAGATTCGCGTCGTGAACACCCGGCCGGCGGATTACAATAATAATACAATTTTGTTCACCGATTGCCGACCGGAAACGCTTGCGTTGAAATTAGCACAACCAATGCCACTATTCAATCTATTGTATAATTGATTGGATTATGTTTTTACCTAGTGTGTCCGCAGATTTCACCGATGGACGCAGTTTTTTCCATTTTAATCTGTGGCATCTGCGTCCTCTGCGGAGAAAACCGAGGCAAGGTTTGTGAAGTGCATAAGCCCAATGATGGCGGCCGGAAAAGCAAAAACCCCGAAGCCGAAGCTTCGGGGTCTGGAATCAAACCAACAATCTTATTGCAGGGCGTGAGCCGGCGTGAGCGAGCTCAACGTGCAGGTCGGGTTCGTGCCGACAGCGGAACAGGCATAGGTGCCACCGGCCGGGCACGGAGGCATACTGCCCGCCGAGTTCAGCTTGATGTAGGGCGTCAAGTCGGTCGGATAGGTGATGGGGTCAGTCGTCTTCTTGCCCTTTTCCAGCGCGAACTGGTTGGCCGCCGCGTCAATCTGGCGGAGGTTGTTGATGCAGGCATTGGCCTGCGAGGTGGCACGGGCTTTCACGAAGTTCGGAATCGCGATGGCCGCCAAGAGGCCGATAATGGCCACGACGATCATGATTTCCACCAGGGTGAAACCCGCTTTGCGGATGTTTTTGGTCTGTTTCATTTTGTTTTGCTTTCTGTTTACGCGGCGGAACTGCGCATCAGGCTGGTTTATATGATTACGACTTTGTTCCCTTGATTGCCTGACGCAACCGCGTGAATTGACATTAGCACTACCGATGCCAATGTCTAGCGCCAACCATAAATTCTCCAGCTAAAGGCCAGATGCACCTGAATTTCAATAAACTATGGGCCAAATTTTTGAGATTAGGTCAATCAGCTAAACCAACCAATCGAAACCCGGCGTCTTTTTTAAGGACACTTTTCCCGATCCTGTTTTCAAAATGATTGGCCGCCCCCATATTTGTGAAGCAACTGCCTCAGGCCAGCCTGGTTTTTATGGTTGCTGTGGAAAAAAAGCCGGTTTCGATTATCGTCTGCTCCAATGAACGCCTTGAAACAAATTTCCCGGCCGCTGTGAAACTCTTTTACACCGGGCCCTTCGTCAACGCCGAGCTGCTCGTGCTGATGCTGGAAAAACACGGCCTCGCCGCCACGCAGAATTTCGTGGACGTCACCGCGCCGGACGACGGCGACTTGAACCGACCCACGCAAGTTTTTGTGCCAGCCACCGATTACGACCGCGCCTATCAACTTTTTTACGCCGAGCGCGCCGATGAACTTTGATTCTGCCGCCGCCGATTTCACAAATGAGAAAAATCTGCGTTTCATCGGCGGCCATCCGTGGTTAAATTTGTTCGTCCGATGAAATTAGACTTTGAAAATTTTCCGCAGCGCCCCGCGTGGACCGAAATTGACCTCGGCAAGCTGCGCCGCAACCTGCAACTCATCCGCCGCGACCTGCCGCGCAACGTGAACCTGCTCGCCGTCGTGAAAGACGAGGCTTACGGCCACGGCGCGCTCGACGTGGCCCGCGTCGCCGTCGAGGAAGGCGCGTGGGGCTTCGGCTTGAGCACGCTCGAAGAGGCGATGCACTTGCGCGAAGGCGGCATCACCGCGCCATTGCTGCTGCTTGGCGAACGCCAGGAGGCCGAACTCGAATGGTGCGTGGCACACGACCTGACCGTCTGTGTGAACGAGCCACACGCCGTCCGCAAGCTGGCGAAACTCGCCGCCGACTTCGGCAAACAAGTTCCCGTTCACGTCAAGATTCACACCGGCATGAGCCGCTACGGCGTGCGCTGGGACGAAGCCTTGCCGCTCATTGAAAAAATCCTCGCGGAAAAATCATTGTCGCTTGAAGGCGTGATGACCCATTTCGCGCAGTCGGATGAAATTGATAAAACCTTTGCCAATCTTCAGTTCGCGCGGTTCAACGAAGTTTTGCAGGCGCTGGCACAGCGGAAAATCCCAGTAAAACTGCGGCATTGCTGCAACAGCGGTGGCTTGCTGGATTTGTCGCACGCGCATCTGGACATGGTGCGTCCGGGCATTTTGCTTTACGGCGTCTGGCCGTCGCAGGTCTGCCGGCAGATTCCCGGCATCGAACCGGTGATGTCAGTGAAAGCAAAAATCGCCGCGATCCAAAAATTAAAACCCGGCGAAGTCGTCGGCTACGGGATGCGCTACACCGCGACGTCCGCGCGCCGCATCGCGATTTTGCCAATCGGCTACGGCGACGGTTTTCCGCGCGTCCGCAACGAAGGCTGCGCGCTGATTCACGGAAAACGCGCGCCGCTGCTCGGCGGCATCGCGATGGACGCGCTGATGGTGGACATCACGGACATTCCGCAAGCGCAGATGTGGGACGAGGCGGTGCTAATGGGCAAACAAGGCGGCGACGAAATCACCGTGCGCGACCTCGCTAAACTGAAAAATTCCGTGACCTACGACGTGCTGACCAACTGGCGGCTGCGGCTGCGACGCAAATCGGTGAACGCCAAAATTACGCCGGTAAAAACCGAACCTGTTTTAGCCACAGATGCACACAGATGAAAATCTGTGGCTCAATAAATTTGTGAAAATCACCCACGCCGCAAACGAACTGGGTAATGGCAGCCGCAAGGTCTGCCTCGCCATCGGCGTGTTTGACGGCGTGCATCTCGGCCATCAGCAGATCATCCGGCAAACCGTTTCCGATGCGCACGGCCATGGCGCGCTGGCGCTGGTGGTCACGTTTGACAAGCATCCGAGCGCCATCGTCGCGCCTAACCGCGTGCCGCCGCAGATTTATTCCCGCTCGCAAAAACTGCGGGCGATTGCCGCGCTCGGCGCGGACGCACTGCTGGAAATTCCGTTTGACCAAACTTTCAGCGAGCAGTCCGGCGAAGTTTTCATCCGCGAACTGGCGCGTGATTTGGGAACCGTCCACAGCATTTGCGTCGGCGCGGATTTTGTCTTCGGCAACAAACGAAGCGGCAATGTGGCGCTGCTCAAAAAGCTGGGCGCAGAATTGCATTTCCAAGTTCACGGCATGGCGGAACTGGCGCTGGATGGCAAAACGGTGAGCAGCACGCGGATTCGCGAGGCGATTCGCGGCGGCGAGCTGGACGCGGCGGGCCAGATGCTCGGTCGGCCTTACGCGATTTGCGGCCGCATCATCGCCGGCGACCGGCTGGGCCGGCAACTCGGTTTTCCCACGGCGAATCTGGACACGACCAATCTGGTGCTGCCGCCGAACGGTGTTTATGCGGCCAGCACAGATTTCAACGGCCAGTTTTATCGCGTCGCGCTGAACCTCGGCACGCGCCCGACGGTGGCGCATGGCCCGCAGTTGCGCGTGGAGGCGCACTTGCTGGATTTCAGCGGCGAACTCTACGGCGCGGAGTTGGAAGTGGAAATCGGCGCAAAATTGCGCAACGAACGGCGGTTTCCGTCACCGGCGGAACTGCAGGAACAGATTGGCCGGGATGTGGCGGCGGTGCGGGCGCTGGTTTGATTTTTTGCCACAGGTGGGCTTCCCATCGGCTCGCCGGGCTTCGTCAAAGCCTACAAACCCAAGATTTTCCTTGTAATTTCCAGCAAAAAGGCTAGTATTGACGCGCGTCAGTCTTCTGGTGTTCGCAGTTCCAGCTTCACGGCCACGAACGCGGGTGTCTCGTCAGAAGCCGTATTTTTACGGTCAACCGTGATTTTTTCTGAACCGGCGCGGTATTTTTTAGTCTCATAATTTATGTCGAAACGCAAAGCAACGGCGCCTAAATCCGCGCCGCGTAACCAGCGCGCCAGTTCTCCCAAAGCGCCCAAAGCCAAAACTCCGCCCATCCGTCGACGGTTTGTCATTTCCAGCAAGGCCGCCAAGCCGGAGAACGCCAAACCCGCCCCGCTGGCCGCGCCCGCCGCGCCAAAAGTGGCCACGACCAAAGCGCCCGCCAACAGCCTGCCGCCCGCGCCTGCGACGGGCAGCGCGCTGACTTCGGTGGATTTGACCGAAACGGTGAAGACGTTGCTGCACCTGTCGCAGGAACACGGCTACATCACCTACGACGACATCAACGACATTCTGCCGGACAATTTAAGCCCGGAGGATCTCGACGCGCTGCTGACGAAGCTCCGGAGCCTCGACGTGGAAATTGTCATGGATCAGGCCGAAGCTGAACGCGCCGAGCGCAGCAAAGGTCCCGAACAGGCGCAGCCGGAAGAAGCTGATGATGACGCGCGGCTGGAAATTTTGGACGACCCGGTGCGGATGTATATGAACCAGATGGGCAAGGTTCCCCTGCTCACGCGCGAGCAGGAAGTCGAGATTTGCAAAAAGATCGAGGACGCGGAAGTGGAGATGAAACACATCGTTTACAACCTCGGCTTCACGGCGAAGGAGCACATCGCCATCGCGGAAAAGATTTTGTCCGACCCGCCGAAGGAGCGTTTCGACCGCGTTATTGTTGACAAGAAAATTGCCAACCGCGAAGGCCACCTGAAGGATTTGCGCAAGCTCATCAAAAAAGTTCAGGCGATGGACGCGAACGTGGACGCGAAATATTTTGCGTGGCAGAAGGCGCAGCAAAAGGGCCGCAAGGAAAAGATGGAGAAGGAACTCAAGAAATTGAGCGTCAAATTGCAGGAAACTTTTGCGAAATTTTATTACAAGCAGAAAGTTGTCGAGGAAATGATTGTCGTGGCCGGCAACATCTACGAAAAATTTCAGGCCAGCGTCCGGCATCTGGCGGAATTGGAAACCCAGCGGAACACGGCGGAAAAACGCGCGGCCGTTGAAAGCGAGCAGCAGAAAATTACGACGCTGGAACAGTTCGTGCGTCTGCCGCGCGAAGAGTTTTACAAGGCGTTCAAGGCGCTGAAGGGCGCAGCGGATCATGGCCTCAAGGCCAAGACGCACATGGCCGAGGCCAATTTGCGCCTCGTCGTTTCCGTCGCCAAAAAATACACGAACCGCGGTCAGTCATTCTTGGATTTAATTCAGGAAGGCAACATCGGCTTGATGAAGGGCGTCGAGAAGTTTGAGTATCGCCGCGGCTACAAATTTTCCACCTACGCGATTTGGTGGATTCGTCAGGCTATCACGCGTTCCATCGCGGATCAGGCACGCACCATTCGCATCCCGGTGCACATGATTGAAATCATGAACAAGCTCTGGCGCGCGCAGAAGCAGCTCACGCAGGAGCTGGGCCGCGAACCCACGCCGGAAGAACTCGCCGACGAAATGCACATGCCCGTCGCGCGCATTCACGCGTTGCTTAAGATGGCGCAGCAGCCGGTTTCGCTGCACGCGCCCGTCGGCGACGACGGCGATGTCAGCGTTGGCGATTTCATCGAGGACAAGTCGGCGGAAAATCCGTCGGACGTGACCAGCTACAGTTTACTCCGCGAAAAATTGAGCGACGTGCTGACGACGTTGACTGAACGCGAGCGCAAGATTTTGGAAATGCGCTTTGGCTTGGCCGACGGCTACGAGCGCACGCTCGAAGAAATCGGCAAGATGTATAACGTCACCCGCGAGCGTATCCGCCAAATCGAGGCGAAGGCGCTGCGCAAGCTGCGTCACCCGACACGCGTGCGCCACCTGCAAGGCTTCCTCGAAGGTGCCGAAGTGGCGGCGTAAGAAAATCAGAAGTCAAAAACCGCCCGTGATTTTTGGTCACGGGCGGTTTTGTTTTTGATCAAACTTGGATGGGCAGAATCAGCATCGCGCGGCCGTTTTGGTAGAGCCGGCGTTGCAGTTCAAAGACGGTATGGTTGTGGAGCCAGCGCGTAATCATGCTTTCGTCCTTGAACACCAGTTGGCCGGCAAAGAATTGTGCCTGCGGAAATTTCTCGGCGATGACCGAACATAAGTTGGCCGCTTCCTCGACGATGTCGGTGCCGAGCGCGTAGTGCGCCTCAGTGTAGAAACCGCGCTTGCTCATGTAGGCGACGTAGCGATCCACTTCTTTCTGCGAGTGTTCGCGCAGATTTTCCACCTCGGCCGCGCCCTTGAAATTGCCGGCGTCCAGCACGCCGACCTGCACGAAGACAAAATTCTGATACACCTTCGGAAACATCCGCACGACGGCGAGCAGCGTGTGCAGGCCGAGGCCGTTGAAACCGTTGACCAGCATCACGGCGGTGCGGGCGTTCACGTCGCACGGCGGCGGCGTCTTTTCCACCACGATGGCGTCGTCCGCCAGCGCGGCGGCGACCAGCTCGTTGAGGCGGTGCAATTTTTTTTGCGTCTGGCGGTAATGATGTTTCACCCAGAACGCCACGCCGACCAGTGCGCCGGTGACGAGCAGCGTGACCCAGCCACCGTCGTCAAATTTCACGACGCAGAGCGAAATTAAAATGCCGCTGGTGAGCAAAAGCCCGAAACCATTGATGATTATCTTGGTTTTCCACTTCGGCTCCACCGTGCGTTCGAGCCACCAATGTCGCACCATGCCAAGCTGCGAAAGGCTGAAGGTGATGAAGACGTTGATGCTGTAAAGCACCACGAGCAAATTGACCGCCGCTGCCGTGAAGAACAGCAGCAGCAGCGCCGCACCGCCCATGAGCAGCACGCCGTTTTGCGTGACGAGCCGGTCGCTCAAGGTGGCAAACCGCGTGGGCATCCAGCGATCCACCGCCATGTTCGCCAACACGCGCGGGCCGCCGAAAAATCCCGTCTGCGCGGCGATGACCAGCAACGCGCCGGACGACGCCATCGCGGCGATGACAAAACCTTTGGCGGCGAACGGCGGCCATGCCTCGGTGATTTTACCAAACAGCACGGCGTTCAGTGTTTTGCCGGGCACCGGCGTGACGTGATAGAGCAGATACGCGAGCAGCAATCCGCCGACGACGAACGACAGCGACGACGCCATGTAAATCATCGTGCGTTTGCCGGTCTGCACGCGCGGCTCACGCAGGGTGTTGAGGCCGTTGCTGACAGCTTCGATACCGGTGTAAGTGCCCGCGCCGAGACTGTAAGCGCGCAGCACCACGGCGATGAGACCAAGCCAGGTCAAATCCGCCGCGCCGGATTGCACGTCGTGAACCATGCCGTGGGCGATGGTGGGCAATTCGCCGAAGTGCGCGGAAACCGCATAAACAATGGCGAACGTGTAGCTCAATACGAAAACGAAAAATACCGGCACCCAGAGCACCACGGATTCTTTCGCGCCGCGCAGGTTCAGCAGCGTGAGAAACACGACAAGGCCGAGCGAAAATTTTAGTTTCCACATTTGCCATTCCACCGGCAGCATACTGAAAATCGCGTCCGCGCCGCTCGCCACGCTCAACGCGATGGTCAAAATATAATCGCCAATCAGCGCACAGCCAGACACCACGCCGACGGTCGGCGAAAGCAGTTTGCTAGCGACCAGATAGCCGCCGCCGCCGGTGGGAAACGCCTCGATGATCTGCGAATAGCTGATGCAGATGATGACGATGGTCAGCACCGTTGCCACCGCCACGAACAGGCTCAAATAAGTGTGGCTGCCCAGCGCGCGGAACGCCTCTTCCGGGCCGTAGCACGAGGACGACAGGCCGTCCGCGCCGAGGCCGACCCACGCCAGCAGCGCCACGAGCGACATATTGTGAAAAATGCGCTTGTCGGAAATATTTCGCGCCCGGCCGATGACTAGATTCTTGAAGGCACCAAAAACGTTCATAAAGTTTCTTCTACGCTGTGATTCAAACAAATTTACCGCGCCGTTTCACGCCTTAAAACCGGCGTGCTGGTTTTGCTGGATCACCTCCGTCAGTCGCGCCGCTAGGGTTTGCGGTTCGTCGGTGCCGAGCGTGAATTTCTTTCTGCTGCGCAAGGTGATCATCACGGCGTCGAAACCGGAGACGTTGTAAAGCCAGCCGGTGCGCGGCCCCCAGTGGATACCCCAGCTCAACCCGGTCCGCACCGGCTCGGCGGAAATGATTTCGGCCAGCTCCACGTTTTTGCAAATTAATCCCGGTCCAAACTTCCAGCCGAGTGTGCGGTCGGTGATTTCAATCGTCAGCGAACTGAACAGCCAGGCAATCACCACCAAAAAAATGGCGGTAATCCAAAACACTTTGAGCACCAGCATTGCCAAAATCGCGCAGGTGAAGGCCATGCCGAGCATCACGGTGATGATTAGCGTGCCGCGCTGCGTATGTTGATAGCTGCCGACGAATGTGTTCGATGTCATAACCAATTTTTCTTTGGCTGCCGTCCGCGCCGGTTTTTCGCCGGCACGACGCGACAACGCATTTTTAATCGGGGTGACCGTGACGATTCCGCACACGCGAAATCCAGAGGATCGCCCTTCCAATGGCCGACGAGGTTAGCTGACGGGCTTGGCCTTGAAAGTGGCCTTGCAACCGGTTGCCCGGCTGCGTTCGCCCCATCCCATTTCTGGGAATTTGGTTCCCCCGCATCCGGTTTCAGGAAGGAAGCCGGATTTAGGCTGCAACGACACGAGTAAATCACATTTGCCACGCCGTGTCAATTTGGCGGCCAGCGGGTCGCGCGAAGAACGCGAAGTGAGCGAAGGGAAAACTTTTCTTCGCCGCCTTCGCGTTCTTCGCGCGACATTCTTGAAAAAACCGTTGCCAAAGTGCTGCCGCCCGCGTCTCATTTGCCAACGGCATGAATTGGAAAATACTTTTTTGCGCCACCGCCGGATTTTTTCTGGCGGTGCGATTGCCTACGGCGGAGGAAACAAATTCCGCCGCGAAAATTTCCGCGCCGCCGCCAGCGCGTGAACTGCGCGCCGCGTGGATTGCCACCGTCGCGAACATTGATTGGCCGTCCAAGCCCGGTCTGCCGGTCGCGCAACAGAAAGCGGAACTGATTTCACTCCTCGACCGCGCGGCGCAGTTGCATCTCAACGCCGTTTTTTTCCAAGTCCGCTCCGTGTGTGACGCGATGTATGCCTCGCCGCTGGAACCGTGGTCGGAATATCTCACCGGCGTGCAGGGCAAAATGCCGTCGTCGTTTTACGATCCGCTCGCGTTCGCCATCGCCGAGGCGCACAAGCGCGGTTTGCAGTTGCACGCGTGGTTCAATCCGTTCCGCGCCGGCCATCCCGAATCCAAGTCGCCGCCGGCGCTCAATCACGTCACGCGCACGCATCCCGAAATCATCCGGCACTACGGCAAACAAACTTGGAGCGACCCCGGCGAACCGGAAGCCCAAACCCGCGCGCTCGCCGCCGTGCTTGACGTGGTGAAACGCTACGACGTGGATGGCGTGGTGTTCGACGATTATTTTTACCCGTATCCAGAAAAAAACTGGAGCGGCGCGCCGATGGATTTCCCCGACGACGCAAGCTGGAAAAAGTTCGGCGCGCAATCCGGTTTGAGCCGCGACGACTGGCGGCGCGCAAACATCAACCAGTTCGTCCAAAAAGTTTCGTCGTCCGTCCACGCCGCGAAACCGTGGGTGCAGTTCGGCATCAGCCCGTTCGGCATCTGGCGGCCCGGCGTGCCGGCGGGCATTGACGCGAAGGCGCTCGATTCCTACGCCAAGCTTTACGCTGACGCGCCGCTGTGGTTGCGCAACGGCTGGGTGGATTATCTTGCGCCGCAGCTTTACTGGCCCATCGCGCCGCGCGAACACAGCTTTCCGCTGCTGTTGCAATGGTGGCGGCAGCAAAATCCCAAGAGTCGTCACGTCTTCGCCGCGCTGAATGATGCCGCTGTCGGGAAAACTTTTTCCACGGATGAAATCAGCCGGCAAATCCAGGCCATGCGCACACAGACGAGCAATGGTGGCGAAATACATTATCACCTCCGCAGCGTGACGGAAAATTCCGCGCTCGCCGCCGCCGTGCGCGCGCAATACGCCACGCCCGCGCTGGTGCCGGCGTCGCCGTGGCTAACCGCGCCGCCGCTGGTGAAACCGAAACTCACCGTGGACGCGGGAAATAATTCCGCGCACGTCCGCTGGGAAAATGCCGGCCCCGAACCGGCGCGCGGCTGGCTGTTGCAAGCCCGCACCGGCGGAAACTGGACGACGCAGATTTTCCCCGGCGGCCAAGCGGATTTTTATTTTAATGCCGACGTTCCCGATGCCGTTTGCCTGCGGGCCGTGGATCGCTTGGGCAATTTGAGCGAGCCGACCGGCTGGACGCCCAAGAAGTATTCTTCGCCGGACGCGGCCAAGGGCGCGGCAAAAATGCGATGAAAAACAAGCGGGCGGCGGAACTGCGAGGCCATGGGTAATTGCCGCTTTACTAAAAACCGTAACCGGCGTAGGCTAGAATCAGTCAAACAACTTTATGAATATCATTTTTGCATGGGCGTTGGGCGGCACGGAAGTCGTCTTGATTTTGGCGGTCGTCCTCATTTTGTTCGGTGCCAAGAAAATTCCTGAACTCGCCAAGGGCATGGGCCAAGGCATCAAGGAATTCAAGAAAGCCACGCGCGAGGTCACGGACGAAATCCAGAACGCCCCGACCGAGCCGGCCAAACCCGCCGCGCCGGCCCCGCCGAGCCAGACGGTTTCGCAGTCTGCCAATTCCAATCCGCCCAAGGTTTGATCGCGGGAAAGCTCCGGCATGGATGGCTTGCAAGAACCCGAGCGTTCGGACGAACTGCCCGAAGGCGGGCCGGTTAAGTCGTTTCTCGAACACCTCGAAGATTTCCGCTGGCTGCTCGTCAAGGTCAGCATCGCGCTGGCGCTGGCGATGCTCGTTTGCCTCTTCGGCGCGAATTACGTCGTGGGCATCCTCAAATGGCCGCTGACCCACGCCAAAGGCAGTTTTCCCGGCACGAACCAGATTGTCAGCGTCCGCTTCGGCGCGACGGCCCTCGGCAATTTTCCGCTGTCCGGCGAGCAGCAAAATAATCTCAACCTCGGCACGAACCGGTTTGTCGTCGTGCAAATCGAGCCGCAGGTGGTCGGCACGAATCAGGTGCTCGGTTGGCGCGTGGCGGATGATCCGCAGGCCGTCGCCGACATGCAGCGGATGAAAGTCCAGTTGGTGAACTTCAGTCCGGCGGGCGGATTTTTCGTGGCGGTGCAAGTGGCGTTTTACGGCGGCATGGTGCTGGCTGCGCCGTTCATGCTGTATTTCATCGCGAGCTTTGTGTTCCCGGCGCTGAAATGGAAGGAGCGGAAATACATTTACCGCGCGGTCTTCATCGGCGGCGGACTTTTCATGGTCGGGGTTTCGTTCTGCTATTTTCTCCTGATGCCGGTGGCGCTGGCCGCGTCCCAGATGTATTCCAACTGGCTCGGCCTCGGCGCGATGCAATGGCGCGCGGAAGAATACATCGGCTTCGTCTGCAAATTTATGCTGGGCATGGGCCTCGGCTTTGAACTGCCGGTGGTGATTTTGACGTTGGTGAAGCTCGGTGTTTTGAGCTACGCGACGCTGCGGAAAATGTGGCGTTACATGATCGTCATCGTGCTGGTGCTCGGCGCGGTGCTGACCACGCCGGAAGTCATCACGCAAGTGTTCATGGCCGTGCCGCTGTATCTGCTCTACGAAATCACCGTCTGGATCGCATGGTATTGGAACCAGCCGGATCGGGCAAAAGCGCGCCGGACGCTGCTGCTGGCGGCGCTCGTGATCGCGGGCTTGTTGTGGCTGGCGTATCAATACGTCTGGCCGTTGCTCTGGCAATTCCTGCGCTAAACCCGCCGCGCAAAACGCGCTTTACAAGCCGATGATTCGGGGTAAGCTCCCTTCACAATCTCAACACATCGTATGCGCACACTGATTTTTCTTTTCGCGGCTGTTGTCAGCGTCGCCGGCCTCACCGGTTGCACCGGGCCGGAACGCAAGCTGGCCCGCGGCTGGGACAACACCATGGAACTCATCCGCTGGGGCGATATGCGCCAGAGCATTGAGCAGGAAGCGGTTTTCTCCGGGCCGGACTACACTTATTCCTACGGCGTGATTCACGGCGTTGACCAATCCATCAGCCGGGCTGGGCTGGGCATTTACGAAATGGCCACGTTCCCCATTCCGTCCTACAATCCGATCTGCACCACCAAGGTTCCGGCGCATCCGCAGTGCCCGGACAGTTACAAGCCCGGCCTGATTAACGATCCCCTGTTTGGCACCGACACCTACACCGGCTACAACGGCGGCGACATTGCGCCGATTATTCCCGGCAGCCGGTTCAAGGTTTTTGACAACTGAAAAAAGTTTTCCTCCACGCGCCAACCATCGTTGGCGCGTTTTTTATTTTCGCCGAATGAATGAAAATCTTTTGCGTGGCTTTCGCCGCTTTCGCGGTTAAAAATAATCCGTCATGCGCCTCGAAAAAAAATCGCCCTGCAAGGTCAACCTCATCCTGAACATCCTCGGCCAGCGCGCCGACGGCTTTCACGAACTGGAAACCGTCATGCAGCCCGTGAACCTTTGTGACGAGCTGACCTTCGAGCGCGCCGGCACCGGCCTGCAACTGACGTGCAGCCACCCCGAATTGCCAACCGACGCCACAAATCTCGTCCATCGCGCGGCAACTTCATTTTTCGCCGCCACCAAGATTTCTGACGGCGTCAAAATCCATCTGCAAAAAAATCTCCCGCTCGCTGGCGGCATCGGCGGCGGCAGCGCCAACGCGGCAGTGACCTTCTCCGCGCTCAACGAGCTTTTTGGCAAACCGCTGCCTTTGGCGAAGCTGCATGAATTGGCCGCTGCGCTCGGTTCCGACGTGCCGTTTTTTCTATACGACCAGCCGGCGCTCGCCACCGGTCGCGGCGAAAAAGTGCGGACGCTGGAAAATTTTCCGGCGCTCCAAGGCAAAGCCTTTTTTCTCGTCCATCCCGGCTTCGGCATCTCGACACCGTGGTCATATCAAAACCTTGCGCGCTTTCCGAAAGCCAAAAACGGCACGCCGGGCCGCGCGGAAAAGCTGGTTTCAGCCTTGCAATCCAATGCTTGGCCCGCCATCGCCGATGGCATCTACAATTCGCTCGAAGCGCCGGCGTTCGACAAATTTCCCGTGCTGGCGCTCTATCAGGAATTCCTCCGCGAACAGGGCGCGCTCGTGGCGCTCATGTCCGGCAGCGGCTCGACGACGTTTGCCATCGCCGAAAATCTGGCGGCGGCAGACGCGCTGGCGGAGAAATTCAAAGCCCGCTTCGGTAACAACGGCTGGACGGCGACGGTGGCGATTTGAGGGCGTGGGCCGCGCCCGGATTTCAAGTTGCGCTTGACCAATTTTCCCGGTCGGCGCAGTCTCGTCATCATGAATTTCATCTTCCGCAGTTTGCTGGGTGGCTTGGCCGGCATGGTTTGCCTCGGCACCGCTGCGGCCACCACAAATCCACCGACCGGTTTCCGGCTGACCGTTGAGTTACGCGACGGCTCGCGCGTCCTCGGCACGAGTCAGGACAAACAGTTTGCATTTCGCTCCGAGGTTTTAGGCGAATTGAAACTGCCGCTGAAAAAAATCTGTTTCGTGGAGGCAACCGCCAAAACCAATTCCGTCAAACTCACCACCGCCAGCGACGATACTTTGACGGTGGCGTTTGCAATGGACGAAATCCGCGTGGAGACAACTTACGGCTTGGTCAAGCTGCCGGTGAACATGATCAAAAGCCTGCGCGTATCGGCACTCGGTCGGGTTGGCCGGCCGCGCGACGGCTTGATTGGTTTGTGGTCCGCCGAGGGCAACGCGGTGGATTCGGTCGCTGGCAACAACGGCAGCCTGAACAACATCAGCTTCACCGTCGGCGTGGCGGGTCAGGCATTTTTTTGCGCGCCGGATAATTTTCCTTACGGCACTTACACCGGTGTGCAAATCCCCGACCAGGCAGCTTACGCGCTGACCAAATCGCTCACCATCGAAGGCTGGATTCGTCCGCGTGGAAATGGCTATGTCATCTTTTTCCGGGGCGACCACCGGCCGGGACTCGACCCGTATTGCCTGTCGCTGGACGGACACATGAACCTGACGTTCGGCATTTGCGGCGGAGACAACAGCCTCGGCGCCTCGGTGAAAACACCCGTGGAACTGGGCGCATGGATTCATGCGGCGGGCGTTTTGGATGACAACACCGGCACGATGAGCCTTTACACCAACGGCGTGCTGGCGGCACAGACGACCACGACCGTGCGGCCGTTTGGCCCATTGCTGCCGGATGAATCCCCCGGCATCGGCATCGGCAATGTCAACGACGGCGGCAATAATTTTCCCTTCATCGGCGAGATTGATGAGATGGGGTTGTATAACCGCGCCCTGTCGGTGGATGAGGTCAACGCCATCTACGCCGAACACGCAGCCGACGCCGGTGCCCGCGCCGAGCCGCTTCCGAACCGTTCCAGCATGATGCGAATCCCACACTACGGCGGCCAAAATTTCTATCCGAACCGTTGACCGGACGTAAGTCATCTTGAAAAAGCAAAACGCCCCGCTGAAACCAGCGGGGCGTTTCGTGTTGGGAAAAGTATTTGAATTACTTGGCGGCGTCAGCAGCGGGCGCATTCGTGGCCGTGGTGGACGCATCGGCTTTCTTCTTGCCGTGGCCCAAGCCGACCGCAGCCATCTTGTCTTTGTCTTCCTGCGTCATGGCGGCGCGTTCGGCCTTGTCCAGCTTGCCGTCCTTGTTGGTGTCGTATTTAGCCAGCATATCAGCCATGACCTGCTTCTGTTCCGGGGTCAGCTTGTGTTTCTTGGGCGCGGCGTCTTGCGCTTGGAGGGTGATGACGGCGGCGCAGCAAAGCGCGAGGGCGGCGATGATTAATTTTTTCATATTGTATTTAATTTTGGTTGTGTTCGTTGTTGGGGCCTCATTTGAGGCTTACAGGGGCAGACGGCGGCGCGGGCGGACGGTTACAACATTTTGAAGTTTCAATGTCAGCGGACAAAGCTGTTGGCCTATTACTTATTGCGCCTTTACTGCGCCCGCCCAAACTTTTTCTCCAGCTCGCGGTAATTCATTTCAATCAGCGTCGGGCGACCGTGCGGACAGGTGTAAGGCATCGCGCAGCGACGCAAATCCTCGACGAGATTTTCCAGCTCCGGCCCGCCGAGCGGGTCGTTGGCCTTCACCGCGTGACGACAGACCGTTTTTGCCACGGTATGTTCGCCAAGCCGCGCGAGATTCACCTCGCGACCGGCGGCGCGCAGTTCGTCCACCAAATCAAAAACAAACCGGCGGCTGTCCGGCACCTTCACGAACGGCGGCAGCGCATCCAGCAAAAATGTCCGCTCGCCAAATTCGCTCAAGCCCACGCCGAGGCGCGTGAGCGCGGGCAGTTGCTCGCGCAAAAAATTGGCGTCGCGCGGCGGCAGCTCGATGGTCTCCGGCAGCAGCAGCTTTTGCGACGGCGCGGAATCTTTCTGCTCCAGCCGGTGCAGCATCTCCTCATACAAAATCCGTTCGTGCGCCGCGTGCTGATCGAGCAGCACGAGGCCGCGGTCGGATTCCAGCAGCACATACAATTTTCCAACCACGCCGACGAGCCGCAGCGGGACGTTCAGCAACGGCGTCGGCACTTGCGGATTACGGATTGCGGATTGCGGATGGGTCTCCGATGAGGCCACCACAGGAGTTGTGGGTTTTGGATTTTGAGCTTTGAGTTCGCCTTCGCCAGCCACCGGTTCTGCTTGGCTCGGTGCCGCCGAAAAGCCCATTTTCAAAGGCGTTTCTGCGACGGATGAAATTTGCGCCGGAACGGTCGGCACCGGTTTTAACTTCTCCGGAAAATTAGGCAGCGCGGGCGCGGATGGCTCTGGTGCAAATGATAATTCCCTTGGCGCGCTGGGCGACTTGGCGGTTGCAATGGTTTTGGCTGGCTCCGAATGAAACGCCAGCAGCGCGGCATGCACCGCCTGCGCGGTGAACCTGCGAATCTCAAACTCGCGGTGAAATTTCACTTCGCGCTTCGCCGGATGGATGTTCACGTCCACGGCGGCGGGATCAATTTCCAGAAACAGACAGCAGACCGGATAGCGGCCCTTCATCAGCGAATTGTGGTAGCCCTCGATGAGCGCATAATTGATGCCGCGATTTTCCACGGGCCGGCGGTTCACAAAAACAAACTGGCTCTCACGCGTCGCGCGCGAGACGCCAGGCGAACCGATCAGACCCCAGATTTGGATTTGCGATTTACGGTCGGTGCTTTCGGATTTTTCGGGCAGCGCATTCTCAAAAGAAATTTCGGTTTCCTCCTGCTGGTAATTTTCTTCGAGCGACGCGGAAAAATTTACCGGCACCAGTTTCTCATCGCCGAGCAGCGCGCGGAGGCGTTCACGCAAGGCCTCGATGCGGCTGGAAATGGCCGCGCCAGACTTCACGGCGGGCAGTTGCCAGACGCTGCGCCCGTCCTTGACGAACGTGAACGCGACTTCGGGAAACGCCAGCGCGGCCAGCGTGAGATAATGCTGAATGTGCGCGGCCTCGGTTTCTTCCGTCCGTAAAAATTTTCTCCGCGCGGGCAGATTAAAAAATAATTGCCGCACCTCGACGCTCGTGCCGGGCGCGCTGCCGGCGGCCTTGACCTCGGCAATCGTGCCGCCGTTGATGAGGATTTGCGTGCCTTCGGGTGAATCCGTTTCGCGTTCGCGCGTCGTCAGCGTGAAGCGGCTGACGCTGGCGATACTCGGCACGGCTTCACCACGAAAACCCATCGTGGCAATGGACGCCAAATCTTCCGCGCGGACAATTTTGCTCGTCGCATGGCGCTCCAGGCAAAGCAGCGCGTCATCGCGGCTCATGCCAAAGCCGTCATCGGTCACGCGGATCAAACTGCGACCGCCAGCACCGATTTCCACGGTGATTTTTTTGGCCTCGGCATCGAGGGAGTTTTCGACAAGTTCCTTCACGACGCTGGCGGGGCGCTCCACCACTTCGCCGGCGGCGATCTGGTTGGCGACCTGTTCGGAAAGAAGCTGGATGCGGTTCATGGCGTGACGTGAATCGTTGAATCGTTAAACCGTTGCATCGGCAGTGCAGTTTGTCGGCAGTCGGCTTGCGATGCAACCCTTCACGAATCTGGCAACCCAATTATTTCGCCACCGAAAAGCCGCGTCCAAGCTGGAAAAAATCCGGCGGGCGGGCGGCTATGGTCTCCTAATCTCAATCGTAATCCTAATCTTAATTCCGGATTTCTGCCGATTACGATTACGAACCAGATTAAGATTAGGACGCTGCCGCGACTGCCGGCTGGTTGACAAAGTGTTGCGGGAATGTAACATTGCCTCATTCGGGTAGCAGCACGTTTCTTCAGCGGGGTTCCCCACCCCCACCTCCTTGGCGTCTGCTGCCCGGATTTTTTTACTTCCATTTGCGGCCTCAAGTCACCCTCAAAGAATCAAAAGCAAAACTTGACGCTGCGGCCAAGATTTTTTATTGTCACGTCCCCCCTGCGTGGGGATGTAGCTCAATTGGTTAGAGCGCTGCCCTGTCACGGCAGAGGTTACGGGTTCGAGCCCCGCCATTCCCGCCATTCATTTTCTTGATTATCTTCGTCTGGGGCCTTTTTATTGGCCTAAACCAACAGTTCCGGTGACCCGAAAAAATCCCCATCACGTCATCATCCGACTCGACTCACACAATTCGGCAAGCCGCGAGGCGGCCATCATTTCGCCACCACCGACGTCAACGTGACCGGGCCGAGCAAACCGCAGTCGGTCAGCGGCCAATTTGAAGCGTCGAAGGGTTTGTAATTGATGTCCACGATGTTGATGTCGCGGAAAACTTTCCACTTCACGCCGCGACGGTCGAGGTCGCGGATGCGGTTGGCGGCGACGCTGGTGACTTCCACTTCGAGCGTGTTGCCGGCGGGTTTCAGGTTGTCCACGACCACGCGGAACGGCGGCGTGATGAGCGTGCCGTAATCCTTTCCGTTCACGCGCACCCGCGCGCTCTGGCGCACGTCACCGAGATCGAGAAAACATTTCCAATTTCCAATTTCCAATTTCCAATTTGGCGCGTCGAACGTGGTTGCGTATTTCGCGGTGCCGGCGAAGGCTGGCGTGTTGGTGTCGGGGAACGTCGTCCACGAGGCGAGCTTGGCGGTTTGAAAATCGGCCGGCAGCGTCGGGCCGCCTTCGAGAAATTTTACGTTCCACGCGCCGGTGATTTCAACCGGCTGGCCGTTAGTCTGCCAATAATGTTGCAACTCATGTGTTGTGCTGGATAAACGCGAGAGCCAACCGTTTCTGGCACGAACTTTTTCGTTGGCGAAGGCGCGGAGAATGACGGACTCGCCGGCGGCAAGCTGCAAATGAATTTGTCCATCTTCGTTCCGTGCAGCCACACTGGACTTACCGGTCATTGGATCGAGAATAACTACGGATTTGGCGGAGCGAGCGAGAAATAACCAGTTGTCAAAATTAGCTTCGGAGCGATTGGCGATGAAATAATTCCAGCCGCCATCAAATGAACGGCGAACGAAAGAAAGATCGGACAACACCATGTGTTCCCTTTCAACAGATCCAGCCAGCCAATGAAACCAGTCACCAGTTTCAATCAGTCCTTTGCCTGTCGTGAAATATTTCATGCCACCCAAATCGAAACTGTGATCCTCAAATGAGGATATTAGAGGTAAAGTCGAATTCATGGCATCAATCCCCCCTTCATCTGACTGATTCGCACCGGAAAAAGCGATCGGCATTTCGCTGGCAGAAATCACGGTCACCCCGAGACCAATCGGATTTTTATTTTCAAAAATCACGGTCGCGCCGTTTTCCGCGAGCGCGAGCAATTTTTTGTAGGTTTCGGGTGGCATATACTTGCAATATGGAATGACGATGACTTTGTAATTTCCACCCGGCATCTGGATTTTTCCGTCCACAACTTTCGCCGCCTTCAATTGCGCGTCGGAAACGTAGTCGAACGCATAACCTTTATCCCACAGCTCCTTCGCCGTCCGGCCGATGGGCTGGCCCTCGAACCAGTCGCGCGCGTGCACGGTGAGTTGCGGCAGCAGCTTGTCGCCGGGTTGCATCCAGAAATCGGCAATGTTCCAGTAGAGCAAAATGTCGTTGTCCGGCTGGCCGGATTGCAAAATGGATTGAACGCGCGCGGCGTAGGCGTTAAGCGCGGGGACGTCGCGCCAGATGGAATTGCGCGGGTTCATCTCCAGCGAGGCGTAAAAATGCCAGCCGGGCCAGCCGGCCGCGTCGGGCGAGTAGCAGCAGCCGTGGTAAAACATGTGGTTGATGCCGGAGAGAAACATGTCGTCGAAGAGATATTTCACGTCGGACAGTTTCTCGGTGAAATGTTCCTCCAGCCAGGTGCCGGTCTCGGAACTGACGAGCGGCTTGCCAGTGACGTGAGCGGCGGACGAGGCGAATTTGGAAATCAGCCGGTTGCGGTCGGCGTGAAACATTTCCGTTTCCGGAATGTCGGCGGTGGCGTAAAGATCCAGCCAGTTGCCGGGTGAACCGTGCGCCTGGTCGCGCGTGATGAAGCCGTGTTCGTGCGACCACGCGGTCCACTTGGTCAGCGATTCCGCCATGAGTTCAGAAACGGTCTGGCGGTAGTCGCATTTCACGCGGTTGGCGTGGTCGGAATCGAGGTTGCTGGTTACGTTGGCAAAGAGTGCAGGCAATTCGGTCTGCAATTTG
>Ga0208507_1000264_pt1 | contig 36266 bp, 17 predicted proteins | sample CryBogCBH12Aug01_FD_184626 | JGI IMG/M metagenome (GOLD analysis project Ga0208507, IMG submission 184626) | Freshwater microbial communities from Crystal Bog, Wisconsin, USA - CBH12Aug09.1 (SPAdes) (version 2) | ecosystem: Environmental > Aquatic > Freshwater > Lake | place: Crystal Bog...
GAGCAGTTGGCGATTCATCTTGTCAATTTCCGGGCCGCGACCTTCGGGCGACGCCGGGCCGTTGGTCACGCCGGTCGGAGCCATGCCTTCGCGCAGCACAATCCAATCGCCCGGCGGCACATCCCAATGCAACGTGCCGTCGGCGCGGAGGCGGTCGCTCAAATTCAAAACTTGCCCGGAGTTGATCGTGAATTTTGCGTCGTCCGGTTCCGTGGCCGGCGGCCAGAGATAAGCATCCCAAAGTGGCGCGGGCGTTTCCCACATTTTGCCGAGCTGTTTTTCGACGAAGCGTTCCAGCCGCGCGGCGCTGGAAATTTCAATCTCGGCAAAGCCCCCGGCTTTTTTCAAGTTGGTGAAAAGGACGCGAAAATGTTTCGACGTGACCGGAGGGAAAGTGATCGCCACCGGACCGAAAACCATCGGGCCGATGTTCGGCCCGGGATTCGAGCGGTCGAAATTAAATTTGCGGATGGTCTGAAAATTTCCGGCCGAGTCTGTCGCCTGCAATTCGCAGTCCACGGCGAATGGCTGCGCCGCCGGATGAAGCACCAGCGTCCGTGCTGTGAACGGCTCGGCGACTTCCAAATCCACTATGAACGGTGCTGGCCCGGCGGTGTTTGTTGAAAAAAGAAAAGTTGTCGCCGCATTGCCGTCGCAAATCTGCGCGATGTTTTCCGCCGCCGGCGTGGAAGTGATACGCGGCGAATGTTTGGCCAGCGTGTCGTCGTCGGCTTGCGGTGCGGGAAAGGCAAGCACGGCGATGTCTTGAAAATTTTCCTTGGGCAGCGGCAATTTTCCGGAGAATGTTTGCGGGCCATGCAGCCGCGTCTCGGAACTGACGACGTAGCGCATGGTTTGCGTTTGCTGCACCCACGGGCCGCCGGACTGGCTCCAACCGGGCGAATTGAAGACGCCGATGTTGACGCCGGTGCGTTTGCCTTCGCGCACGGCGTGTTCCATCAGCCGCCACCAATCTGCGGACATCACCTTCACCGCGCCGCGCGCCTCGGGTTCCGTGTTCACGTCCACGTTGCCGATGAACGCCTCGCCGATGCCGACGCGCGCCATCGCTTCGAGATCATGCGTGATGCCGTTGCTCGAAATGTTGTCGCTCGTCCAATACCAGTAGCACCAGGGTTTGGTTTCGGCGGGCGGGTGATTGAAACCTTCCAACAGCGAATCGCTGGCAAGCAATCGGGCGGTGAACGAGAGGACTACTCCGCAATAAATCAGGCAGATTTTTTTAATCATTTAGATTACGGCGGTTTGACTGACTAATTTCGTGCGCGGCTTAATGGGTCTTGAAAATGCTATTATTGAGTATCCCACTTGGCCACTTCATCGCCCAAGTTGCCAAGCCAGATCAGTGAATTCTTGACGCTTTCGACATGACCATCGCCCCATCCGGTGTTCACGCGTTGGGCGTGGCGTGGAATGCTCAATGCATCGCCTGGTCCCCACGAAGCGACGCCTTCGCCTTGATCGCGCCACAGGACATTGGCATAGCCGACATTGCCATTGCCGCCTTGGTAGTCAGACCAGTCATCATATTTATTCGAGGCACCGGGACCGCCGCCGGCCGTCCAGCCGGATTCGGCACCGCAATCCGCAAAAAAAACTGTATCTGTCGGATGCCTGACGCTCCCCAGCCTTACCGGGGTGGCGGTGGCTCCAAATATTTTGCCAATTTGGGAGTAGTTGATGCCGATGCCCATGGGGTATTTTGAATTGCTAAATCCGTTGCCGGTAGAAGCGGCACTATCCTTGGAGGACAACATTTTGGGGCAGGAATAGGCCGTCTCTTGTTTCATATAACCGCCGAGTCGAAATAAATCCGGCCACCAAAACGACGAAGCATTGTAAACAATAAAAGCATTGGTGTCGTAAGGATTAGCGGCACGCAGGGCCGCATAAGACGGCGACGCACTCGTATAATACAAAGGCACCATGACATCGGCGGAGTCGTTACTGTAGAGTTGGCTGGCAAGCATGATTTGTTTTTGATTGCTCAAGCAATTCAGGGATTTGGCCTTCTCTTTGGCCTTGCTCAGGGCCGGTAATAACATCGCTGCCAGAATGGCGATGATGGCAATGACCACCAAAAGTTCAATCAGGGTGAACGCACGAGCAAAACCATTTCGTGAACGCGGGGCGGCCTGTTTCATATGCATGGGTATTTGGGTTGTCTTCAACATCTAACATTTCAGAAGTTCACTCCATCACGCAATCGCGGGATTTGGTCTATGAACCGGAAAAACGGGTGCCCGCATCCAGCGAACACCCGTTTCACCTACTCATAACGTGTTCAGGGATAAACCATCCGGTAGAACACCGAGCCATTGGCCGAATCAATCGTATTGGTCACGCTACTGACGGTAGTGGCACCCGCGACATCCACCCAGTTCGTGTTTAGCCCGGTGCTCAAAGAATTGGTCTGTACTTGCAGGCGCCAGCCAAGGTGATCCGTAGGCCAGGACAACACGAGCTGATTGCCGGTGACAAGCGTCGTCAGGCGGAACGGAGTGGTGGCGACCGTGGCGATCACAGCAATCGTGCCGTCAGTCGCGATGTTGTTTGTCCAGCCCAACCCGGGGGCGAGCGTGGGCAAGGTCACGCTGCTGAAAGAACCACTGGCGTAGCTCGGCGCATTGAACAGCTTGAAGGTTTGTCCCGCCGCGAGTGCATTCGGGCCGACGTTGGTTACGACCAGCGTGCCGCCGAAGACCAGATTCGTGGCTACGCTGATGCGGTCGCCATTGGTGGCCGCACCGTTGTAACTGATTTCCATCGTGATGTTGCCGTAATTGGTGAGGCTGTCACTCACGGCAAGCGTGCCGATGCCGAGATTGCCCGGAGCGAGGTTGCCGCCGGCATTAACATTCACCGAAGCCGCCGGCCCCACGCCCCCGAAAATGCCGCCGCTGTTGACCGTGACCCGGCTACAGGCGCCGGCAGCGATGGTGGTTCCCGCGTTCGCGTTCACCGCGGATGCCCCGCTAAAGTAAAGCAGGCCGCCGCCAGTTTTGGTAAGCGTGAAGCCGCTGAACGGAATCGCATTGGTGAGGCTGGCATTGGCGCCAATGTTGACCGTGGTGTTGTCGTCCAAAACGGTCACATTGCCGCCACTCAGCGTCACATGACCGTTGGTGACGACGAGCGCGCCGTCACCGGTTGGTCCCGCGCCTCGGAGATGGATGTATTTCGGTGAGGTGCCGTTGGCTCCGTCGAAAACCAGCGCGGCACCGGCACCAACGGTAGTCATCGTCGCGGTCAAAAACCCGCCGCTGCCAAGTGATCCAACATTGTTCACCCGGACGGTGCCGGCATTGACTTGCAGCTCTCCGGCCCATGTGTTGGCGTTGGTCATGTCGAGCGTGCCCGTTCCATTTTGGGTCAAGTTCAGGGTTCCCGAGATCGGCGGCAACGTGGAACTGGTCGCGCCGTTGTTGAACGTGAGCGACCCGTTGTTGAGCGTGCCGTTCCCGATCAGCGCCGTGTTGTTCAAGGTGACCGCTCCGATGGTCTGGTTGTTCGTACCGATGTCGAGCGTGCTGTTGTTAAGTGTCATGGCGGAGTTAGGACTCAATACGTCGGGCTGCGCCGCGATGATGCTGCCACCGCTCACCGTGGTGATACCCGAGTAAGTATTCGCACCGCTGGCGTTGCTCAAGATCAGTGAGCCGGCGCCATTCTTAATGAGCGCACCGGTGCCGGCGATGCCGAGCGTGCCGGTGACGGTGTATGCCGTGCTGTTCGTCACATTGACGAAGAGCGGATTGACGGTGGCCGTGCTGATGTCCACGTTGAAATTCACCGCCGTGTCGTCAAAGGTGACCGGCTGGCCGGGCGGAGACGTTTCCACATACAACGCAGGAACGGCGTTGGAGGTCCAGTTCAACGTCGTCGTGTCCCAAGCGGAACTGAGGTTCCCCTGCCATTTGGGCGTGACACCCGGATCAATGATTACGCTGATGACTTTGTTCACGGTGTCATTCGTGAGCGTCAGGTTCACATAAGGGAAGGTGGCAATGCTCCACGTCGCGGCAAAGTTTGCGGCGTCCATGCTGCCGTATTGGATCAGCGGCGCGATGCCGGGCGAGAGGAACGGCGCGGTAATGGTGAGCACCACCGGGCCGCTGTTTGTCAGGATGTTGTTGACCCGCACGACCGGCTGCGTGGGAATACCCAGGGTGCCGAGGGCGAAAATCAAGTTCTGTGTGCCACCACCGGTGGTGCCGAGGGTCAAGCTGCTGTTGGCAAGGCTAACTCCGGCCTGAACCACGCCGACTTGATAAGTTGTATTGTCCGCGAAGGTCACGTTGTTATACGCGCCGACGTTGTTGAGTTGCAAGGTACCACCGGTGACGGTGACGGAACCGTTGAAGGTGTTGGTCGCTGTAAGGCTAAGCACGCCCGAACCGGACTTGGTCAACCCGCCGTCCAGACCAGCGCCAAGCGCGGGATCGTGGGCAAGCACCGCGGCGATGCCGAGGTTGAATCCAGCATCATTGAGGATCAGGCCGTTGGTGGAAATGTAAAATTTTACGCGGGTGCCATCGCCGGCGTTTAAAAATCCCGGGCTGATGGACGCCCTGGGCGTCAAGGTCGTGCCGTTGAAATAATGGATGGACTGCGCCGCGCCATTGTTGGCCCCGCGATAGTTGAACCGGTTTACCGTCAGGTTGCCGCCGTTATACCAGAACGTGTTCGTAAACGCGTCGCGATAACTCCAATACCAGACGACCGCATTTGCATTGGGACCAAACGTCACGACCGACGATTCGGCCTCTTCGCCAAAGATGGTTTCACCATTGCCAGCGGTGGTGATACCGCCATCAAACAAAATGTTTTGGTTGCCCGCCGCACCGAGACCGGCCCAGGCGTTGGCCGGCAAATTCACACTACCGCCTTCAAAAATAACGGAGCCTGGATTCTGCAACCATTGTGCGCTGGCCGTCGTGATGGTGATGGCCGTGTTGGTCACGGCCAATGTGCCGGCGTTGCTCAAACCCAGAATACCGCCGAGTGAGATGGCGCCGCCGCCGATGACGCTGCCGTAACCGGTAAGGGTCAAAAATTGCTCGGCATCGCCCGCCGTGTCAAAGGTGCCACCGAGATTGGTGACCGAGACCCCGGTGTAGATTTGGTCGCCGCCGGTTCCGCCGAGTTGCAAGGTGCCGCCACTGTTGATTGTGGAATTCCCGCCTAAGGCGTGGATGGATCCGCTGCTGGCTGCGGCCAGTTGCAAAGTGCCGGCATTTACCCTGGCCGCCAATCCGGAGTTGTCGGCAGAATTGGCAAGGGTCGTGGTGCCGGAGCCGTTTTGAACAAATGTCGGATTGACCGCGTTTCCCCAAATCCGGTTGGGCAGATTCAGCGTGCCGCTGTTGTTGGCAACCACCTTGCTGGTGGCGGCGTTCAACTGAACCCCGCCGGAACCGGGAGCGGAACCATCAAGCAAAACCAGCGTGCTCGCGCCATTGATCACGGTGCCACCGGTGTAATCATTCGCCAAGCCATTGGTTAAAGCGTTGCCGCCATTGATGGCGAGTCCCACCGCGCCGCTGATTTTGCCGGAACCGGTCAGGGCATAAGGCTTGTTCGTCAGATTGAATATCACCGCATTAGGGTAAACGGTGCTGTTCAAAGTCACCGGCAGATTGTTGGATCCAAAGTCATTAAAGGTCACAAACGAAGTGTCTGAATACGCCAGCCCAGAGTTGGCGAAATTCGTCACCCAGTTGGCCGTCGCGAAATCCCAGGCGTTGCCCGAGCCGTCGCCTTTCCAGAATAGATTTTTTACGACCGAGGGCGCGCTGACCACGAGCGTGATGTAACCCGGCGTACCCACGCCGTTATCCACCGTCACGTTGGGATACGCGGCCAGCAAAGAAAATGTGCCGGTCAACGTGCCGCCGTATTTGATGATCTTGTAAGTGCCCGCGGGGAGCGAGCCGTTGATATAGTTCAACAACAATTTTTCGCCGCCGCTCAAAACCAGATTGCCGGCGACGATGATTTCATCGTTCGTGCCGCCGCCTTCCACCACGTTGGTGCTTAAATCAAATTGCAACGTCTGGCCGTTCAAGGTGAGTTGATTACTCACGGACAAAGTGCCGGCAGTGCCGTTCGCACCGGGAATGAGACTGGCTCCGCTGGCGAGCGTCAAGTTGCCGCGCACCGCCAATGTGCCGCTGACAATCGTGCCGCTCACGGTCGTCACCGCGCCGGTCACTGCACCCGCGCCGGAAAGTGTCTGGCTCGCCGCGAGCGTCACGCCGCCGGACTGGCTGACATTGAGCAAACCGCCAGCACCCACGATCACGTTGCCAGCCGACGGAGTCCAGCCACCGTTGATGTTCAGTTTGCCGCCGTTGTTGACGGTGATCGCACCGGCTGAACTCCAGGCCGGCGAAACATTCAAAGTGCCGTTGGTGACGAGTACCGCGCCAGCCGACGGAATGGAATTAATAAAATTCACGGTCGGCCCGTTCACCGTCGTGCCGCCGGCATACGTTTCGCTGGAACCGGATAAATTGATTACGCCATTGCCCGTCAATGAAAGACTGGAACTGCTGCCGCTCAAGCTGCCGGACAGCTCCGCATCCACCGCCGCCGAACCATGCACCACGTTGATGATGCGGGCGCCGTTGAGGTTGATGTCGTTGCTCCAAATTAATTTAGCGTTGTCATTGGCATGACCAAGCTGGATGGGATTGGCTTGGATGTTGTTGTTGCCCCAGGTCACCGCCACCGGCGTGTTGTTTACCAGACTGAATACCAGTGTCAGCGTGCGGTCAGCGCCTTTGGCATAAAATCCGGAGTTGTTAAACGCCCAACTCAAGCCGCCGGCACCCGTGGAGGTGCCGGACAACACGCGCGTGAGATCACCATAGGCCAGCTCCACATAACCAACGGCTCCTTCCAGTCGCAGGTAAGACTGAGGGGAAATCGCATTCGCCGACTGCAACGACAGAATTGCTCCCGCCGACCCAATCAGAAAATCGCCCGTCGCGCCGGAATTGTCGCCGGACAAAGCCAAAGGCGCGTTCACCGTGCCACCGTTCCAGATGACGCTGCTGCGGGTGGTGCCAAACACGGCGTCCACAATGTTACCGCTAAAACTGCCACCGGTAAAACGCACGCCGCCTTTCAAGATGCCGCTCCCATACAACTGAGTTAAATGTCCACCGCCCGGTCCCGCCACCGAACAATCCCAAGTCCCGTTATTCGTCACCAGCGTGTTGCCGCTTTTCAAATAATTATTCGCCGAGCCGATCAAGCTCGCCGTGCTGTCCACCGTGATGCTGGTTGCCGACACCGCGCTGGCACCCACAAACGTCACCGTGCCGTTTGTAAGAAAAATATTGCCCGCAGTTACCGCCACCGTGTTGGTGAGGTTGTAAGTTCCGGCTTGATCCAAAATGGCGTTGTCACTCGCGGCAAACGTCTGGTTTGCCGTGCCGCCCGAGGTCAGCGACCATCGTGTCGAGGTCGTGTCCCACGGCCCGTTCGCCGCCGTCGGCCAGAATTTATTGGCGGCGCCCGCAGGCAACGCGGTCAGCAGACCGGCAACCACGAACAGTCCAAGATTACGGACGAATTGTTTTGATGAGTTGATTTGATTCATAGTGGAATTTAGGGGTTGGAATGGCTGGCAGAAAAATTACGCGATAAAATCGGCATCAAGGCCACAACAGTATTGGGCATAGGGTTATGTGGTCACTATAGCGCAGGTGTTTTTTTCGACCATCACGCAAACGCGGGATGAAGCATCACGCATTTGCGGGAGCACGCGGGCTTATTCGCCAATAAATCGGTAGTTAAACCGCTCCGCCGGTGCGACGTTGCCGCTGATGTAAAAATCCATCACGTCGCCGGGCTTCTGCACATTGTCCGCCCACTTGAAATCAATCGCGGTTTTCGTCTCGCCGGTTTTCAGCCCGAGCAGTTCACGCGGAATGGCCAGTTGCAATTCGGTTCCGGCAATTTTTATTTCCACCGGCGCAACTTTTTCCCAAGTCCAGCCGCCGGTGTTTTTCTCCAGCCAAAATTTCCCGTCCGCATCGCGCGTGCGGTTGACGATGAAATCGTAACCCGCCCAGCCGGTCTGCGGATTCTGGTCGGCATCAATCAGCAGCCACATCCAGTTGATGTCCGTGGCTGGCGTTAGCGGCGCAACCGTGCGCGCGTAAAAATAAATGCTGTCTGCATCGCGCGCGACCTTGCATTCGGCAATTTCATTGCGACCAGAAAAATTGGTGTAGTGCAATCCGCCCGCGCCGGCAAAATCGCGCGGCGCGGTTTCACCAATGTGACCGGAAAATTCCGGCTGCACGTCGCGCCACTGGTCAAAGCCGGCCGAAACAGAAATCGTTTTTGCCGCCGAACTTTTTGGCAGCGCCGGCACGCCTTTATAGCGCCGAACGTTGGCGATGAGCTGCCAGTAATAATTGTCGCCGTGGCCGCCCTTCATCGGCTCAATGTCGCGGCTGAATTCCTCGTCGTATTGGTCCACGAACGTCAGCAGATTTTCCGGACGCACCCAGCGACCCGCCGTCCACTCATTCCAACCGGTGACCATCACGAACGGCGGATTCAGTTCAAACGCGCGCTTCCATTGCTCTTGAAAATTGTAGCCTGCATTCACCGAACCGGGCGCGATATGCTGCTGGCCGTCGTGAAAACTGCGTCCGCGCGCCTGACCAGAATTCATGTTCGCCACCGTGCCGTCCTTTGCGCTCAAATTCTGCGCGACGGACACGTTAACTTGTTCCGCCTTTTGGGGGTCATCGGTAAAACCATACGGCTGCGGATACGTCGCCTCCCAATGCCACGCGTTGCGCGTGTTCACGAGCGTGAACGGCCAGTGCGCGGCACGCAGCGTGAAGAATTTTTTCAGCTCTGGGCTGGCCACCTTTGGATCGCAAATCAAGAGCGGCTTACCCTGCCAGCGAAACCAAAGTTCGGGATGGAGATTTTTTTCGTAAAGCTCGTGGTAAATTTGTTCCGCCGTTTCACCGGCCTTGGTGTTCACCATGAAGGCAATTTGCGGCGTGCGCCCCCCTGCGCGGCGAATCTCGGCAAAAATTTCACACAGCGGCATATAACCGTCCGAATGTGTCCGCGCGTTGGTCGTGTCAAAAATCAAAACGTCCACGCCGGCATCCGCCAGCATCTGCGCGTGTCTGCGCAAAACCCACGGATCACTGCCGCGATAATAGCCGAAGAGCGGTTCGCCCCAGTAATGCGACACGCCATTGCCGCCCCAAAGCGGACTGGCGGGATTGGTCGCCGCGCCTGGATCGCGCGCGAGAATTTTGGCGACATCATACGGCCCGTTGAGCTGCGGACTGCGCGGCGCGTCATTGTGATTGATAAAATAAAAAATGCCGACGAAGCGCCCAGCTTTAGGCAAACCCACTTCGCTCGCCAGCGGCAGCGAACGTCCGAGTGCATCTGTCGCCGGCCACGGCACGCCAGGATTTTCCTGCGCGAAAACTCCGGCGGAAAAAATCATGGCTGCAAGTGCCAGCAGCGGGAAACTTTTTTTAGCCACGATAATCAGCGGTTGAGTTTTGCGATGAAATGATATTCGCCGGACTCAACTGCGAGCACGGCAGAATAGCCTTCGATGCGAAGAAATTTCACGCCAACAACATCACTGAGCGGTTTACCGCCTTCAGTGATTTTATCCGCGCTGTCAGCGGGCAAATAAACCGTGGCCGTCGTGTTCGCTGGAATTTTCACTTCAAGTTCAAAATTATTTTTGGTCTGTTTCCAGTTGCTCGTGATGCGACCGTGAATCGAATCATAATGCGCCTTCACCCAGTTAATCGGCGGATGGTCCGGATTGCTGCCGGGCGTTGGCGGATGCGGCCGGATGATGATTTTGTCATAGCCCGGCCCGTCGCTCTGGATGCCGGCGAGGTCGTTGATCATCCATTCACCCACCGCGCCGAATGAATAATGCGCAAAGGAATTCATCGAGGCGTTCTGCTTGCCGTCCATGCCGCCGAAGCCGTGCGCCTTCGTGTAGCTGTCCCAATGCTCCCAAATCGTCGTCGCGCCTTGATCTACTTCGTAGCCCCACGACGGAAATTTGCGGCTCTGAAAATGTTTCACCGCCAGATCGTTCTCGCCCACGCTCGTCAGCACCGGCAGCAGTGGCCGCGTGCCTAGAAAACCGGTCGTCATGCCGGAATTATCGGCGGTCTCGCCGGCACGGATTTTTTCCGCGAGAATTTTTCCTGATTTCACGCGCAAATCCGCCGGCAACAAATCCATATAGAGCGCGAGGGCGTAAGCCGTCTCGTTATCCACCGCCAACGTGCCGTCGGGGTGAACATATTTTTCGTTGAACGCGGTTTTGATGTTTTCAAACAACTGCCGGTAATCCTCGGCGTCCTGATTCTTGCCAATGGCGGCGGCCATATCCGACATGAGCTTTGCGGAATAGGCAAAGTAAACCGTGTCCACAAATTCGAGCGGCGTTTTGTTGCCGAACGACAGCCAGTCGCCCCAGTCATTGCCGTGCGCGATGCCGAGAAAATTTTTGCTGGTGGCTTTGCGCCAGTCCATGAACTTCACCAAGTTCGGCCAGCAACGCTCGATGATGCGCGTGTCGCCGTAAGCCTGCCAGACGGTCCACGGACAAATCACGCCAGCGTCGCACCACGCCGTGCCGAAATCCCAGCCGTGCTGAAACGGATACGGCGCGTAGCCCGGAAATGTGCCGCTCGGCCGCTGCGCTTCCATGACTTCGCGCAGCCATTTCGTGTAGAACGCGGCGACATCCGCGTTGAGCGTCGCGCAGTGGACATAAATCTGCGCGTCACCCATCCAGCCGAAGCGTTCGTCACGCTGCGGGCAATCAGTGGGCAAATCCAAAAAGTTTGCGCGCTGTGTCCAGACGATGTTTTTGAAGAGGCGATTCGCCATTGGGTCGCTGCATTCAAAACCGCTGGTCAGCGGCGTATCGCTGTGCAAAACAATTCCGGTGATGGCGTCCTTGCCGGGTTTGCCCGGAAAGCCGGTGACTTCGACATATTGAAAACCGTGGAACGTAAAACGCGGCTCGTAAATCTCGCCATGTTTATCGCCGCGCAAAATGTAATGATCGGTCGCACGCGCCTTGCGATAATTTTCATTCATCAAGCTACCGTCGGGGTGCAACTGCTCGCCGTAGCGTAGTTGAATTTCCGTGCCCGCCGCGCCTTTGACCTTCAAACGCACGACGCCGGCGAAATTCTGGCCGAGATTGAAAATGTAAACACCGTTCGTCGGTGATGTGATGGCGACGGGTTTGATTTCCTGAATCGGCCGCACTGGCAAACCGGGAAACGCTTCCAGCTTTGGCGGCCGATGAAAACCAAGATCAATCGGCCGGCCTTTGATTTCCACTTTGTCGCCGGGCTGCTCGCCGTTGGCATATTCATAAAACGTCGCCGGCACGCTGCCGTTTTCTGAGGCCAGAATTGCTGAATCCCATTTTACGTCGTCAAAATTCGGTTTCGTCCAGCCGGGCGTTTCCTGGCGCGCGTCGTAAGTTTCTCCCATCAAAAAATCACCTTCGCGAATCGGCCCCTCGCCAGTGACTTTCCAGGATTTATCGGTCGGGATGATTTCGCGTGAGCCGTCGGTGTATTCAATTTCCAACTGCGCCATCAGCGCGGGCGTCCGGCCGTAGGTCGCCCGGCCGACGTGTTCGGTGCCGATGCCAGTGAGCAGACCAAAACCGATGTAACCCGAATACCAGCCGTCGCCCAGCCACGCGCCGAATGCGTTGCCGCCGGACTTCACGAGCGAAGTTACGTCGTAGGTGTTGTAATGGGCGCGCTGGTGATAATCGGTCCAACCCGGCGCGAACCGCGCGTCGCCGATGCGTTGGCCGTTCAAGTAAAGTTCGTAGATGCCGAGCGCGGTCGCGTAAATCGTCGCTCGCTTCACGGTTTTCGTGGCAGTGAATTCCTTGCGGAACTGATGTGCTGGCGGCAGAAAAAGGTTTTCCGTGTTTTTCCAGACCGGCGTGGCGTCGCGGAAAGAAATGTAATCCGCCTTCCAATCATCCGGTTGCAGCAAGCCCATCGTCCAACGCGCCGGCTCGCTCCAACTTGGTTTGCCGGCAGAATCCCATACGCAAATTTTCCAAAAATATTCCTGCGCCGAAGCCAGCGGTTTGCCGGCGTAAATAATATTTACCGTCTGCCCACCGGAAATTTTTCCGCTGTCCCACAAATCGCCGGTGTTGGCTTTCAATAATTCTGGACTGGACGCCACGAGAATTTGATAAGCCGTCTGTTTCGCGCCGCGCGCATTCGAATCCTCGCGCCACGTCAGCCGCGGCTGTGCCTCGTCAATGCCCTGCGGATTGACGCGGTATTCACAACGCAAAGCGATTGGTTTCAGTTCGGCGGCGGAAGCGGAAGACGTGATTAAACCCAGAGCCATGGCCATGGCGGCAAAAGCGCTTCTGACGGAATACATAGTAGATGGAAAAGTCTTACTGATTTTTCATTGTTCCGCCATCCCGCGTTTGCGGGAAGTTGTTTTTAGCCTTGGCCTTGATGCTTCTCAAAGATTCACCTGATATTCGAACCAATCAAAATCGGCCGGTGTCTTGCAGAGCGTGTCATTGCCGGTGGAATACATTCCCAGCAGCGCGCCCGACCACACGCCGGCGACCTCGGTGGCAATCAGATTGGCCAGCCCGCTGCCGAGTTTTTTCCAGTCGTCAGCTTTTTCGGCGAACCAAAATTCATAACCTTCCGGCGTGGTCTGAATTTTCAGCCACAAAGTATCTGCGTCCACCGGCGCGCTCGCCGCATCCAGAGTCATGTCACCGACGGTTTTGCGCAACACAATGGTTGTTTGACCATTGCGAATCGTCTTGAAAATGTCGTAATGAAAGTCAGCCGTTTGGAAAACGCTTAAACCGGCTTCCTCGTTTGTTCCGGTCGGGAAAAATTCCATCTTCACCGCCGCGCTGGATTTGAATTCCTGTTGCCGATGGCCGACGAACGCCACTTGCTTGGTCTGCACCAGCCCGCCAGCCTGTCCATTCAAGCGCAGCCAGCCCGGCCGTTCCGTGAGGCTAAATAATTCGCGTTGAGGATAGGCCAGCCGGACATACTGAAGGCCGAGTTGAGTTTCATTAAATTCATCGCGCGCTGATGTCGGCGGCCACGGATGCAGCGGCAGTGTCTTTGCCGGGACGGTGAAATTGTAAATATTTTCCGGCTGCACCACCGGCCAGTCATCCTGCCAGACCACCGGCACGAGAAAAGTTTCGCGGCCAATCGCACTGAACGCATCGTAGCCGGCGTGTCGTGTGCCCAGATAAACCGCCCACCAGCGTCCGTCCGTCGAGTCCACCAAATCCGCGTGACCCGTCGCGCGGATCGGATGCCACCACGCGTTGTGCTGCGCGATAAATGGATTGTGCGGATACGGCGTGAACGGCCCGTAAGGATTTTTGCTCCGCGCAATCGTCTGCATGTGCAACGCGCGCGAACCGCCTTCGCCCATCGAGAGATAATACCAGCCGTTGATTTTATACAAATGCGGCCCCTCGGTGTCGTCGGAGACCAGACCTTTAGAAATGCCGCGCAACGGCGTGAGCAGCTTGCCGGTGTCCACGTCAATTTCCGCCTGCACGATGTCCTTGTCTTTGAAATCGCCCCGGCGCGTGTAATAAACCTTGCCGTCGTCATCGAAGAACAAGCTCGGATCAAACACCGGCCGATCCACAAAAACCGGATCGCTCCACGGGCCGGCGGCGTTAGTGGCGGTGACGAAAAAATTGCCGCCGCCGTTCACGTCCGTGGTGATGACATAAAATTTTCCAGCGTGATACCGCAACGTGGCCGCATACATCATCGGGTTGCCGTGGTTTTTCGCGAGACAGAATTGGTTCGAAGTGGTAAGCGCGTGGCCGACGAGTTCCCAATTTACCAAATCTTTGCTGTGATAAACCGGCACGCCCGGATAAAAAAACATGGAGCTGGTGATGAGATAATAATCCCCGCCGACGCGGCAGATCGAAGGGTCGGGATTCACTCCGCGCAGGATGGGATTTTGGTAGGAATCCGCCGCGCATGCGTTAGCCGCAACCAAAAGCGTTGTTGTCAAAACGCCTATCACCATTGTTAGTGCCAGTGAGAATTGAGCCATTGTTCTAAAGATAGAAATCTTTAAAAGCCGGCGCTTAGTTCGCAGTTGATTTTTTCGGAAAATTTTCATCAACGGGCTTCTTTTGAAGTTTGCAGAAATACCGGCCCCAACAATCCCGACGGCAGCAACGTCGAATCTTTTGTGAACGGGTTGTTCGACGCCCAGGTGATGCGGCCGGTCGGGTTGGGTTTGCCGGCGAGCAGCCATTGCGGCCAGGCGGTCACGTTGCCTTTGCGCGTGGAGCCGGATGGCAACAGCTCGTCGCCGATCATGCGGTTCGGCCAGAGGTTGACAACTTTGATTTCTAATAGATTGTCACCCGGTTTTACGGCGAAAGAAATGTCCGTGCGGAAAGGCGCGCACCAGAGCGTTGCCAAACGGTTTCCATTCACCGTCACTTCAGCCATCACGTTCACCTGACCCAAGTCGAGGAACAGTGGCTGACCACTCGCGACGAATTCTGCCGGCAGTGTGACTGTTTTGCGGTAAACCGCCTCGCCGGAAAAATATTTTACGCCCGGATTTGTTTGTTCATTCCACGAGCCAAGCTGATTTAGGGTGATTTTTTCCGGTGCGCCACGACCCGGCTGGAAGGTCACGTCCCACGGCCCGGTGATTTCCGAAACCGGCTGGAGTTCGGAAAAATTCTTTCGCACCGCCAGCCCGCCGGGTTGAGCCGTCGGCTGACGGAACACGATGAAATAACTTTCGTGGCCTTCCAACCGCAGCGGAATTTCCGTGCGGCCGTCGGCGGTAAATTTGAAATCGGGCAAATCGCGCATCTGGCCGGTGATGGGATTCCAAAGCTCCGGCTGTTTGCCGGACAAGCGGAAGGTGCAGCTCACCTCCTGAATTTCGTCCGATGGATTGCTGACAAAATAAACCTCGCCATTTTCGAGCCGGCGATGGTTGTAGCGCAGCGGCTGGCTGGACGCAAAATCCGGCGGCACGCCCAGCGCCGCCAGTTTTGCCGCCACCGTTTCATAATCGGGATACGGCGGAATGAACACACTGTTCGTGTGCGCCACCGGCGGAGCGTCACCCCAGATTTCATCCGCGAGCCGTTTCACTCTGGCATCGCACTGCGGATAGTTCACCAGGCTCGGTGACTTTTGCGGACGCGAGCCGATGACCGTCGCGCCGGATTTCACCAGATCGCGAATTTTTACGAGCAGTTCCGGAGTCATCGTTTCCATTTCCGGCAGCACGAGCACGCGGTAGCTCATGCCGTCGGGCAAAACCAGTTTTCCGGCGCGCACTTTTACGCGCTCGACGAGCGTTTTCGCATCAATGCCGTCGAAGTTGTAGCCTTTGCGGTTGGGCATCGTTTTGCTGCCCGCAAGCGCCGACGGCGGCGGACGAAAAACATTCGGCGCGCCTTCGGGCGTGAGAAAAAGAATGTCCGCGACGGGCAAACCCTGGCGCAGCAAAAACTGGCAGCGCGCCAGATATTCGTGCCACGCGCCGGACATTTCCCACCACGTCTGCGTGCGCTCGTATTGCGTGCCGTAGCCGCCCATCGTCAGGCCGGGCGCGCAATTCGTCCACGGCTGGTGCTGATAACGATGAAACGTCAGCCGGTTGACGCCGACGGCCAGCGCCCAGTCCGCCTGGTTTTTCATCGAACCCGGATGGCGCGTCCAGGCAAATTTTCCGCCGCCGGTGAATGCTTCCGCCGCGACCACCGGCTCGCCGTGCGTGTGCGCAATGCTCGCCGCCTCGAAGCTGCTGAATGAAGTCTCAAAACCGTCGCCGTCCGCCCAAAACTCGCACATGGGCACGTCGGCTTCCGCGCCGAGCTGGAGGTCGCCGGCGGGATTCAAATCGTAAGGTTCGAGGGAAAGCTTCAAACCGTGCTGGTGCGCCAGTTCGCGCAGATGCCGCGCGTGATTTTCAACGACCAGTTCACTTGCCGTCTGCCGCACGTCCCACAGAAAGCGTTCGGTGATTTCCGGCGAGCCGACCACCAGGCCGCTGAAGGCCGGCAGATATTTCAAGGGATCGTAGCCGCGGCGCTTTTGAAATTCCCTGCGGAAATTTTCCGACCAGTTTTGCGAACCCATTTCCCAACTGTCAAGGTGCAGCATGGTCAGGCCGCCGCCGGAATTTGTGCGCGGGCCGGTTTGGGAAATCAATTTGCCGGCGAAGGCCGCGAAATGCGCGTCGAGCGCGGCGGCCGCAAACTTGTCGCTTTCAAAGCCGAGTCCCGGTTTGGGCGCGGGCCGCGTGGTCTGGCCGGTGAGGGTGCGACCGAGACGCATGATTGTCCAACGACCCGGCGGCGCGTCCCAATTCAGATGTCCGTCGGCCGAAAGTTTGGAAGTCAGATCAATCACTGCCTCGGTGCGCACGCATTGCCCTGCCGCAAGCGGTAGAAATTCTGCCGGCGCAGACAGGAACGGTTTCACGCCGGGCTTCGAGGAAAACGGCTCGCGATAATAAAGCGCCTTTTCGTCCACGCCGGCGAGGCGGTTGGTTCCTTCCGGTGTCGGAAACGCCAGCACGGCGACATCGCGGTAAAAGTTTTTCCACTCCGCCTTCAGCTCCGGCGTGAGCGTGCCCTCGCCAAAGTAAGGTTCGCGCGGTTGCGGGCGCGGCAGCTCGCCGGAAAATTTAAGTGCGCCGGCGAAGTTCGTCTGGCTGGCGACGAGGTGCTGCATGGATTGTTCCGGTTTCACCCACGGTCCGCCGGTGCCGCACCAGCCCGGCCCGGCGCCGAGCGCGATCTCAATCCCCAGCCGGTCCGCCTCGTGGACCGTGTGCGTGAACAATTCCTGCCATTGCGGGCTCATGAATTCCACCGGGCCGCGCGGCAGGCCGATGTTGACCTCCAGAAAAATTGCGCCGCCGATGCCCGCGCGTTTCATCGCCTCCAAGTCGGCGGTCAAGCCTTCGCGCGTCATCATGCCGTCCATGAAATACCAATAGACCCAGGCGCGCGAATTGGCCGGCGGCTGGACGAAATTCTGCTTCAGCTCATCGGCGTCCAACCGCGCAGAGCCGATTAAAAACAGCAAGATTGGAATTACTGCACCCAGCAACCGGAAAATCAAACCGGTCGAAGACTGCACCGCGAACCGTGGCCTCACGAACTTTTTAGAATGGTTGGCGATAGTCATGGCTGATTATTTGATTCGGATGGTCGCGGCGTATTCGAAGACGAGCTGCGCCAATTTGGCCGGCCGGTCGGCCATCGGAAATTTTCTGACAGACAAGTTCGGTGTCATGGTTGGGAATTAAATTGGCTGGTATAGATGTTTTGGAACGCGTCGCGGATTTCAGCGGTTTTTCCCAGCGTCAGAAACACGTCGTAGGCAAACACCTTGCCCGGCGTGATGGCGAATTTCACCACCGGCGCGAAATAGGAGCACGAACCGTGTTCCCGTTTGCCGTCGCCAAAACGGTAGCAGGTGATTTCGTCCGCGACCGGCACGAGCGCGCCGACGCCGAAATCATTCGTGTCCACATACGCCGCCCAATGTTCCGCGCTGCGCCGGCTTTCGTTCGGCCAGCCGGGTTGGGTTCTTTGCAAAGGTTGGTTCGCCCAAGGTTGCTTCCCATCGTAAAGCACCAGCGTGCTTAAATCCGGCTGTGCAAAAAATGCCGGCACTTCCTGCGACGTGACTGGGTTCACGTTCGTGCCGGTGTAAGTCATCTTGAAATGGACGTGCGCCACTTTGTTGGTCAATGAAATCCATTCTTCCATCGTCACGTCCGGCAAATCCACGCCGCTGGCCCAATGTTTCGGCAGGGTTTTGGCGTAAAGCGAATTCGTTCCCAGTTTTAATTCCAACACCTGCGCGCCGTGGCCGCGCCAGTCGCCGCCTTGCACGGGATTCCACGTCCACGGTTTTTTATTCCAGAACGAGCCGTCTTTGCGGCCGTAATAAGATTGCTGCACGAGCCGACCGCAATCCCAATCGTTGATGAGGTTACGCGCCGAACCGCTTGCGGAAAACCAGCCGATGCCCGCGCCGGAAGTTTTTTTCACGCCGAGCCGCACCTGACCGTTGTCCACAAACACCCAGTCCTCCGCGCTGGCGCAAAATGTAAACAGCGAAAGGCAGTTTAAGGTGAGGGCGAGCGCAGGGTGACGGACTAAAAGTTTCATGGGGCAACCCAGTATGCCGGGCGGGGAAAAACTTCGCCATCACGCAATCACGGGAAGCGCGGAACAAATCACGGAATCAAGCCATTGTGATTTCGCGCCCAGAGCGCGCCTTCATCCGTGCGCGCCAATGCGTAACCCATTGAACTGTTTTTGATCGCCGCGACGTGGCCGTCGAAAAACCCCGCGTTCACCCGCCCGGAATGGCGCGGGACCGAACGTGAATCGCCCGTGGCGTATTCACCATTGTTCTGGTCGCTCGGCACGCGGAAGAAAATACTCCCCGTCGCCGGCACTTCCTGCCATTTGTCCGCGTCTGGTTCGGCGGGATTGGCAATGCCGGCGGCGTCCGCATAGATCACGGACTGGCTCGGCTCGCCGACGCTGTTTTCCTTAGCGTGGCTGTAAGGATGTTGCGGCTGGCCGGGCGTGTTGGCGGTCCAGCCGTATTCGGGAAAATTCATGCCGATGCCCAGCGAGCGGATCGAACTGTATAAACCCCCGCTGGCACTCGTGGCCGGAAGCGTGAGCGCGGGACAGTCCATCACGCCTTTCTCCGCGCCGTAGCCATCCATGCGCAGCTTGTCCGCCCACCAATAAAGCGGGCTTTGAATCGAAAACGCGGCCGGATTATTGGCCACAAAACCGCCCGCACCGGTCGCAATCCACAACGGCAGGACGACCTCGCCGTTGTCACTCATATACAATTTGGTGGCGAGCAGGACTTGTTTCTCGTTGCTCACGCAATTGATGGACTTGGCCTTCCTTTTCGCCGCCGACAGCGCAGGCAACAGCACTGCGGCGAGAATGGCGATGATGGCGATGACCACCAGTAATTCAATAAGCGTAAAGGCGCGGCGTGGAAGCATGTGTGGTTGAGTCTTTCGCAAATAACCATTTCATTAACATAATATTTCCACCGAACACAAATCACGCATTTGCGGGAAGCGTTAGTTCCGGCGAGAAGCAATCCAAATCCTCCAGATTATTTTTGCGTGGCGGAAACCAAATTCCACACGCATTCGTCGTGCAAGTCCTGACCGCCGCGCCGGGCTTTGACGACGACCTGATTTTCGCCGGGCGCGAGCGCGACATTTTTCCAGATGAAAACACAATTTGTCGCGTGGCTGGATTGGCCGAGCGATTGGCCATTCAACAGCAACTCAACTTTTCTGGCGTTGGAGTAAATTTTCACATCCGTCAACGCATTGGTGCGTTCGACAAAACGTTGACTGTTGATATGCAGCACCGGCGCATCGCTCCAGTTGGCCTGATAAAAATAAAATGCGTCTTTCTTCAACTGCCGGTCGCTGGTGACGAGACCTTTGTCGTTGCGGCACGGCACGCCGCCCTCGTTACGCCCGGCGACGACGAAATCAAACATATTCCAGATGAAGCTGCCCCAGACGAACGGCCGCGCCTGGATCGCCGCCCAGTCGGCTTCGTGAACGACGCATTGCCATTCTTCGGGATGCCACGGGCCGGTGGTTTTTTCCGGCTGGCGCGGCGGCAACTCGTGTTGAAACGGATTCGCACCCGCGCCGTATTCGCTCACGCAATATCCGCCGTGCCGGCTCGTGTAGCGCAGGCTGTCGAGCAACGGCCCGCAATCCGCCGGTGTGCCGAAATACCAGCCGGGATATTTGTTCCAGCCGAGGAGGTCGGGAATTTTCGGCATCGCCGGCCACTTGAGATGATCGCTGGCGGCGATAGTGGGGCGCGTCGGGTCTTCGCCGATGGCGACGATTTTCAAATCCTGCAACAGTCGGTGCGGGTCACTCGTGGTCGGCTGGATTTCGTTGTAAAGGCTCCAGACAAAAATCGCCGGGTGATTGAAATTCTGCCGGATCAAATCGAGCAGTTGATTGCGCGAGGTCTCCGCGAACTCCGGGCCGGGCGTGAGGTCGTTGACCTGCGGAATTTCCGCCCAGACGAGCAAACCCGCTTTATCACACAGCGAATAAAAATAATCGCTCTGCTGATAATGCGAGCAGCGGACGGCGTTTGCGCCAAGTTCGCAAATCAAATTCACATCGCGCTCGTGGTCGGCATCGCTCAAGGCCCAGCCTTTGTCCCACACATCCTGATGCCGGCACACGCCGCGAATCCGATACGGCTCGCCATTCAGAAAAAATCCCTTGTCCGGGTCCACGCGATAAAAGCGCAAGCCGAGCGGCTGTTCAACGGAGTCGAGAACCACGCCGTTGGTCGTCTGCAACTCCGCGACGGAGCGGTAAAGGTATGGATCAGCGCGACCGTTCCAGAGATGCGGATGCTTCAGCGTGAGTTGTAGATGAAATGGTGGCGTGACCCGTCCGGGAATCGTGATCGCTTGCGATTGCGCCGCGACAGTTTTTCCGTCTGCGTCGAGAATTTTCACGACCAGCAGCCGCGTCTGATTGGTTTTGGCGCCGTTGGAAATTTCCGCCGTAAAATCAATCACCGCCGCGCTTTTGGAAACTTGCGTCTGCTGCCAGAACACGCCCGGCGACGCGTGATCCAGCGGCGTGAAACAAACTACATCCGTCACCAGCAAATGCGCCGGACGATACAAACCGCCGAACACGCAAAAATCTCCGGCCAGCGGCGCGATGTCCGGCTCCTTGGCGTTGCTCACGCGCACAGCAAGGCGGTTCGCGCCGTCATGACTCAGCGCGTCGGTGATTTCATAAGCGAACGCGCCGAAGCCGCCGCGGTGTTCGCCAAGTTTTTGGCCGTTGAAAAAAACATCCGCGACCGTGGCCGCCGCGTCGAAGTGGAGAAAATAGCGCTTGCCCGTTTCCGGCGTCACGTCCAGCGCGCGGCGATACCAGCCCGGCCCGCGATAATATTTGTTCGTCACCTGCGCCTCTTCCCAGCCCCAGCAATGCGGTAGGGAAATTTTTTGCCAGTCCGCTTCGGGGAAATTATTTGCGACCGCATTAGTCGCGTCGCCCTTTTGAAAACGCCACTGGTCATCCAACGGCAGATTTTCCCGCGCTGAAACAACCGTTACGCCCAACGCCAGCAAAGTAAGCGATTTGGCAATCTGCCGAATCATAAAATATTGTGTAGCCCGCAATTTAGAACAACCGTTCTTTTAGCGCCTTGGCCACCGCGCCCGTGCGGCTATGAACGTGGAGCTTGGTGTAGATGTTGCGAAGATGCGTGTCCACCGTGTGGTAGCTTAAGGAAAGTTTGTCGGCGATTTCTTTTTTGATGAGACCCTCGGTCATCAGCTCCAGAATTTTTTGTTCGCGCTCGGTCAAACCGTAGTCTTGTTTGGGTTGGGCCATTTTGGAAAACATTTGGAGCACCGAACCCGCCACGCGCGGCGTCATGGGCGCTCCGCCCGCCAGCGCTTCGTGGATAGATTCAACAATTCGTTCAACCGGCGAAGTTTTGAGCAGATACCCGGAGGCCCCAGCACAAATGGCTTTGAAAACTTTTTCGTGATCATCAAACACGGTGAGCATCACCACGCGAGTGGATGGAGAAACGGATTTAATTTTATGCACCGCCTCGATGCCGTTCTGACCGGGCAACTCAACGTCCAGCAAAACCACATCGGGCACGCCGCCGCCAAGCATCGCGTCAAGCGCGTCCTCGGCGTTGGGAAAATGCTGTGAGCACTCTACGCCTTCGATGCGACTCAACACGCGTGCCACCGTGTTGCGGAAAGTGTGATTGTCTTCCACCAACCATACGCTCACGGGTGCGCGCCCGGCCAGCCGGGTCGTAGATGCTTTGCTGATTTTCGTAATCGTTTCCATTCTGGTCGGGTTTCCGATGGGGAACTTTCCAACCTTAACCGGTTTGCAGCTTACCACCAATCACGCGTTTGCGTGATGGGCGCCGTCAACGTGACGCCGGTTCCGTCCCCAACGCGTGATTCGATTTCAATGCGCCCGCCGATTTCAGCCGCGCGACGCTTCAAATTTTTCAAACCGTTGCCGGAACTTTTTTGCGTGGCATCAAAACCCACGCCGTTGTCCCGGACGCTGAATTGAAATTCATTTTCCCGACGGCTCACCGTGATGCTTACCGCGGTGGCGTGCGCGTGCTTGAGCAGATTGTGCAACGTCTCCTTGAACAGCGGCGGCACGTTGCGGCGAAACGCCAGCGACAGGTCGGCGGAATTGAAATCACCGGTTTGCTGAAATTTCAACGCCACTGTCGGCAACATGATCCGTGCCGTTTCCTGCAAACGCGCGACCAAATCGCTCAACCGGTCATGCGTCGGGTCAATGAACCAGATGATGTCGCGCAACGTATCAATCGTCTCCACCGCGATGCCGCGCACCTGCGAGGCGTCCGCGCTGGACGGTGTTTGTTCCATCAACTGCGCCAGCAATGAAATGCTGCCAAGGTTCGCGCCGACTTCATCGTGCAAATCGCGGGCGATGCGCAGGCGCAATTTTTCCAGCGCCCGCAATCGCGCGATGCGGACGGAATAAATTGTCATCAAAACTGACATCAGCCCGAGACCGACGACCACTCGGAACCACCACGTCTGCCAGAAATACGGCAGCACCGTGAGCCTCAACGCATCGCCCTGCCGGCTCCAGACGCCGTCGTTGTTGCACGCCTGAACTTCAAACTCGTAATTGCCCGGCGGCACAAAACTATAACTGGCCGAGTGCCGGTCGCCGCCATCCACCCAGTCTTTTTCCAAACCGGCGAGCCGCCATTTGAATTTCACCTTGTCGGGCGAAGTAAAACTCAACGCGCATAATTTGAATTCAAAATAATGCCGGCCGGCCGCGATGCGAATTTTTTGGGGCACTTCGTTGACGGGCTGGGCAATGGCCGCGCCTTTTTCAATCAGGCTTTCGCCGTCCACCCAGACCTCCTCGACGCGCACCGGCGGCGGCAGTTGGTTCGGTCGCAGCTGCGATGGATCCACCCAGACCGCGCCTTTGACCGTGGTGAACCACAACCGCCCGTCGCGACTGCGCCAACAGTTTGGGTCCGAGCCGCCGGAACATTCCAGAGCGGGCAGACCGTCGAATTTTCCATAAGCGACAAAAGTGGGAATTGTTTTTCTGCCGTTGGCGAAAGCATTCAATTCGCTTTTGCTCACGCGGACAACGCCGGCGCGCGTGCCGAGCCAGAGATGGCCGAGATCGTCCTCCAAAATCTGGCTGACGTGTTCGCTCGGCAATTCATCGCGCGCGGTGAAGCGCACGAACCGGCCGTCCTTGAACCGCAGCAACCCGCCGCCGAGCGTGCCGATCCACAGCACATCATCGGCATCGAAATACAGCGCCCAAAAACGTTCGCCGCCGGACAGCGCACCGCGGCTGCGATCGCCCATCGGGTCGGAGGTCACCGCCGCTTTCAAAGTGTTTTCATCCGTGAGCGAATCCTTGGGCCGGAACGCGGTGAATTTTCCGGCGTGAAAACGGCGCAGTTCGCCAAGCGCCGTGCCCAGCCAGATATCGCCGTCACGATCTTCGGTGATCGCCAGAACATACGCGGGCGAAAATCCGTCCTTCATCGAAAATGTTTTCAGGCCGTTGGCGTCCCAGCGGAAGAGTCCGAATTCGGAGCCGATCCACAACGCGCCCGCGCGGTCGCGGTGCAAACAACGCACGACCGTGCCAATGGCCTGGTCCGAAAATGGCTGGCTAAAAACACCGTTTGTCAGTTTCCACAATCCAGCCTGCACCGTGCCGACCCACAAATTTCCGCCGCCAGCCGGCAACACTTTGACTTCGTCAAACGCCCGCGCCAGCGGCGGTTTAAACACGGAAAAATTTCCCTGCGCCCAGCGCACGACTTGTTTGCCGCCGGTGCCAAACCACATCACGCCATTTTCGTCCTCGCACACCGAGCGGGCGGATTTGTTGTCCACTCCCTGCGCCGGCCAGACGGCGTGAAAAATGCGCGGGCGCAAACGCACGAGACCGCCATCCGCGAGGCCGAGCCAGACGTTGCCCTCGTGATCTTCACACCAGCATTGCACCGCGCTGTTCAAAACCTGCTGCGGATCGTTCACCCAAGAAATCTGACCATCCGGTTGGACGTGGCCGATGCCTTTTTGATCGTGCGCAAACCAGAGGCCGCCGCGTGAATCCACAAAAAAAGAATGCAGTTGCGCAAGAATTTTTTCATCCGGCTGATCCGGGGCGCTGTTGTTGGTGAACCGCGCTTCGGCCTGCCAGTTACGGGCGAAACATTTCCGCAACCGTCCATTGGCCTGCACCCAAAAACTGCCGTCCGCGCACGGCAACAATTGCTGCACCGCCACGTCCGGTTCGCCATTCGTGGGCGTCATGTCGGTGAAATTTTTTTTATCCCAAACGGCGATTTCTTTTTCCGTGCCAACCCAGATTTGACCGCGTGAATCTTTGGTCAACACGTTGACGGCCGGACTGCGCAAGCCCGGCGGCAGCAGAGAAATGACATTCGTGCCGCGCTGCCGCGCCAAAGTTCCCTTGCTCGTGCGATACCAAACTGTGCCGTCCGCAGCTTCACAAAGCATCGCCGAAAAATTGGCGTCCGGCGGCATCTTGGCGATCCAACGATTTGTCGCTGTGCTGGCCAGCCGTTGAAAAATCAAACCCGGTCGCGTGGAAAATTCAATTTTGCCGGGCTGCTCGGATAAAATTCCGTCCACCCACGAGCGCGGCGTGTCGTTGTTCCAATATTCAAAACGGAATTTTCCGCGGTGATACGAAATCAAGCCGCCCTCGACATTGCCAATCCACAACGTGCCGGCTGAATCCACGAGCAGTTTGTGAATCTCGATGGATTTCAGTTCCGGCGTGTTGCCGGGATGAAAATTCACAAAGCGCACGCCGTCGAAACGCGCCAATCCGCCGTGCAACGTGCCGATCCAAAGATAGCCATCCGGCGTCTGTGCGATGCTCGTCACCGTGCTGTGCGGCAAACCGGAATCCGTGTCCCACACTTGCACCATGAAATCGTCCGGCGGCAAATCGGCCACCGCGCGCGACGCCAGCATAGCCGCCAGCAAAAATCCGGCGCGGCGAAGAATTTTTGGAAGAATTTTTTGCAAGGTGATTAGTGAAATCATCATCCCATTGCCGAAAGAAAACGCAAGCGGCGAAAGCTCTTTCACGGACCGGTTTGGACGCGATAAAATTTGCTACCGGCATTCGTGGCCGCGTCGGTGAAGATGAACGGCGGCGCGGCGGATAAGTTAGTTTGCAGCGGCTGCCACGTCACCGGCGGCGTGAGGTTCGTCGCCATTTGCAGCACATAATCCGGCCCGCTGTCGCCGCCGATTAGCAGAGAAAAAATTCCATTGGATATGGCCGGCTGCGTCAGCACCGGCGAAGTGGGTCGTAAAACAAAAATGGAGAATTGCTGCGTCGCGCTCAACGCGGGCGTGCCGCTGTCCGTGACTTTGAAAGAAACTAAATTGGTCGTCGGCGATTGGCTTACAGTTGGCCGCCAGTTTAAGACGCCGCTTAAATTGCCAAGCGTCAGGCCACCAGGTGCGCTCAATAAATTCCAGCTCAACGTCAGCGGCGGCGTGTCGGGATTCACAATCGTGTTGGTGAGATTCAGCGTCTGTCCCGCGATCAAAGTTTGATTGCTGACCGCTGCGATGACTGGCGTCTGCACGCTGGTCACGTTGTCGAAAGTGGTGACATTGGTGAGCGTGTTGTTGTGCGCGGTGACGGCCAAACCCCAAAGCGCGGTGTTGTTGAAACCGGGGATGCTCGTCGTGCCGATTTGCGTCCAGCTTGCGCCACTGGTTGAGACATAACCGGTGAAATTATTTCCGGCCCGCACGACCCGCACCCAATACGGCGGCGTGACGCTCGAGCCCGCAATTGTCGAAGTGGTCAAACCCAGCGGCGTAACGCGCTGTTGAAAGGCCACGCCATTGCTGGCGGATAAAATCATCGCCGCGTTGCGTGCGCCGGAGTCAAGGGATTCACGAATCATCACGCCGACTTTCGCCCACGGATCGGTCGGCGTGAGGCCGGTGACGCGCGCGGTCAACGTGCCATCGCCGCTGCGCGTCTGATAAAGAATTCGGCAGACGTCACCATTGTTCCAAATGTCCAAGCCGCTGCCGGAGACCGTAAAAATGGAGCCGTTCGTTGTGGTGTAGCCGGCATTGCCGGCGTTGCCGATGTCCTGCGTCTGCCACGTTTGCGGCGAAATCACGGCGGGAATTTGCGTGTCGGCGGTGAGATTGACGGCGTCAATGAAGACCTGCTGTCCGCTGGCCGTGAGCGTGCTGGCGTCAATGCGGAAGGCAAAGTTGGTCGTAAAAAAGCGCGCGTCCGGTCCGATGTTGTAGCGGGAGTCGGTGAAGTTCAGCCAGACACTTTGTTTCTCGTCATAAGACCACGCTTGGCTCACCGGATAAAATTCATCGCGGCTCAATTCGCGGATGGGCACCCAGCCGTTGGTTGTGAGATAGGAGATTTGGAGATTTTGCGCGTCGAGCACATTGGTCAACTTGTAATGAAAATTTAATCGGAAGCTACCGTAGCCAGCAGTGCTGACGCGGGCGATGAGATTGCTCTGGCCGCTAGCGGCATAACTGCCGACCGCGCAAGTGTTGCCGGAATAAGGACTGGCCGTGGACAGATTCCACAGGCTGCCGTTCGTCCACGTCTCGGCCCAGACACTTTGCTTGCCGCTCTCGAAATCATCGGCGAGCAAAACTACTTCCGTGTTCGTCGTCGTGATGTAGCGGTAATTGAAACGACGGTCGGGCGCGCTGTCGCCATCCACGCCGAAGTCGGCGATGTCGTTCGTCTGAAAATTATCCGCCCAATGAAAATCAAACTGCACCGGGTCCGCACCGAGACCGAGCGACGCGCGCGGAATGGTCAGCATTAACTGATTGCCGGAAACGGTGTAAGCGATGTCGCTGCGGACGGTCGTCCAGTTCCAAGCGTTGCTGGTCGTGGTGTTCTGGCTCAAGGTTGTGGTTGTCGCGGTGCGCGCACCGAGATTCACGGCGCAATCATAACCTTCCCAGCCGGTCGTGTGATTTTGGTCTGTGTCAATCAAGAGCACCATCCAGTTCGAACCGGTGTAACTGGTGATGTTAGAATTGCACTGCGCGAAGAAATACAAATTATTCGCATCCCGCGCGACTTTCATCACGGTCAAATCGTTGCGACCGCTGTAATTGGTGTAACTGCCCATTTGCGACGCGGAGGCACCGGCGTAGCTTCGCCAAATGGTGTCATTGACCGCATCGTAGTAAGCGGGCGAAACATTGGTCCATTGGGCGAAGCCGGCGGCCAGATTGATGGTCTGCGGCGCGCTGGCGACGGGCACGGGCCGCACGCCTTTGCGCAAGCGGTTTTGGCCGACCATTTGGAAATAATAATTGTCCGTGTGACCGCCCTTCATCGGTTCCATGTCGCGGCTGTATTCCTCATTGTATTCGTCCACGAAATAAAATCCGCCGACGGGGCAGCAATCCGCAAGCAGGTGCGTATAGCACGCGGTCGGCGCGGGGAACGAGCCGGCGATCCATTCGTTCCACTGCGTCAGAAATAAAAACTGCGGATCATATTTCAAGCCGTAGTTCATCTGCTCCTTGAAATAGATGCCGAGCCGCGACGTGTGTTGGAGCGGCAGATGCGTGTTGTCGTAATCTTGCTGTGAGTTATTGCTCTGGCTCTTGCCGAGATTCCCGTTGGCCCAGCCGCCGCACGAAACCGGCAGTTGCTCGGGTAAATCGGCGCGCGCATCGTAGTTCCAATGTTGCGGCGTGGGCGTATCTATCCAAGACCATTCATCTTGGAGCGAGGTGGTGTAATTCGCCCACGAAGTGCGCCAGGTGAAAAAATTTTGCACGGTCGCAGAGGGCACGGTGTCGCCGCTGCCGTTGCCATTGACGTAGCCGAGAATGAGCGGCTTGCCTTGCCAATAAAACCACAGGTCGGAAAATTTGCCCTGATTGTAAATCGTATTGTAGAGATAGGTCGCCGTGGTGCCGCTTTTGGCGTGCGTTAGGAAAGCGATCTTGAGATTGATTTTTTCACCATCAAACCGCATCTGCTCAATCATATTGCACAACGCGGTGAGCTGCGCGTCGTAATAAGTCGCGTTGCTGTAATCAAAAATCAAAACGTCAATGCCGGCGTGGTTCAGCAACGCGATCTGGCGGCGCAACACCCACGGATCGCTCGGATCGTAATAGTTCAGCTCCGGCTGGCCCCACCAGTAAGTTGCGTTGATGGTCTGCATGATCGGATTGTCAGCCCAAGGATTGTGCGGATTGGAATAAGGATTCGCGGCGAGATATTTGCTCAAGTCCCAGTTCGTGCCGCCGTCGCCAAATGTGCCGGTGTTGTGATGCCACAAATAATAAAACATGCCGACAGGCCGGTTCGTGCGCGGCGAACCGCAATCGGCAAGTCCGGGCAGCGAGCGATTCAGCGCGTCCGTCGCGACCCAGGTATCTTCCATCAAATCCACCATCGGTGCGCCGGTAGTGAAACTAATCACAGTTCCTTTCGTCAGCGCGCCGCTCGTGTCCACGCCGTCCACGCGCCAGTAATAAGTCGTGTTCGGTTGCAGACTGGAAGTGTTCAGCGTCAGCGCACCCGTGCGACCTTGATAAATTCCCGCCGTGTTGGTCGTCGCACTGGCCACGGAATTGGAAACCGTCCCGAGATAAACGTCGTAAGCCGTCGAGCCGGGAACCTCCAGCCAGCTCAACGCCAGTGGCGCGGCCAAATCCATCGGTAAATTTTGGCCGGCGGCCGGATTCAACCGGCCATTCAAGACGCGAAATAAAACGTAGCCGGGCGAATTGGTGGAGTCCACGATCACACTTTTGCCGCCGGGAATTGTGCCCGTTGTGAATCCGTTCAACGTGACCGAACCGGAATACTGCAAGCCGGTGTAGACGCCCGAAGAGAAGCCGCCGAGGTCGGCGATGTTCAACGTGCCGGCCAAATTCAAATTGCCGTTCACTTTGATGAAACCGTTAGCCGCATTGTTCGTCGCGCCGAAATTAAAATTAAATTTCGCGCCAGACACAGAAGTCAACCCACCACAAGTCGTCGTGCCGCTGCCGCCGGAACCTACCGTCAGACTGCCGCCGCTTGCCAGCGAAATTGGGCCGGAGAAAGCACCCGTCCCGGAAATCGTGCCGCCAGAATTCACCGTGAAGGTCGCGCCGCCGTTCATCGGGCCATTGACGATGAGTGTGCCAGCATTAACCGCCGACGCACCGCCAACGGCGTTGGTGCCGTTCAAGGTCAGCGTGCTACCGCCCTGTTTGTTCAACGGGTTACCGGTTGGCGTGACCGAGACGTTGCCGTTGATCGTCAAATTTTTGTTGCAATAAATGTCGCGCACATTGCTCGGGCCAGTGTTGAGCAGCACGTTTCCGCCAACCGTCAAATCACCGGCGGCAAAACCATTGACCGTGTTGTTGTCAATGATCCACCGGATCGTGCGGATTTCAAACGCGTTGGTTAGCGTCAGATTTCCAGCCGCATTAAACCAGACTTCGGCCGCGCCTGCCGTTGCGCCGACGGTAATGGTGCCGTTGCCAAATGCACTGGAATTGCCAGCAGAAATCCGGCAATCCGTGCCCGAGATAATCGTGCCGCCAGAATAAATATTCGTGCCGTTGAGTTGCAAAAAACTGGTGCCGGATTTTGTTAATCCGGCTGTGCCGTCAATGACCGCATTGATGACTGCCGCCTTGCCGCTGCCGAGATTGGTCACCGTGATTATCGGGCTGGCTCCGCCAATGGTCAGAGTCGCCGCCGAAGGCGAACCCGCGTTTAGAATCCAGTTCGCTGCGGTCGCCGAATTGACATCACTGAACGTGAGCGAACCCACGGTTGTGAATCCATCAAGCGTGATGGTGGAGTCAGCCGTGAGATCGGAGTTGTTGAACAGCACGTTCGCTCCGGTTGTCGTCGGCAAAAGACCGCCGCTCCAATTATTTTGATTGGTCCAACTGCCCGATGCGTTGCCGCCGACCAGATTGGTCCAAGTCAACGTGGCGGGCACCACGGCGACCAATGCGACGTTTGCAAAATCTACCGTATAATCCGTCGCAGTGTTAGTCGTGAGATTGGCCAGTTGAATCGTCGGCGTGCCGACAATCGTCGCGGGCGTCGTGAACGTGTAGCTGTAATGGTTGAAGGCCGCGTTGTTCGCGCTGATGTTGCCGGAGCTGACGTAGATTTGGCTGCTGTCAGCGATTTGAGCAAGAAATTGCGGACTGTTCGCCACGCGCGCCGCCGCGTCGAAACTTAATTGATACGCAGCGCTGGGCGAAAGAGATAAATTTTGCGTGATCCGGTTTGTGACGGAAGTCACGCGTTGAAGAAACGCGTAAGTATAACCGGAAGCATTGCTCGGCCCGAAAGGACTTCCGGCAAAACCCACCGCTGCCCCGTTGACGCCCACGCTGACTCCTGGCGAAGCCGTCCAGTTGGAAATCGCCGCTGGATTGCTGCCGCCGATGTAGCCGGGCCAATTGGTGAATGCCGAAGCGTTCGCCGTAAACGTGCCATTTTGAATCAGATTTTGTGCGCTGACTTCATTCGTGCGACACCCCAAAATTACGGCAAGGATTAGCCACCACCCATTGCCAGACAACCGGCAACGCTTCAAAGGACGGAAAATTTTAATCGGCTGCATTTGGATGTATTTAGATGCTAAAGGTTTTTCCAATTAGTGGCATCACGCAAACGCGGGCGATCAATCAAACATTTGTCTTTAGTCTGCTGAGAAGATTTATCGGGGAAATTTGAGTTCTGCATGAATACGATTACTGCTGATTTCATGAAAGTCAGTCGCCCTTGATAAAGACCCTACACTGAAAATTGTGCTACTGCCAACCCTGCACCCATTTGGTCGCATCAGTCAAATCCTCCCACCTCATCGTAAAACTACGCTTAGCCAACACCGCCTCCATTTCAACTTCCTGAATCTTGTGCTTGGGCTGTTCCGGATCAATCACCTTCGTTACCAAGAAATGCTTCTCCTTGTTTTGAGGATTCACCGCTGTCCATTTGCTCATCAAAAGCTTTTGGGGGTTGATTTGGTTTTTTGCGGCGAAGGGCATGACTGAAGTATTGAGAATTATTTGTGGTAGAAAAATTATTTTCTCGCCTTGAAATCCCACAACATTAGAAAAATCAGTCAAAAAAATTCTGTTTTCCACATCATCAAACATCGCCAATACGGTCAAATACGGCTGTGTTTTTTGGTAACTTTTTGTGGTAACTCGGAAGGTGACTTTTGTAAGTCGTTGAAAATCAAAATGGAGCGAGCGAAAAATTAGCTCCATACATGCGCGTTCATTCTCGCCGCTGGATCGGTCGCAGGAAATTTCGCCATACAGTTTGTTTTCACCATTATCAATGAGGTCCATCTTTAGCGGCCACAGCCTCCAGCACCTGATTCGAAAAACTGGTAAAAAATTTGACGGACGCATCGGACGGGTATATCTGTATTCAACACGGCGAAGCGCGCGGGCTAAAAGATAGAAACAACGGCACGCACGACCAACGCTGGACGGACGACTCCCGGGGAAAGAAGTCGCGCGGTTTACATTTTGTAGGGTTCGTGAATCGAACACGTGTGCACGACAGGACAGTGCAGGTCCGGACATCCTAGTCCGGCGTTCTCCCACGCACGGGCTGTTAGTTCTTGCAGGAAAGTCGCCATGTTTCAGGCGATACATCCAAGTTCATGATCAAATTGAGCATGCGCTCGGACGTTATCAAACATAACAAAAGCCGTTTAGTGATCCACAACCCTCCACTGGAGAGGAAGAAGATCTCGGCGGTTGTAAACACATGAGCGAAGCAAACACTAAAATTAAGTGGCACAACAAAACTGAAGTTGCTGCCCATTTTGGAATTGGTAAGCCGCGGCTTTGAACGCCGCCATCGGGGCCGGCTTTGCCGAGGAAATTCGGACGGAGATTAAATTGCATCTTCGTTCAATCCGGGATGGGAATCCTCTTACGGATTCGCCGCATTGGGCGCGGTTGCGGACGATCTTTAGTGAGGCGTCCAACTCCAAACCCACGGTTTCGGATGGCGAAGACATTGCGACGATCCTTCGCCTGGTTGAATCTTGGCGGGGACGTTGCCAGGAACAGTTGTCGGCGCTGCGTAAAAGCCTCGCCGAAACTCGTGCCGGCGCCATTGTTGAGTGGCAAAGGGCTTTGGCCCGGGATCCGCAAATGTGGCGGGAAATCTGTGAACGCTACTCGCAGGTGGTCGGAGCAACGGCTCAAATGGCCGGCCCCAAGGGCCGGGACGAGACGATCGAACCGTATGATTATGTCATCGTGGACGAAGCGGGCCGGTCCGACCTCTTTGACCTGCTGATTCCAATGACGCTGGGGCGGCGTATTTTATTGGTGGGCGACCAGCAACAATTGCCGCCCTTCATTGAAACCACCTTGCTGAACCGCCGGGGCGAAGCCGATGCCGACCGTATCCGGGACTTTCAATCCAAGCTCGCCAGCGAAACTTTGTTTCGCGAGCTGTATGACCGGCTGCCGGATGAAAATCGCGCGATGTTGAATATCCAGTATCGTATGCACCCGGCGATTGGTGAAGCCATTAGCGATGCCTTCTATGAGGGTGAATTGCTGTCCGGTCCAGAAGACCACTCCAGTTTTGCATATCAGGACTGGCTCATCAGTAAGCAACCGCTCTGGGGATTGTTTGAGAACCGACCCTTAGTTTGGGTTGATAGCGGTCTGGAAAACCAGGGCGGTGCCGGCTTCTCCAACGAAATTGAAATCCGGATTATCCGAGATTTAGTCCAGCAAGCGATGGCTGCACGCGCCGAATTGGAAACGGAACAGCCCCGGCATCCGTTTGTGGGTATCATTGCCTTCTATTCCGAACAAGTTCGATTGCTCGAAGAGACGCTGGCGGCCATGCCCGAGTCCAGAGACTTGGTGGAAATCGGCACGGTGGATTCCTTTCAGGGAAAGGAATTCCCGCTTGTCATTCTCAGCTGTTGTCGCCATGACCCATCGCGGGGGGAAGTAGGATTCCTTCGCCTGCCGAACCGAGTCAACGTTGCCCTTTCTCGTGCTCAGCGCCAACTCATTATCGTGGGTTCGGCGTCCACCATGTTGCACCCGGAATCGGGGCGCGGCAGCCAGCCCTTGAAAGATTTTTGTGCGGCCGCCGGGGAAAATCTCTTTCGCACCAACCCACTATGAGTGCCGAACCCATTCAAGATTTTGCCGAAACGATCGTCTATATCCCCGGGATCGCTTGTCAGGTTTATGTCGGGATTGCGGACGACCAGTTTCGCGACCGGTTGCAACAGGCTGTCATTGCCTTGATGCGGATTTCGCCACTGGCGGCAGCCCGCCCGTATGCCGCCAAAGAACTCGCCGATGATTTGTGCGTTCCCGTGGGGATTATTGAAGCCGTTTTGTTGACCCTGGAGCAGGAGGGACTGGTTCGTTGTAGTGACGGTCTTTTTACATTGGCCGATCGCTCTGCCAATTCTGCCCAGTTGAGAAATACAACTGGCTGGATGTTTTGGAATTGCCTGGAACGTGAATTTCTTCCGCTGCTGATATTGGATGAAGCCGATGATGGCTTGCCTCGTAATCCCGCTTCCGAGACCGAATACGAATATCTTAAAAGGCGGAGTGCCGGAGATACCATTCCCCAAGGAGCAATGCTCGAGGCTTCGCGCCATCCCGACTTTTTGGTAGGCAAACTCGGACCGAATGGGTCCGTAACCATGGCGAATGACCACATCGTGCGAGCCATCAGTCGTGAGGGCCTGCGCCGAGACTGGCCGTTGGCAGTGACGGCGCAAATCCGCCCCCGCTTCGGCGGCGCCCCTGGGATTTTCCTTAACGAAAGCCGCCCGTTTCCCGACTGGCCCAAAGAACCGCATTTTTCCTCGCCTCTGGCTAAAATCATCGAAGAACAATTGCCGCAGGTTCACAAGGAGTTGCATCGCCGGGCTGCGGATCTCGAAAAAGAATTTTTGCGTGAGAATTGTGCTGAGTTTCTTGCCAAGCTTGGCGGAGAGGAAGTTGTCCGCAAGGAAGCGTATGGGCAGGTGGAAAAAGGTTTGGCTGGTGTCAAGCTGGCCGCTCCGTTTTTATCGGAGGAATTGAAATCCGCCGCGGCGGATGCGGAGTTGAATTATATGCTTTTCCAGCACGATGAAAAACTGATGTCCGAGGCTAGTGTTCGCCGTGACTTCGCCACGATCCTGCAAGGGGTTGGTTGTGTGGTTGCCGATTTGTCTGAGGATTCACTGCATAAAAAAGATCTTTTGGATGCGTTGGATGACCAGTATTACAACGACTTAGAAGGACGACATGAGCGGGATGTTCATCTGTATTGGCGGGATCGCCTCACCGATTTGAGCTATGATCTGGGCTGTGATTTGAGAGATTGGGATTATATTCCCGGGCGCCTATTGGACCTGAATAAATTCCTTAAAACAGTTTCTTATCCGAGCGGTCGTCACACTTTAGGCACAGCGTTTATTTGCTGGTGCGCCGTCCCGTTGCTTGGCGCAACTTGTCCGACGGCTCAAAATCATCTCAAGTGGATGGTCAGTGCTCTTGCCCGGATGCCTGATTTGCCAGCGCGCTTTAATGCCGTCAAAGATATCCGAAACGACGATAAGTCGGTCCAAAAGGGTAGTCGGACCATGTCATTGGATGATTTTCGCCTGGAAGTTTATGCCCTCTGGCGTGCAATGGGCAGCGATTGGCAACACTAGAGCCAATGTTCTTACTTCGGTAAATGCGCTGCCCATTTCACCGCCTCCCGAACATGCGGCAGTTCCGCGCGCACGTCGTTGAGTATGGTTTTCTCCAGCTTCAGACATTCGTCCAGCACGCGCAATGCATCTTCGCCCATCGCCTTGCCTTCAAATAATTCCGGCAGCCGGTCGCTGAAATCCAAACCAGTCTGAACCTCTCGCGCATCCAGCGGAATGCCCAGATCGAAATTACTCAGCATCAATCGCCGCTCCCGGTGCGTGGTGCGCCCGCACGCATCCAGAAACCAAGTTCGGCTGCCGGTGGAATCCACATGCAGCAGCGTCATCAGTTTCTTTTCCAATATCCAAAGGTCACGCAGTGACTCTTCACTGACGCCGAACGTGCGGAGATAAACCACCGTGCGGAAAAACTCCAGGTAAGCATCCGGGTAGCCCACGCCCTCGCAGGTCGGCAATTCAAACCGCTTTTGCAGCCCCGACAGATAGACCGTCGAACGGTTCAATTTCGTCGCCATGTCCGCCAGCGAGTGCATGCCGTCAAGTCTGCTCCGCCGCCCTAGAAACTTCAAGGAGAAGCCGGTCACGATGCCAGTTTGGGCGCTGATTGATTCTCCTTAAAACACTTGCGCTAGCGGCAGGAACCGCCAATCAGGAAAAAATAGTCGGTTGAGATGACGCGCTTCAATCCGGCCAGCCTCCTTGACCACATGATTGATCACACGGCGGGACGCCTCCATCCGTTCGCCGGCGCATTCGGCGAAATGCCCCGCACCTGGTCCGGACGATCCCGCCAGGCCTGCCACGCAAATTCCAGACCGGCGTCCACCCAGTCCAGCAAATCCAGATCCTTGGCCGGGCAGTATGCCTCTTCCCTGACGCCCAACGCCTGCAGCCTTTTTGCCAGAAACTCCAATGCATTCCGTCCTTCTAGGGATTGTTCCGGATAGAGCTCGCGGGCATATCAAACACCCAATTCGGGGAGTCCACCTTGACTGCCGGGACGCCGCTTAAAACTTTGAGTACCGCTGCCTGATTGTCTGAGTGACGTCTGAGTGACGCCTGAGTGACGTAATTTAGGTGCTTTTGGGTGGGAATGAGGTAGAATGATATTCGAAGATAAAAAACCACTCAAACGCATTTGGAGCCTGTAAATACAGGGGAATGAAGGTGGTGGTAGGTGATGGATTCGAACCATCGAAGGCATAGCCAGCAGATTTACAGTCTGCCCCCGTTGGCCACTTGGGTAACCTACCAAAGCCTAATTTGAAACAGTAACTTGGCGCACTTGGGCTTC